>Ga0255065_1000201_pt1 | contig 16021 bp, 25 predicted proteins | sample Colum_Cont_RepC__2_FD_188441 | JGI IMG/M metagenome (GOLD analysis project Ga0255065, IMG submission 188441) | Freshwater microbial communities from Columbia River, Oregon, United States - Colum_Cont_RepC_0h | ecosystem: Environmental > Aquatic > Freshwater > River | place: USA: Oregon...
TCGCAATCATAATAGCAATCAATACTGCGACTACTGCAAGTATCGCTGGGGACAAAATAAGAACGGCTGGGATTTAAGAGCTACAACACCAGCAGTCTGGAAAGTCCAAAGCGAGACACCGCTTCGAAAGGCTCAGGTTAGGTTTTATTGCCAGCCTTGCGCCGATGATGCACAGAACTGGCCAGATGGCACATTTTACTCATTAAAAGAACAGTTAGAAGATGCGATAAATGATTTCGCAGGGAGAGAGAAGTTAGATGTCGAATTACCTAGATGATTATGTAAGTGTCCAAGATAGATTAAAGGAGTTTATAAATGCTTACCCAGATTATAGAATTAAAACTCATATATTGGCAGAGTCGCTTGTCAATTCTTGCGATGTCTATATTATTAAAACTGAGTTATATCGCACTGAAGCTGACATACACCCTTGGACTACAGGTTTATCCTCTGAGTCTAAGTCAAAGCAATATGCTCTCGAGCTTGCAGAGACTGGATCGTTGGGACGCGCACTTAACCTCGCTGGATACTTCGCTAAGATTAACCAGAGCCCAAAGAAGGCAATTGAAACGACTAAGCCAGCTCTTGCGGAATTCATAAAAAAGCAACGCCCTAATGACCCTGACCCAATTGTCTGGGATGTAACTGCAATAGCTGAGCAATTAGGTGCTGAAGTAATTGATGAAATGCCATTATGTAAATGTGGTAGAGGCCCAATGATCCTTAAGTCTGGCACAAAGGAGGGCAAAGAGTATCGAGGCTACACCTGCCCTAGCAGAGAACGGGCAGACCAATGTCCAGCTAGATGGATGAAAATTGGAGCAGATGGGCATTGGGTCTTTCAGAAATGATTAAAGATGCACACCCTTTTCCTTGCAGTAATTGCAAGTTAGTTACTCCGCACACAGAAATCAAGCGGTATAACACTGAGGATGTGTCTGAAGCGCCAGAGGAAGTATGGTTGGTTGAGTGCCAGCGATGCTTCCTTCAGCGCATTATCTATCCATCAGATCGCGTAGCTAGTAAAGAGGACGATATTGTGCGATGCGAGCAATGTGGTGGCTACAAGATGAAGGCTGCTAGCTGCAAAGTATGTCGAATAGCTGCTGGATTTGAGCGCATAAGCGAGAAGTATTGGACTGGCAACGCTACATTGACAAAGGATTACGATGCCGAAATATAGATATAAATGCGATAAATGCGAGGCAGAAAAGGATGTATATCAGCCACTTACACTTAAAAACCTAGTAGTCTGCGATAATTGCAAGGTTGCTATGTGGAGGGTGTGGAATGGCGAAGCAGGAAAATGGCGATAAGCCCCACTCTATTAGATATATCCGTCAGCTAATGGAGTGGGGATTTGACAAAGAGTTTATCGCTAGAGATTGTGGCATAAATGTAAGCAGCTTAGATGTAAGGTTAAATAGAGCAAAGAAAAGGGAGCAAGATGGGAATCAAGGAACTGAGCCTGGAACTAGCAGCGGTGAGTCTAATAGCTGATGAGGCTAAGAAGGCTAAAGATAGGCTAAGAGCTGCATTACAGACCGAGATGGACAAGATAGGTGCAGACAGAGTAAAGGCTGAATATGGTGATGATGTGATTGCTTATGTGACTACCAGTAAGCCAAAGTTTAAGTGGATTATCAAAAATGAGCGCGAATTCGTCAAATGGGTAAAAAGCAATATATCTAGCGAGATAGTTGAGACAGTAAGAGAATCATCAATTGATGGGATACTAGATAAGTTTCACTATATCAACGGCGATGATGTTATTGATCCAAATGGTGAAAGAGTTGAATGGCTAGAAGGCACAATAGCTGAGCCTTATCTAGTTACTAAGTTCCATAGTGACGGCAAGGAAACGCTGAAAAACGCGTTTCAATCAGGCCAGTTAGAGTTTAAGAAAATATGGGAGTTAGAAGGTTGATTATCTATGACTTCTTCGCTGGCACAGGATCAGCAACTAAGGCATTTGAGGATAGAGGCCATAAGGTAATCAAGGTCGAGTTACAGCCTAAATTTGAGGCAGATGAAAGAAATGTGCTAGAGCTACAGGCTGCTGAAATGATAGCTAAATATGGTCACCCAGACTTCATTTGGGCTTCTCCACCTTGCACTACTTTCAGCGTAGCTAGTTGCCCTATCTATTGGCATTATGTAAATGGAGTTTTAACGGTCAAAGATGACAGAGTTTATGATGGTATAGCAATGGTTAAGAAGGCTATTAGTTTAATAGACGAGATAAAACCTAAGTTAGGCTGGCTAATTGAGAATCCTAGAGGGATGCTAAGGAAGTTAGAGTTTATGCAAGAACTGCCTAGAAGAACTATTACTTATTGCCAATATGGTGATTTTAGAATGAAGCCAACTGACCTTTGGGGCATAGTGCCAGGATGGCAAGCTAGACAAATGTGCCGCCCTGGCTCTCCTTGTCACGAGCAGTCTCCTCGGGGGACTACAACAGGCAATCAAAGATTAGGCAAGCAAGCTAGGTCAATGATTCCATACGCATTGGGTGAAGAAATATGTATTCAGTTAGAGAGTAATCTGAATGATTAACGATATTTATCCAATATATAGAACAATAGATAATCAGATAGATAATTGGGAATCGATTGGAGTAGATGGTAAATATGGCTCTGAACAGCACTTATGTTAGCCTACTTGACAAGCGCGCTACACTCTCGCCAAAGCGCGGGCGCATAGCTGGCCCTTCAGCGAAGGTTAGGACAGCCTATTGCCTTTCGCTGATGCTACTGGCCTTACAGGCTATATCTATACAATCATCAGAAGCAGATATGAATCTAAAGCTTTATGCTTACAACAAATTAGATTGGCAAGAGTTTCAATGTTATAACTGGTTAATTTATAAAGAGAGTAGATGGAATCCAAAGGCTCGTAATGGATCACACTATGGCCTTGGTCAGATGCGTTCTACTTGGTATAGAGACCTTAGCCCTAGGCAGCAAATAGATGCACATATTAAATACATAAGACATAGATATAAATGCGCTTGCGATGCCTTGCAACACTTAGAGACAAAGGGCTGGCATTGAGCAGACGCTACAACTCTAGCTACTACCAAAAGACAAGAATTCAAGTGCTTCAAAGAGATTACAACACTTGTCATTATTGCGGCCTTGAAGCCACTACAGTTGATCATCTAATACCTATTAGCAAGGGTGGCACTGATGAAGCTTCTAATATGGTGGCTTGCTGCACTCAATGCAATAGTTCTAAGCGCGATCGTATGACCCCCACCTTTTTTGAGCGCGCAAGCAGACCCACGACCCCCATTGGGAAGATTTTCCCTGAAAATGGCTCGGCTAGGCACTATTCAGAATGAAAGAGATTGCTCTGGCTGAATTGGGTGAGATTGTCCGTATCAGGGACGAATCGACTTACCGAGGTGTGCCAGAACCCAGAATCCACACTAAACTCAATGATTTCCCATCTTATGGCGAGCAAATGATTAAATTCTGCGAGGAAATCGGCTTTACTTTAATGCCTTGGCAACAATGGCTGGCTCACCATACTTTAAAATACAAACCCGATGGCCGTTGGTGTCATCCAGTAGTGACCCTTTTATGCGCGAGACAACAAGGAAAATCTACCTTTATGGCGCTTCAAATTCTATTCAGAATCTATGTGTTAGAGGAAAAGCTGCAAGTTCATACTGCTCATAAATTAACTACTTCAGCAGAACTATTCTATAAAATATATGGGATTATTGAACAGAACCCTAGGCTAGCTGCTGAATTTACTAAGAAGCTGGAAAGTAAGGGATTTCAAGAGCTTCAATTTACTAAGGGTCGCCGTTATATCGTCAGAGCCAATAACTCGGCTGGTAGAGGCATAGCAGCCCCTGAAACGATACACCTAGACGAAGCCCGAGAGTATAAAGATGAAGATGTCTGGTCTGCCTTGCGATATACGCAAATGGCTTCAGCCAATCCTCAAATATGGGTTTATTCAAATGCTGGTGACCAACACAGCATAGTTCTAAATAAACTTAGGGAAAGAGCTATGGCTGCCATCTTCGGTGGCAACGATGATATTGGTTGGTTTGAATGGTCAGCTCCTATTGGTATTAAATTCGATAACTCACCAGCCTTCTGGCTAGGTGTCTGCCAAGCTAATCCGTCACTAGGCATAACAGTTCATCCAGATAATATCCGAGCAGTATTGTCAGACCCCGAGGATATTGTGCGCACAGAAGTCTTATGTCAATGGGTCGATACGATTAACCCAGTTATCAATCCGTCTCAGTGGGAGAGTTGCAAAGTTGAGGGACTTCGACTCAACCCTGAATCTGATACTTGGTTAGCTATTGATCTAAGCCCTAGTAGAAAAGAAGCGGCGCTAGTCGCTAGCCAAAGACTTGAGGGCGATAAGTTCCAAGTCATATTGCTTCAGACTTGGCATAACCCTGCCAATCTGGACGATAAAGCAATGGCTAATGATGTAGCAGAATGGGTGCGCAAGTATCCAGTTCAGCTGGTTGCCTATTCAGCCAGAACCGCTTCGGCAGTAGCTGCGCGATTAGCTCCTGCTGGTATTAGGGTTGAGCCGATAGATGGCCTTGACTATGCCCAAAGCTGCGATGAGTTACTGGGAGCAATCTCATCTCAGCGGTTGGCTCACTCGGGACAAGATGAGCTAACTAAACAATGCCTATCCGCCGTCAAACTCCCTTTCGGTGACGGCGGCTGGGTAATGGGTCGCAAGGTAAGTAATACGACAATTTGCGGAGCGATTGCATCGGCTTTAGCAACACACTATGCAACGATGGCTGAAAGTAGCGTTGATATCCAAATAGTGTAAGTAGGCTCATTTACAATGTAAGTAATGGGTGCTATAAGAGATTTCCTATTTCCAGCAGTTGAGGCCAAGCGCCCTATTGCCGTTACTGATGTTCAAGCAGCTTTAACACCAGTTCAGATTAGCGATTCAGTTTATAATATTCTCGGCGGTGCAACTAATACTACTCGCCAATTAGCAATGAGCGTTCCATCCGTTGCTAGAGCTCGCAATATCATATGCGGAACTATTGGCTCATTACCTTTAACAACTTTTAATCGCATTACTGGCCAGTATGTTGATCCACACAGAGTTATCAATCAGCCAGACCCAAGAGTTGCAGGATTCGTAATCTATTGCTGGCTTGCAGAAGATATTTGGTTATATGGTGCTGGTTATGGTCAAGTGCTTGAAATGTATAGCGCAACTGATGGCGGTCGCGTTAGAGCTTGGACTCGCGTAAGTCCAGACCGCGTTACAGTTGATACCGATTTCCTTAACACTACAATTACTGGCTACAAAGTTGATGGCAAGTCAGTTCCGCTTAATGGCGTAGGTTCAATCATAAGATTTGATGGCGGAGATGAAGGATTGCTTCACAGAGCTGGGAAAACAATTGCTGCAGCAGTTTATCTTGAGAACGCAGCAGTTAATTATGCTAAAGAGCCAGCACCTTCAATGGTATTGAAGTCCAATGGCACTAATCTAACTGCCGAAAGAATTTCATCCTTGCTAACTGCTTGGAAAACTGCTCGCCAATCTCGCTCAACTGCTTTCCTAAATGCAGATGTAGAATTACAGCAATTTGGCTTTGATCCTAAATCAATGCAACTTGCCGAGGCGCGTCAATATGTAGCACTAGAATTAGCTCGGGCTTGTGGAATACCTGCCTACTTCTTGAGCGCCGAAACGACTTCTATGACTTACTCAAACGCGGTGTCCGAGCGGCGCTCATTAGTAGATTTCTCACTTCGCCCAATACTTAAGGCAATTGAGGAACGCCTATCATTGCCGGACTTTACACCCAATCCAGTAATGACGCGCTTTGCACTTGATGACTTCTTACGCGGTAACGCACTAGAGAGAGCTCAAGTTTATGAAATCTTAAACCGCATTGGCGCGATGAGCGTTGAGCAGATTCAACGAGAGGAAGATTTAATCCCTAATGAAAGTTAATATCCCAATGGTCGTTACAGCGGCCGACACAATCAAACGCACCATAACTGGAACTATTGTGACTTGGAACGAGCAAGGCAATACTTCAGTTGGCCCAACAGTCTTTGCAGCTGATTCAATTGAAATGAAGCCAGTTAAGTTGCTTCTTGAGCACGACCGCACTCGGCCAATTGGCAAGATGGTTTCTCACAATGTAACTAAGTCTGGCATCGAAGCTACTTTTAAGATTGCCAATACTATGGCTGGAGAAGATGCCCTAATTGAAGCAACTGAAGGCCTACGCGATGGCTTTAGCGTTGGAGCACAGATCAATGAATGGACAAACAATAAAGGCGTAATGCAGATTACCTCAGCAACCCTAGATGAAGTTTCTCTAGTTACTGATCCTGCAATTGATTCTGCTCGCGTAAGCGAAGTAGCAGCTTCTGAGAATGAAGCACCTAAAGAAGATTCTGATTTAGCAACCGCTGATTCAGAGAACCCAAACGAAGGAGACCAAGTGTCTGACACTACTGCTCCTGCTCCTGCCGTTGAAGAAGCGGTTGAAGCAGCTAAAGCAAATATGGTTGAGGCGTCTCGCCCAGCCTTTTACACAGCACCTCGCCTTGAATTTACCAAGGCAAAATATCTTGAGAATAGCGTCCGCGCTAAACTTGGTGATGACGCAGCTCGCCAGTATGTTATGGCAGCAGATGACACCACCAGCAACAACGCTGGCTTAATTCCAACTCGTCAGCTAACTGAGGTTATAAATCCTCTATCAAATGCTGACCGCAGCACAATTGATGCAATCTCAACTGGAGTTCTACCAGATGCTGGAATGTCCTTTGAGATTCCAAAGATTACAGCCGTTCCAACAGTTGAAGATGAGAACGAAGGCGATGCAATCGTTGAGACTGGAATGACCAACAACTTTCTAACAGTAAATGTTAATAAGTATGCAGGTGGCCAGACATTCTCAGTAGAACTTCTTGATCGTTCTAACCCAGTATTCTTTGATGAGCTAGTTCGTCAAATGGAATTCGCTTATGCTCTAGCAACAGATAAGTTCGTTGCTGGTCAATTGCTTGGCAATGGACAAATTGCTGCCACAGCAGCTGATAACACAGCAGCAGGAATTCTTACTTTCGTATCCGAAGCAGCTGCTGAGGTTTATAAGGACTCTCTAGGATTTGCTAGAAACCTTATTGTGACACCTGAGCAATGGTCTAAGATTATGAGCTACAACGATTCAGGTCGCCCAATCTACACAGCATCACAGCCACAGAACGCAGCTGGCGTAGCTAGCCCACAAAGCCTTCGCGGAAATGTTGCTGGACTTGGACTCTATGTTTCTCGCGCACTTGGATCACTTACTGCTGCTCATCCATCATTACCTCTTGGCGATGGTTCGATGATTGTAGTAAATCCAGATTCTTACACTTGGTATGAATCAAGCAGATTCCGTCTCCAGACCAATGTAGCTCTAAATGGTCAAATTGAGGTTGCTTACTACGGCTACGGCGCACTTGCAGTTAAGGTCGCTGACGGAGCTTGCTACTTCAACAAGAACTAAAAAACTCAAATAGTGACGGCCAGTCCGCTCCCGAGCTGGCCGCTCACCTAACTGCTTGAAAGGATGGCGAAATGCCTAGCATAGTTACGGCCACAGAGCTTAGGACGATTCTTGGCGTTTCGTCATCCCTATATCCAGATGCTTACCTAAACGATATTGTCGATGCTTCAGAAAACTTAGTTTTGCCAATGCTGGTCACATTCCAGAGCAAGATAAACAAAGTCAAGCTTGAGGATAATGTCGCTTACTTTGAGACCGCAACAATTCAAGAATTTACAGAAGGCCAATCCGTAATTATTACTGGATGCGGATCACCATTTACAGGCACTCACACAGTATTAGCAGATGAGTTATCAGATTATGTCTTTACAGTCGCAATCACCAATGCAGATATATTGGAAAAGAATGTTATCCCAGCAGGAAACGCTGCGCTCTCTGGACTATCAACCTATGTCGGAAATGCCAATGCTGAAGCTGCAATTTTGGCTATCTCCGTCGAAATCTTCCAAGCTAGAACAGCCGCTGGAGGATCAATAGAAGGCATAGATTTTGCAGTAACCCCTTATCGCTTATCTAAGAATTTACTTGCCAAAGTAACTGGCTTACTTGGCCCTTATCTTGATGTAGAGACGATGGTTGGATAATGCCAACCACAATTGCTACAGATGTCAGAGGCGCTATAAAGACTGCGCTTGCTGGCGTAGCTGCCAATATCTACGATGCCGTTCCAGAAGCGCCCATCGTTCCTGCAATAATTTGCATCCCAGATTCGCCCTATATGGAGCTTGAAGTCTTAGGCAAGACAACCATAAGAGTTAAATTAAATTACACCATAACTGCTTGCGTTGCTTATTTTAGTAATGCAGCTGCCCTAGATAACTTAGAGCAAATGGTCATTAGTATTCTTGGAGCATTAAATGCTTCCAAGTATGAGTTATCAATAGTCGAAAGACCTTCGGTAACTGAAGTAGGAACTACTACCCTGCTAGTTTCAGATATACGCTTGAGCGTCCGCTACGAGCAAACCGCATAGGAGACCCAAATGCCAACAACAGTAATAACTGGGCGCGATGTGACCTTCACACTCGATAGCGCTAGCTACGACGCCCAAGCAACAAGCGCGGTATTAAGCTGCGAAACAATTATCGAGACATATCAAACTCTTGATGGTCGCGCTTATAAGTCCGTAGATAAGCAATGGACATTTACAATTGAATTGCTACAGGATTGGGGAGCTGCAAGCTCTCTATTTGAAGCAATGTGGACAGATGCAGAAGCTGCACCAAACACAGCATTAACAGTGGCTTTCACAGCAGTAACAGGAGCAGCATTTAGCTTCACAGTATTGCCAATTTTCCCAACAGCAGGAGGCGCAGCACCAGGAGCGCTAACTGACACCTGGACAATGACAGTAATTGGAACTCCAACAGAGACCTTTAGTTAAGAGAGATCGGAGCATCGGGAGCTATGAAATCACAAATAAAAATTGAATATAACTCGGGCGAGGAAGCAACTTATATTGCCCAACCGCCCGAGTATGCCAAATGGGAGAAAGCAACTGGCAAGACGATTGGCGAATTAGGCGGTGTCTGGGACATTATGTTTCTGGCATATAACGCAATGAAACGCGAAGCGGCTGGCAAGCCAGTTAAATCTTTCGAAGTATGGATGGAGACAGTTGCCGACATTGATGTGGTGAATGAAAACCCAAAAGCCACACCGCTGGAAGCCTAAACTATCTTCTAACGCTTCTGGCAATTGAGACGCGGATTCCTAAGCAGTATTGGGATGATGCCGAAGATGTCCTGACGGCTTTGGAAATACTAAAGGAGAGAAACGGTGGCAAGTGATCCGATTACTTATGATCGTAGCGAGCTACGCGGTATTCTCAGCGCCTTTAAAGCAATGGATGAGCAAGCAATCCAAGAAGCTAGAACCGAAAGCAATGCCATCGCAACCTATGCAGCCAATGAAATTAAAGTCACCGCGCTGGGACGAACAGTCTCGGGTGCTGGTGTTCGGAGAGTTGCCGAAGGTGTCCGTATCAGCAAGTCATCCAAGATTGGCGAATTCTCTTATGGATTTGCATCTCAGAGGTTTTCTGGTGGCGCAACAACGCAGAAGCTCTGGGCAGGACTTGAATTTGGAAGTAACCGCTATCGCCAGTTTCCCAGACGCACTCCCAACAAAGGACGCGGCAATTCTGGCTACTTTATCTACCCGACACTTCGCAAAATTCAGCCTGAACTAATTCGCAAATGGGAAGAAGCTTTTGCTGCAATTGTAAAGAAATGGGGATAACAAATGGCTGGTAATAGAACGCTTAAGTTATCCATCCTTGCAGATGTTGATGATCTAAAGAAAAAGCTTGGCCAAGGTGAAAAAGAAGTTGAAGGCTTTGGCAATAAGCTAGGGGAATTTGGAAAGAAGGCTGCCGCCGCTTTTGCGGTTGCTGCTGCTGCTGCTGCTGCTTATGCAGGTAAGTTGCTTATAGATGGCGTTAAAGCAGCTATCGAAGATGAAAAGGCTCAAGTCAAATTAGCTCAGACTTTAGAAAATACCACTGGCGCTACTAGAGAACAGATAAAAGCAGTAGAGGAACAAATCCTAAAGATGTCTTTGGCTACTGGTATTGCCGATGACAAATTAAGACCTTCTTTTGAAAAACTAGTAAGAGCTACGAATGATGTTGCCCAAGCTCAAAAACTACAAACCCTAGCCTTAGATATTGCTGCTGGTTCTGGCAAGGATTTAGAGGCAGTCAGCGTAGCCCTTGCTAAGGCTTATGATGGCAGCAACACTTCGCTACAGCGTCTTGGCGTAGGACTTTCTGCTGCTGAGTTGAAATCAATGAGCTTTGATGATGTAACTAAATCACTTGCCGAAACCTTTGGCGGCCAAGCTTCGGTTCAGGCAGATACTTTTAGTGGCAAGATGGCAAGGATGCAGGTTGCCTTTGATGAGGCTAAAGAATCTGTAGGCGCTCGATTATTGCCTATCCTAACTCAATTACTAGATACTTTTAATACAAAGGTTGGCCCAGCGGTTCAAGCTATCCAAGATAAATTAAAACCTTTGACTAAAGCCATTGACGATAACAAAGAAGAATTTACCGCTCTTTGGAATTTCCTTAATAAATATATTGTCCCAATAATGGCTGGGGCTTTAAAAAACGCTTTTAGCGGCATAGTAACTGGTATTACCGCAGTGGTTAGCATTGTAGGCAAAGCAGTCAATTTCTTTCAAGACCTATATGATGCTTATAAGAAAATCGTAGATTTTATAAAGAACAATCCTTTAAGCCAGTTTCTTGGTAAGTTAAATCCATTTGGAAATGCCTCATTTAGTAATACAGGATTTTTAACTGCTGGTGGGGCTGGAGGTGGCACTGGCGGTGTTGATGAATTAGGCAGACCTGTGGGGGGAACTACTGATGATAATGTTGATGCTGCCACAGAAAATAAGAGAAGAAATACAATGTGGAAATCTGAAACCATTATGCGAGATTCAGCTGAATGTCCATCTGGTAAAGGTGTTTATTTAGTTGAATATAACTACTATGGAGAAATAATACGCCAAAGCCTTAACTATTGTGTTCCTTTAATCGGCCAAAACAATATAACGAGCGGTGCTGGAACTGGCGTAATTACAGCCACAGGCGCTCTAACTGGATCAACGGCAACGACTGGGACGACAACGGCAACCCCAATCGTTATTAATGTTAATGCTGCTTCAGTAATTGATAGCGAGGGATTTACTCGAGCAGTTATTGATGCCTTAAACGAAAGCCAAAGTAGAACTGGCTCACTAGACACCCTTACACTATGACGCTTTGGAATCCAGTCTATAGAGTTAAGGTTGATGGCGTTACAGTTACTGGCGCGACCCTTAGCGGGCTAACTATTACCTCGGGTCGCACCGATATTTATCAGCAGCCAATTGCTGGTTACTGCAATTTAAGTCTTATAGAGACCGCTGAAGCTGCGGTTCCCTACGAAGTGAATGACGCAGTAACAATAGAAGTACAAGACTCTAATGGCGATTATGTAAATCTCTTTGGCGGCTTTATTACTGACTTGGGCATTACAGTCCAGACTTCAGGATCAACAGCTACCAGCCAGCAGATTAGAATCGTTGCAGTAGGAGCTTTAGCGCGACTTGCTAGGGCAGTTTATACTGGCAACTTTGCCCATCAATTTGATGGAGACCGCATCGAGGAATTACTTAGCACAGTTCTATTTGACCAATGGAATGAAGTTCCAGCGGCAGAGGCTTGGAACGATTATGACGCAACTACTCAATGGCAGGATGCAGAAAATAGCGGACTAGGTGAGATAGACACTCCTGGCGATTATGAGTTGCACTCAGAGACTGGTCTAAACGACACAGTTTATAATTTAGCTTCTGGGTATGCCACTAGCGGACTGGGTTATTTATATGAAGATTCGCAAGGCCGCATAGGTTATGCAGATTCAACACACCGCAGCCAATATCTATCGACTAACGGCTATGTTGATCTTGATGGCAATCACGCCATTGGCCCAGCTCTTTCCATTGTCAAACGCGCTGGAGATGTCCGCAACGCAATCACAGTCGGCTATGGAACTGGCAGCGCATCGGTAACTGATGATGATGCAGCCTCGATATCGCTTTACGGCCAATTAGCTACCACAATATCTACGACTCTTAGGCATCAAGCTGACGCCGAAGCCCAAGCAGCGTTCTATCTACTTATCCGCGCTTACCCTCAATTTGCCTTACGCCAGATAACCTTTACTACTGCCAGTCCAGAGATTGATGATGCCGACCGAGATAGCCTCCTAAATGTATTTATGGGTATGCCATTAAATATCACTAATCTGCCAAGCAATATGACTGATGGCGAGTTTCAAGGATTTGTCGAGGGTTGGACTTGGACTGCAGGTCTTAATCGCCTAGACCTGACTATGAACCTATCGCCTATAGCTTTCAGCCTGCAAGCCTTCCGTTGGAATTCAGTCCCAGCGGTAGAGAGTTGGAATACAATAAATCCATTACTGGAATGGTATAACGCTACAATTGTGGCATAGGAGACTAAATGGCAACGACTACTAATTACGGCTGGACTACCCCTAACGATACTGATCTTGTTAAGGATGGCGCAGCTGCAATTCGCACATTGGGAAGTTCAGTCGATACAACGACAAAGAACTTAAATCCACAGACAACTACTGGCGCACTTGCTTATAGATCAGCAACTTCCAATGTAAACACTGCTTTGCCATTAGGAACTGCCAATCAAATATTGCGAGTTAATTCTGGTGCTACAGCGCCAGAGTGGGCAACTGTTAGTTCTGGTTCTTTAACTTTGATTGAAACTCTTACTCTTTCATCTTCATCGGTAACCAGTTCAACTTTACCTACGAGCTATAAAAATCTTTATATTGAAATGATTGATTATACTATTAGCACAGGCACATTCATTTATGTAAGACCAAATAATGATACGGGGTCAAATTACACAGTTTGGAGCACTCGATATCAAAGTTCAGGCAGTAACTTTGGCCCAAGTGGAAATGGCAGCGCCGATAAAATACCTTTAATCGACAACAATGATATTGGAGTGGAAAATAATCAAAACTACAATATAACAGTTGCAACAATATACCGCTATAACAATACCGATTCATATAAATTGACTTCAGTATTAGCACATTATATGAATAATGCTGGAGTAAGAGGATCAACTAATTTGCTGGGAACTTGGAGATCAAATTCAGCAATTACTACATTAACATTTTTTCCCGGAGCAGGAACTTTTGCAGGAACTATTAAGATATTTGGAGTAAATTAATGAGCAGACCAATACACAAAATCTATCAAGGCGATGGCACATTTGTTGAAAGACCTTTCACCGATGAGGAAATGATAGTTTTGGAAAAAGACCAAGCTGATGAAATTGCTATGAAAGAAGCAAGACTTGAAGCTGAAGCAAAAAAAGCAGCAGCCGAAGCCAAATTAGCAGCACTTGGCTTAGATGCTGATGATTTGAAAGCTTTGGGCCTTGGCTAAATTATGCGCGGCTGGTATTCAGCTTCGACAGCAAATTGATGATGATTATCCTGATCGCGATAGGAAGTCTGACGGCTGGATTGCTGATGCTCGGCACATTGCTAAAGGCAATTCTGACCATCTACCAGTCGATGGAATCGTTAGAGCTATAGATATTGATTCTGACCTATCGGCACATAAGGAAGAAGCTTATGCGCTGGTCGAGAAGATTCGTAAGTTAGCCAAGAAGGGCGATAAAAGAATTAAATACATAATCTACGATGGCAAGATTATGAGTCCGATATTAGGTTGGAAGCGGCGTAAATATAACGGCGCTAACCCTCATCGGTCGCATTTCCATATTTCATTCACAACTTTGGGAGACAAAGATGGCAGTTATTTCAACCTCGAAGGAGAAGCTAATGAGCGACTTAAAGAAAATGGCAGAGAGCTGGGCAAAGACATTCCTAGCAACAGCGCTAGCGACTTATCTAGCAGTCGGCCTAGATGTCAATGCAATTGCAAATGCCGCTCTAGTGTCAGTCTTGCCTAGCATCATCAACTGGCTCAACCCTAAGTACGAGCGATACGGCAAAGTCCGGTAATGGTTGCAGCTGAACTAGCAACCCTAGTTGCGTCAGTCTTGGGATCAATTGCCCTACTAATTGCTGGCCTTCGCTACATAATTAAATTGGAGAATATTCCAATAGTGTCGCGCCTTGATAAAATGGAGTCTCAGCTAGAATTGGCCCTAGCGAGAGGGGTCAGAAATGGCAACGCGAAAGCGCGTAAGTAAGAAGCCAGTAAAGCGTAAGCGCACTACTAAAGAGACGCCTTTAACAAAGATTGATTTCTGGGCTATCGCTGCCAATGAAGTTTACAAAGCTTGTCGCAGAGCTGGGATGGACGAAGGCACTTCTCTGGCCTTTGCTATGGATCGTAGCTCTTACCCTGATTGGATAGTGCCAGCCGATGACCCAATAAAGAAAATTGGTTGGGAAGATGGCGAGGAAGATAACTAATTTACTTTAGGGAAGTCGAGTTATTTGAGGCTCTTAAGTCGCTTTACCCAGACTTGACGCCCTTATCAGCGACCGACCGAGCAGATGGCATTACTAGCGATAGCTATATCGAGCTCAAATGCCGTAGAACGCACTATGACCGCTTATTGATTGAGAAGAAGAAGTGGGATTATCTGGCCGATATAAGGGCTAGGACGGGCGCTAAGACTCTTTATATCAATGCGACACCTAAGGGCATCTACCAGTTCGATTTAGGGGCTCTAATTGAGCCTGAGTGGGTTCTTAAGAGTCTGCCGATTACAACCGATTTTAGCAACAAAGCCCATTCCGAGAGACTATGCGGCTTCTTTGATATCCGACTCGCCGAGCTATTGCTTGTCTAAATAGATTTAAGCAAATACATTTAACCCGTTAATCCATTTAGGGATTACAGAACGGGAGCAAAATGGTAAATAAATTAGCTCTAATTCGATTTGATTCTCAAGCAGGGGCTTGGACTGATGAGACAAATTGGGTTAAGGGATCAATAATAAGACGATTTGCTAAAGAGCGAATGGGTAAGAAGCAGCTTAGAGGCCGTCTATCTAAGGCTGAAATCTCTGCATATTGGCTTGATAAATATGGGGTGAGCGCTGATGTTTCCTAATTTATCTGATACTCAAGTCTTTGCAATAACTATCGGCGTTCCATTCTTCGGCCTTTACTTATGGGCTCTTTGGAGTTCAGCCAAGGCTAAAGCCTTTAATGAAGGTTATAAGAGAGGCAGGTCAAGTGTCCGATACACAGAAGTCCTTAAATGAATGGCTTGAAGAAGCTGGAAACACATTATTCGACAGGGGAATCGAGTATGGCGACCCGCGGCACAATTTACTACGCATTTTCAAAATCAGTAAAGCACTCGGTATTCAGCTCAGAGACCCATCTGACTTGGCAATTATTGCTATCGCGACCAAACTCTCAAGAATGGTGGAAAGTCCAGAGCGCGAAGATTCGTATCTCGATCTCATTGGATATGCCGCTATCTTGGGTCGATTACGATTTTCGAGTCCAGAAGATTGGGACGACATTGAGTCTGACTCGCAATCACAATAGCAATCAATACTGCGACTACTGCAAGTATCGCTGGGGACAAAATAAGAACGGCTGGGATTTAAGAGCTACAACTCCAGCAGTTTGGAAAGTCCAAAGCGAGACACCGCTTCGAAAGGCTCAGGTTAGGTTTTATTGCCAGCCTTGCGCCGATGATGCACAGAACTGGCCAGATGGCACATTTTACTCATTAAAAGAACAGTTGGAAGATGCGATAAATGATTTCGCAGGGAGAGAGAAGTTAGATGTCGAATTACCTAGATGATTATGTAAGTGTCCAAGATAGATTAAAGGAGTTCATAAATGCTTACCCAGATTATAGAATTAAAACTCATATATTGGCAGAGTC
>Ga0255065_1000202_pt1 | contig 16010 bp, 16 predicted proteins | sample Colum_Cont_RepC__2_FD_188441 | JGI IMG/M metagenome (GOLD analysis project Ga0255065, IMG submission 188441) | Freshwater microbial communities from Columbia River, Oregon, United States - Colum_Cont_RepC_0h | ecosystem: Environmental > Aquatic > Freshwater > River | place: USA: Oregon...
ACATACACAATCACTGAAATAGCATTGAAGGACACTCCAACTGGAAAACCATTTTGGATCGTTGATGAAGAGCAAGTATCAAACGATCACACATTTTTTAATGCTTGGGAACTTGATGTAGAAGCACTTGGAGAACCAACAGGTTATGGGATGGACTACGAAGATTGGGTACAGGAGTATAAGAAATGATTAAAATCAATGTAGATAAAGCAAAAGAAATTCAAAAAGATAAACTTCGTGAAGCAAGAAAACCACTTCTAGAAAAATTAGATGTGGATTTTGTAAGAGCATTAGAACTTGGTGGAGACACTGCTTCCATTGCTGCACAAAAACAAGCACTTCGTGATGTAACTAATATCGTTACTGAAGCAGAGATTACTGGAACCACAGTTGATGAGATTACTGCAGAACTCAAGACAATCTGGGATGAAGAATTGTTAGGTCCTAAACCAGAATAAATACTTAAAAAACTTCAATGTCTTATAAAGGTATATCTCCACAACTGGGGTCTTACATCAAACTTGATAATATCTCTCATTTGTTTGATGGAGTGACGAAGACTTTTACGCTGACTTCTGGAGGTAATCCTTTTTATACGACAAACCCTTATACATTGTTCTTGGTTCTTGGTGGTGTCATTCAAGAACCAATTGTTTCTTTTAATATTGATAGAGAACAAATTACTTTTGCTTCTGCTCCTCCTGCAGGTTCTCAATATTATTGCTTAAAACTTGGAGACACTTTTCATAGTGGTGGTCTTAAGTCAATTCCTATCTTCACAAGAGACGGTACAAGAAATATTATCCCAATTACGGCAACGACAGTTCCTGTAATGACAAGAACTGAAACCGTAGGGGTGCTTATTAATCCAGCATAAATACATTAAAACCAGAAAGTTATAATGGCGAACAGAGTTCCATTAGTTGTAGATACATCGACTCTTTATATTAAAGAGTTACCAACAGGTGATAATCTAGACCTGACTGGTTCTGGTATCGTTGGTCTTACTGGTATTGGTGGAACGACTGGTAACTTCTCTGGTATTGTAACAGCATCTGCTTATTATGTAGACGCAACACAAGTTATTTCGAACGGCAGACAACTTCAAAATATTACTGCTGCAAATATTACTGGAGTCACCACATCAGCACTTCTCAACGTCGGTGTTGGTGGTACAATTATTACAACCGCAAATACTACAAGAGTCGGTGTTAACTCCACATCACCACAAACGACTCTTGATATTGGTGGAACCGCTTCAATTAAAGTTCCAGTCGGTACAACGGCAGATAGACCTGCTGGAATTACTACTGCTGGTTTTGTTCGTTTTAACACCGACCTAACCACCTTTGAAGGATATAACGGAAGTGAGTGGGGTGGACTTGGTGGTGCATCAGAAAAAGACACTGCCGTCTCAACAACTGCAGCAACGACTTGTGATACTTTTGCTGTAGCAACACACCGTTCTGCAAGTATAGTAGCACAAATTACTCAAGGTTCAAACTATCAGGTAGGTAAATATCTCGTTATTCACGACGGAACAACTGCCACTATGATTGAAGAGTCTGCGGTTGCAACAGGAAGTATGCTTGGAACCTTTACTGTATCGATTAGTGGAGGAAATGTTTTATTCCGAGTCAACATGACAAGTGCAAGTTCGGCAACTGTTACGACTTTGATGACAAAAGTTTCTGTATAATGTGAGGTACTATGCCTAGTATTCGCGTTGGTTTTGGTTCAGACTATACACTAAAGAACCAGAACATTGGTATAGGAACCGATAATCCAAGAGCAACACTTGACGTTATAGGGACACTCAAAGGAGACATCAGTGTTTCTGGTGTTAATACACTTTCAGTTTATGAAGGATTTGTACCAGAGTTTCAAAATATTAATGAAAACCTTACTCTTACGGGAGAGTTTAATTCACCATCAGAAGACATTATTGTTGGTGCTGGAGTAACTTTCGTAGTATCTGTTGGTTCTACTGTAACTCTTGGTTCATTAGAAAGCATCAGTGTTCAGTCACACTTCAGTGTTCCAAATGGAGGAACATCAACAAGACCTGCAGATCCTGTAGAAGGAATGGTTCGGTTTAATGATGACTTGAATACTCTTGAGTTCTGGAATGGTTTTGAGTGGAGACAGTTTACAGTTACTGGTGCAAGTGGTCGTGGTGTTTTTGGTGGTGGTGCTAATACTCCATTATTTTCTCAAACAATTGATTTTATTAACATTTCTTCTCAAGGAAATGCAATTAATTTTGGAGTATTATTATCAGCAAGAAGTAACATATCATCATGTTCATCATCAATTAGAGGTATTTTTTCTGGCGGTGCTGGATCGGGAAGTCCGGGGTATATAAACACTATTGAGTATGTTACAATTGCAACAGAAGGAAATGCAATTTCTTTTGGAACTTTGTCTACAGCAAACAGAGCATATGCTGCTGGTTGTTCATCTTCAACTCGTGGATTATTTGGTGGAGGTTATACAACAAGTCCTGCAAACGCAGTAGTAAATGTAATTGATTATATTCAATTTTCTACGTTAGGGAATGCAGTTGACTTTGGTGACTTATTTACGGGTAGATATAGTGTTGCTAGTTTTTCATCACCAACTCGTGCAATTTGGGGAGGTGGTTCTGCCCCATCAGGAAATTCTCCATCAAACTTAATTGATTTTGTAACAATATCTTCAACAGGAAATGCAGTAAAGTTTGGAGAACTAACTACAAAACGTTGGGGAGTATCAGGTTGTTCAAATTCTGTTCGTGGACTGTTTGCGGGAGGTGGAATAAGTCAACCAACATTTATTAATCTTATTGATTATGTAACTATTGCATCGACTGGAAATGCTACTTATTTTGGAGATTTGACCGAGGTTAAAAATAGACCAGGTGGGTGTGCGACACAAATTCGGGGTGTATTTGGTGGAACTTCAACAACAGGAAATGTTATAGAATATTTAACTATTGCATCAACAGGAAATACACAAGACTTTGGAGATTTAACTGTAGGTAGATTTGCACTCGGTGCTTGTTCAGACTCTCACGGTGGTCTAGGAGGTTTCTAAAATGCCGACAAATCGTTTTCAATTCTCCGATGACTTTGTACTCAACAACGGTAATGTTGGTATTAATTCCGCAACACCACAAGCAAAACTGGATGTTGTTGGTGTTGTAAAAGGTGAGAGTCTTAAGGTCACTGGAGTCTCAACGTTCACAACCTATGAAGGTTTTCTAAACTCCAATCAGAATATCGTTGAGAATACGACAATCTCTGGTGGTGGAATAAGTGGTTCATTGTCTGGTGAGATTATTGTAGGAACTGGAATCACCGTAACAGTTGCATCAGGAACCACAAGTTCTCAAGGTAATATTGATAGTCTGAAAGTTTATAATACTTTTACGGTTCCTGTTGGTGGAACTGCTGATAGACCACCAAAACCAACACCAGGGCAGTTGTTCTTTAACAGAGACTTCGCAACGATGGAGTTCTGGGATGGTGATAGATGGAGACAGGTTGATAATACGACACAGAGAGGAAGAGGTGTTTTTGGTGGAGGAGATACGCCAACTAGAGTCAGTACAATAGATTATATTAATATTTCATCAACAGGAAATGCAGTTAATTTTGGAAACTTAACTCAAAGTAGAAGTGACCTCGCTAGTGGCGTTTGTGCTTCAAGTATTCGTGGAATTTTTGCTCACGGTAGTTTTCCCCCAACAAGTTATAATATTATTGATTATGTAACGATTGCATCAGAAGGAAATGCAATTGACTTTGGCGACTCAACTCAAACAACAACAAGCACAGCATCTTGTTCCTCTAGCACTCGGGGACTTTTTGCGGGTTCAACCAATACAATAGACTATATTACTATTGCAACGATAGGAAATGCATTAGACTTTGGAGACTTATCTCAAACAAGAAGCGTTTTTAGTGCTTGTTCTTCCAGCACTCGTGGTGTTTTTGGTGGTGGTGCATCTCCTACTTTTGTAAGCACAATTGATTTTGTGACGATTGCATCAACAGGAAATGCAGTTAAATTTGGCGATTTATCTCAAAGTGTAAGAGCAGTTGCATCTTGTTCTTCCAGCACTCGTGGTTTATTTGCTGGAGGAAACACTTCTCCTGGAGTATATCCGGCTCTTATTGATTTTATTACAATATCTTCAACAGGTAATGCAGTAAAATTTGGCGACTTAACTGCGGCAATTTGGTTTGCTGGTTCTTGTTCTTCAAATATTCGTGGTGTTTTTGGTGGTGGTAGTGCAGGTCCAGCAGTTACTAATATTATTAGTTATGTGACTATATCAACGCAAGGAAATGCACAAGACTTTGGTGACTTAACTCAAGCAAGAAATGCTCCTCAAGGCACATCAGACTCTCACGGTGGTCTAGGAGGTTTCTAATGACCGATAAATACTTAAAAGCACTATAATATGCCTAGCATCAGAATTGGTTTATCAACTGATTTTAATTTAACAAACGAACTGGTCGGTATTAATACTGCAGTTCCGACTGTTCGTTTGGATGTTCGTGGGCAAATTCTTTCAGAAAACACTGCTGGTGGTACTGGAGTTTCAACACTCACGACCTATGATGGTTTTCTAGATGCACAACAAAGAGTCACAAGTAATATCTCAATTGCACAAACCACAAAGGGTAATTTAAACTCTCTGTCTGGTGAAATTATTCTTGATAGTGAAATCACAGTCACTGATGGAACTCCACTTACAGGTGGACGATTAGATAGTCTGACTGTGACTGGTGCTTTTGATTTACCTCACGGTGGAACAGCATCAAGAGAAACAACACCAGAAAAAGGAAGTACAAGATTCAATTCAGATTTAGGGCAACTGGAGTTTTATACTGGAACTGAATGGAGAACTACTCTGTCTTATGATGGAAGTGGTAGGGGTCGTGGTGTTTTTGGTGGTGGTTATGTTTCATCACCTGGAGTTGGTTCTTTGCAAAGTATTGAGTTTATTACAATTGCAACCACAGGAAATGGGCAAAGTTTTGGAGATTTAACTTTAAATAGAAATCAACTATCTTCTTGTGCATCAGAGACTCGTGGATTATTTGGTGGTGGTAGTCCTGGTGGTGCAACAGCATTTAATACAATTGATTATATAACAATTGCATCGGCAGGAAATGCAATTGATTTTGGAGATTTATACGCAAACGCACAATCAAGAAATCCTGGTGCGATATCTTCTTCTACAAGAGGAATATGGGCAGGTGGAGCAAATCCAGTCCCAGGTTCTTCTGTTCAAATAAACATTATCTCATACATTCAAATAGGTACTCTAGGAAATTCTATTGACTTTGGAGATTTAACATCAGCAAGAAGAATAAGAGACTACAGATGTTCTTCTCCAACTAGAGGAATATTTGGTTCTGGAACTCCTGGAAGCGGATATACAAAGTCTATGGACTTTGTAACGATTTCTTCTACAGGAAATGCAGTTACTTTTGGTGATATGTTATTTTCTGGTGGATATGGTGGTGGGTGTTCCAATACTACAAGAGGTCTTTTTGGTGGTGGAAACACACCAACATATGATAATACAATTCAGTTTATCACTATTGCAACAACAGGAAACGCTACAGACTTCGGTGACTTAACACTTGCGCGTCAAGTTGGTGGTTCTTGTTCTTCATCGACTCGTGGTATATTTGCGGGTGGTGCGACAGCAACAGGACAGAATATAATTGAATATGTTTCAATATCTACTTTTGGAAATGCACAAGACTTTGGAGATTTATATATTCCAAGAGAACTAACTACTGGTTGTTCAGACTCTCATGGTGGTCTAGGAGGTTTCTAATATGGCAAACTTAAGAGCAGATACTATCAGTGGAATTGGTTCAGGCGGAGTAACCTTTGAAGGCGTCACCAAAATCAATACACAAAACTACTTCTATCTAGCAACAGGAACGACAGAACAAAGAAGCAGAGGTCGTGGATTATTTGGTGGTGGTTATGTTCCTGGTGGTTCTACAAATGCAATTGATTTTATTAATATTCAATCGTTAGGAATAGCACAAGACTTTGGTGACTTATCTAATAATATGGGTTCAGCAGATGGTAAAGCGCCGTGTGCTGCTGCTTCATCATCTAGAGCACTATTTGCAGGAGGATATTCTACACCAGGAGGACCAATTAATACTATTGAATATGTAACAATCGCAACAACATCAAATTCAACTGACTTTGGAGATTTGTCTCAATCAAGAAGAGACTTGGGTGCTTGTGCAAGTTCAACAAGAGCGACTTTTGGTGGTGGAACAACAACTGGAAGTACTAGTGCAACAAACATAATTGATTATGTAACGATTGCTTCTATAGGAAATGCAGTTGACTATGGTGATTTAACTCAAGCAAGGAGAGGTGCTTCTTCTTGCTCATCACCAACTCGTGGTATATGGGGAGGTGGATATGTATCTAATAGTCCTGCAACATTTTCAAACAGAATTGACTATATTACTATTGCATCAACAGGAAATGCTACAACTTTTGGTGAATTAACTGTTACTCGTAGTAGTTCTACTTCTTGTGCATCATCAACTCGTGGTGTTTTTGCTGGAGGTCAAACCCCATCATTCACAAATGCAATTGATTATATTACAATCGCTTCTACAGGAAATGCAATTACTTTTGGTAATTTAACTTCTACTCGTGCATATATAGGTTCTTGCTCTAACTCAATTCGTGGAGTATTTGGTGGTGGAGGTAATCCATCTATAGTTAATACTATGGAGTTTATTGCGATTACATCCACAGGAAACGCAGCAGACTTTGGTGATTTAACTGTTGGTAGACTTTTTTATAATAGTGGTTGCTCCGACAGTCACGGTGGTATCGGATAAATATGGATAGAGGTATAAGACTATGAGTTTACCACCAGTAGAAGTTCCATCAGGTGCAATGAGATTTAACTCCGACTCACAGAAGTTGGAGTATTTTGATGGAGCGCAGTGGTTACAGGTCAGCACAAAAGAAACATTAACTGGTGGACCTCGTGGTTTATTTGGTGGTGGATATTCTCCTACTCTTCTTAATGTAGTTGATTATATAACTATCAATACACAAGGTAATGCTGTAGATTTTGGTGACTTAACTCAAGCAAGAATTTCTCAAGGAGGTAGCACTTGCTCTTCTTCCACAAGAGGTGTATGGGGTGGTGGAAGAAACGTTCCATCTCCAAATTTTAATATAATTGATTATGTAACTATTTCATCGACTGGAAATGCTTTATCATTTGGTAGTTTACTTGGAACTCGTCACGACTTGACTGGTTTTTCATCTTCGACCAGAGGTGTATGGGCGGGTAATAGTCCAGGTGTAGGTACATATTCAAATGTTATAGAGTATATAACAATATCATCAACGGGAAACTCAATTAGTTTTGGGACATTACAAGAAGTAAAATCAATTGCAATGTCTTGTTCTTCTCCGACTAGAGGAATAATTGCTGGAGGATATACTGGTTCTGCAGTCAATACAATTGATTATGTGACTATTGCATCCACAGGAAATGGAGTTGATTATGGAGATTTAACTCAAGCAAGATTTAATGGTGGTGGATGCTCTTCACCAACAAGAGGTGTTTTTGCTTCTGGTAATTCATCAAATGTAATTGATTTTATAACTATTGCTACACTAGGAAATGCACAAGATTTTGGAGATTTAACATCATCTGGATTAAATTATATCTCTAGTTGTTCATCACCAACTCGTGGAATATTTGCTGGTGGTGGTCCGACAAAAGTTAATACCATAGGTTATATAACGATTGCAACTACAGGAAATTCTGTATATTTTGGAGATTTGACTACTGTTAAGACTCAAGCGAATGCCTGCTCCAACGGACACGGAGGTCTATAATGGGAATATTACGCGCAAACACAATCTCTGGACTTGGAACTGACGGTGCCGTCTTTCAAGGAGTTACAAAGTTTGATACACAAGGATATGTTGTTCCATCATCAGGCACAACAGACCAAAGAAGTGCTGGTATTACAACAACACAAGGAGCAATTAGATTCAACACAGACTCACAGAAGTTAGAGTTTTATGCTCAAAGTCAGTGGTGGGAGATGGTGATTGATACTCCTGCACTTGGAGTTGCTGCGAATACTGATGCTGGTGCTCGTGGTTTGTTTGGTGGTGGGCAATCAGCAGTTTCAAATACTATTGATTATATCACAATCTCATCAACTGGAAATGCAGTTGATTTTGGAGATTTAACTCAAACACGATTGAGTCCAGAAGCAGTTGCATCCTCTACAAGAGGTGTAATTATGGGTGGTTATCCATTTCCTGCAGCAACTGTGGGAACACTAGAAATAATCACAATATCATCTACAGGAAACGCAGTTGATTCTGGATTTGATTTGTCCGCCGGTAGAACTTATTTTTCAGCATTATCCAATTCAACCAGAGGAATTTCTGCAGGAGGAGACTCCTCTGGTAGCAGTTCACTAATAAACATACTAGAATACGTAACAATTGCATCTCTGGGAAATGCAGTTGATTATGGTGATTTAACTCAAGCAAGAGCATATTGTGCATCTTGTGCTTCACCGACTCGTGGTGTAACTGCTGGTGGTATTACACCATCATCTACAAATATAATTGATTATATAACAATTTCGACATTGGGAAATTCTACAGACTTTGGAGATTTATCAAGAGCACGTTACAATTTATTTTCTTGTTCTAATCCAATACGTGGATTATTTGCTGGTGGTTATGTTGCACCTGGTTCTTCAAATATTATCGATTATATTACAATTTCAACTATAGGTAATGCAACAGACTTTGGAGATTTAACAGTTGCTAGAGAAGGAGGATCTGCCTGTTCTTCTCCAACTCGTGGTGTTTTTGCGGATGGAGTTGTTACTCCTACTGGAAATGTAAATGTAATTGATTATGTAACCATATCAACACAAGGAAACGCGGTTGATTTTGGAGATAGGACTGAAGCAAGAAATAAAATATTTGGTTGCTCCAACGCTCACGGAGGTTTATAAGAAATGACTATTTTACGCGCAAATACAATCTCTGGACTTGGAACTGATGGTCCAGTATTTGATGGAAGTTTAGAGTTTAATAGTCAGAACTATGTGATTCTACCAAAAGGAACAACAGATAATAGAGTTGGTCTTGGTTCAACTGCAGGAGCATTGAGATATAATACTGATAGTAATAAGGTAGAACTTTGGGATGGAAACCAGTGGGTAGAAGTTCAGTCAAGTCGTCCAGACCTGAACGGTGGTGCTCGTGGTGTTTTTATTGCCGGACAAACTCCAATAACAGCAATTGATTATATAAACATTGCCTCTACGGGAAATGCAGTTTCTTTTGGAACTCTTACAAGTGGAGCAAGAGACCAAAGTCAATCTATGGCGACAGCATCATCAACTCGTGGTCTTCATATGGGTGGTAATGCCCCTGGAGGAAATGGAAATACAATTGATTACTTAACAATTTCTTCTACGGGAAATACTCAAGACTTTGGTGACTTACACACCAGTAACTTTAGAGGTGCTGCTTGTGCATCATCAACTCGTGCTCTTTATGCAGGTGGATACTTATATCCAGCACCGGGAGCAGCAATTAATAATATTCAATATGTTACAATAGCATCGCAAGGAGTTAATGGTCAGGATTTTGGAGATTTAACTTCGGCAAGAGCAAGTTCTGGTTCTTTTTCATCACCAACTCGTGGAGTATGGGGAGGAGGTTATGGTTCAGCACCGACATATACAAGAGTTAATATTATTGATTTTGCTACAATTTCTACATTAGGTAACGCATTTGATTTTGGTGACCTATCTTATGCTGGATATTCTCAAGGTAGTTGTTCTAATCCTGTTCGTGGTTTATTTGCTGGATATCAAGGTACATCACCAGTAACTGGTTCAAACACAATAGAATACGTAACAATTGCTTCAATAGGAAACAGCACTGATTTTGGAGATTTGACAAGATCAAATGCTAGAGTAACAGCAGCATCTTCACCAACTCGTGGAGTATTTGCTGGCGGATATACTAATACACCAGCGACAACTAATAATAACATAATTGATTATGTGACTATTAATACACAAGGAAATGCAGTTGATTTTGGAGACTTAACCTCAAATAGAAATAGTAGTGGCGGTCTATCCAACGCTCACGGTGGGTTGTAAAAACCGTCCAAGTATCCTATAATAAATAACACAGTTATAATAAAATTGAACTGATATGACGGATAAAAGTTCTGCTATTACTTCAGTAGACATTACACCAGGCGCAGAGATTTCAGTCACGACGCTTAAGAAAGACCTAGCACAACTTGCATCTGGTCCTCTGCCGCAGGAATACAAAGGAATGCTCACTCACATTGAAGAGACGCTTCCTGCGACTCAAGCAGCGTGTGATAATTTCTACAAGTCACACTCACAGATGATGACTGTGACGCTTGATATTACTGACCTCACACCAATTCGTAGTATCAAGCACACACTTGCAGCGATTGAAAGAACCAAGAGTGCTCTTGCAGAAGCACAAATCAATCGTCGTAAGAACGAAATCAAAATCAAGAAGAAGCAAAAAGAGATTGATGCTTGTGAGGATGACCTCGACCGTGAGGAACTAGAAATTGATATGATTGAGTTGATGAACAATAATATGAACATCGAGAACTCAATGAAGGGTGCGATTCGTAAGATGTCGTTCCTGATGACTCAATATCGTTCTGTTCTGGACCACATCGGTAAGGACCATATCACCGAAGAGGACTATGAGCGTGAGGAGAAGCGTTATCATGTGATGACTGCTCTGAAGCAAGCACTGAACTCTGCACGTCCTCGTGGTGGTGTGATTGACGAAGGTAACTCAATCTATTTGTTTGATATTGGAGTCAACGTTGCTCACGCACAAGCAGAAGTCTTCAACTATCTGAAGATTGAAAACGAACTAATCTCACAAGGACAAGCACCATCGCACGAAATGACGATGGAATGGTTGGAGAAGTGTGCGGATAAATTTGAGGATTGTGCAGAAAAGTTTGCAGAAAGTCGTGGTTTTAAAGTTCTGGATGAGAAGTCACTTGCTTGGCCAGAAGTTCCACCTTTGCTTCCATCGACAGTTGACCAAGAGTTTGCTAAACTGAAAGCAGCAAAAGAGGACTGATATGAATTTGCATTTGGTGATTGGCACCCCAATGTATGGGGGCATGTGTACTAGCGAATATACACAATCGATTATTCATCTTTCAGAAGCAGCAAACAAGTCTGGTGTTAAGTTCACCACTATCTTTCTGGGCAATGAGTCTTTGATTCAGCGTGGAAGAAATACGATTGCTCATCATTTTCTTTCACTTCCTGATGCGACTCATTTGCTTTTCATTGATGCGGACTTAAAGTTCCGTGTAGAAGATGTGGTGCAAATGATTAAGGCAGACAAGTCTCTCATCATCGGACCAGTTCCTCTGAAAGGATACAACTGGGAAGAGGTTCGTCAGAGAGCACTTGCTGGTGAATCTGAAATCAATCGGACTGGTGGAGTCTTTAATATCAATCATCTTCCTGGTATTCAAATGGAAGATGAGAACACACCGTTTGAAATTGAGCACGGTGGAAATGCATTTATGATGATTCGTCGTGATGTGTTTGAAGAACTTGCTCCTCATACACCAACATATACGAATGGTGGTGCATCACTTCCTGACGGCGTAGAGATTAAAGATTTCTTCCGTGTAGAGATTGATAAAGAAAAGCAGCATCTTCTTTCAGAAGACTATTTCTTCTGTTCTTCTTATCGTAAGATTGGTGGTAAAGTTTGGTGTGCTCCCTGGGTACAAGTAGGACATTTTGGTTCTCACTTGTTCAATGGGCATTATGCTCGTTCTTATAAATAACTAAAAAACATAGGAATAATGACTGTACAACATCCTATTATTACTTATCGTCTTACAAGAGATGGTAGAATTCCAGAGTTTCTTTGCAACCACGAAGGTGCTTTTGCGGGAATGTATGGTGTGAATACCAACAAGCCAGGTTATATTGCAAAGTGGCCCGCCCCACAAGAAACATTGTTTCTTGGTATGGGTTGTGGTCCTATCGACCCTGATGGTGCTCCTGAAGGTGTAGAAGTCATTGAGACCAAAGAAGAACTGGAAACTTATATCACTGGAATCTCAACTGCCTGGACTGTAAAGAGCACAGGAGTCACAGGAGTCAGCACAGAGACCACTACAGGCACTCTGGAAGCGTGGAATCCTGGTGAGAACTATGCAGGTCCTGGACTGACCACAACCACCACTGATAAGGTTGTGACTGCTGCTCCTGCTGGTACTGTTGTTGGTGTTACGACTTCTTATGCAGACTCTGTAACGACTAGTGATACTGATGGTGTTGTTACAAAGACTGTTGTAAGAACCTTTACCGAAACAACAGAAGTTGAGAATCCATTTGATCCTGCTGCAGCAGCTGACGAACTCTGGGCAAAATACGAAGCAGTAAACGAACTCTGATTACTTTATGAAAACTTATTATTTTGATTGTGGGCTTCCACGTTCGGGGTCCACACTTTTGACTGCATTGTTGAATCAAAATCCTCAAATACACGCAGGCACATTGTCTCCTGTATTTGAGGTGATGTATTATACGAACGATAGACTACAAGGAGAACAGGCACAAGCATTTCCAAAACCAGAAATCTTTAAGCGTATGGTAGGAAATGTAATTGATACTTATTATGATGATGTAAAAGAACCAGTCGTCATTGATAAGTGTCGTGCTTGGAGTGCTCATATTGACTTAATCAAACAATACGTCACACCAGAACCAAAGATACTCTGTACTGTAAGGCATCCACTGGATATTCTTGCGTCGTTTATTGACCTGATAAACAACAGTCGCTCTGTATCTTTTATTGATAAGGCACTGTTGCAGCAAGGAATGTTTATCACCAACGACACACGTTGTCACTTGATGATGAATCCTGGTGGTATTGTATGGGAATCAATGAATGCACTAGCAACGGCATTTCGTCAGAATCAAACACAACACATCCACTTCATTCAGTATGACGACTTGGTAAGTGAACCAAAGAAAGTGATGCAGGGTATTCATTCTTTCTTAAGACTGAAACCATATGAGTATGACTTTGAGAATATTGAAGCAAAGTATCGTGAGAAAGACACAGAAGTTTATGGTCTTCCAACGATGCATGAAGTTCGTAAGAAAGTCGAAAAGACTTCAAGACATTATAGTGAAGTGTTGAGTGAGGAGGTCATAAATAAATATAAGAATATGGACTTCTGGAACAGATAATAGATGTCTGAAGCAAGGATTAACCGCATATCAAATGAATTGGGAACGGGTGGTCCTATTGTTTCGGGCATCACAACTTTTTCTGGTCTAAACTATTTTGTACCACCAAAAGGAACCACAGCGGAGAGACCATCCAATTGCCCGTCTGGTTCCATTCGTTTTAATACTGATAGTGCTCATCTGGAATACTTTGATGGACTACAGTGGTTGGAGATGGAAGCGTTCAATGTTGAGATAGGAATCAGCACTGCAGCAGCACCAGCGAGTGCTGGGACTGGTCATCGTGGTTTGTTTGCTGGTGGACAAGGAAATACTCCAGCGTTAGGAACAGTAGTTAATATTATTGAATATGTAACCATATCTTCATTAGGTAATTCAATTGATTTTGGTGATTTGCAATCAGGGCATAATGAGTTTACACCCATGGGTTGTTCTTCAAGCACTCGTGGAATATTCAGTGGAGGGGGAAATCCAGTCAGATCTAATGTAATTGATTTTGTTACTTTTTCATCAACTGGAGACGCACAAGACTTTGGAGATTTAACAGTTGCCCGTTCTGAATTTGTAGCATTTTCTTCTGCAACTCGTGGTATTGCTGCTGGTGGTAGTCCTGGACCGAGTGTAACTAATGTAATTGACTATATAACTATTGCTTCTACAGGAAACGCACAAGACTTTGGAGATGTAACATCAACAGCAAAAGAACAACTTTCTGGATCTTGCTCATCAACTCGTGGTGTTTTTGGCGGAGGAAGTAATGGTGTTAGTGCAGTAAATGTAATAGAATATATAACAATTTCCACTCAAGGAAATTCTGTTAATTTTGGAACTTTGAGCACACAAAAGGGTCAAATGGGATCTTGTTCAAACTCAACTCGTGCAATTTTTGCTGGAGGATCTAGTCTAACTAATGTGATAGAATTTCTTACAATCGCAACTACGGGAAATACACAAGATTTTGGTGATTTAACATTAGATAGAACTAATGCTACTGGTGCTTTTTCTTCACCAACTAGAGGTGTCTTTGGCGGCGGCGTCAATCCAGGTCCAGGTAGAATTAATATAATTGATTATATTACCATTGCATCCACAGGAAATGCACAGGACTTTGGTGATTTAACAGGTGCGGGTGGAGTTAGAGCATATATGGGTGGAACGTCTAACGGTCACGGAGGTCTATAATGTCTGAATTTAAGTCATCAAGTTTCAGAAACGAAGACAACAGTGGTGCTCCTGATATTGTTGGAGTGACTTCATTCACTTCACCATTTTACTTTGTTCCACCATCAGGCACCACAGCACAGAGACCTTCTGGTGATGGATTAGCACCAGGTATGTTGAGGTTTAATACTGATATTGGAAGACTGGAAGTATGGAGAGGAGACCATTGGGCAACGATACTTGGTGAAACTCCAGACTTAAATGGTGGTGCTCGTGGTTTGTTTGGTGGTGGTTATGGAACACCTTTATATAGAAGTACAATTGATTATATAACCATTTCAACTTTAGGAAATGCTATTTCTTTTGGATCTTTAAGTGCATCATCAGCAAGGTATAGTGGTGGAGGTTGCTCTAGTGCAACAAGAGGAATTTTTGCTGGAGGAGAAACTGGACCATCTCCAGTAACATATAGCAATATTATTGATTATGTTACTATATCATCAACAGGAAATGCAACTGACTTTGGAGATTTGACCGGAGTAAGCACAGGAAGAAGATCATATCTTTCTGCTTGCTCTTCATCAACTCGTGGAGTTTTTGGTGGAGGTTCTGAAATTTCATCTCCAGCAAATTTATCATCAACAAATACAATTGATTATATCACAATCACTTCAACTGCAAATGCAGTTGATTTTGGAGATTTAAGTGTTACAAAAACTGGTGTTGCTGCTTGCTCTTCAAGCACTCGTGGTGTCTTTGGAGGTGGTTCTACTCCAACTGTATCAAATGTTATTGATTTCATAACAATATCAACTTTAGGAAACGCAATAAGATTTGGAGATTTAACACAAGCAAGATCTAATATTTCATCTTGCTCTAACAGTACTCGTGGAATTTTTGCTGGGGGTTCTTCTGGTCCTACTTTATATAATGTAGTTGATTTTGTAACAATTGCATCTACAGGAAATGCAACTGATTTTGGAGATTTATCTGCTAATAGATCTTATATTGGTGCAACAAGTTCTAGCATTCGTGGAATTTTTAGTGGAGGATATTCAACACCAGCATTTTCAAATACTATAGAATATATAACAATAGCATCAACAGGTAATGTAGTTGATTTTGGAGACTTGTCTGTTGCTCGTGGTGGTGCTGCTGCCTGCTCCAACGCTCACGGAGGTTTATAAGAAATGACTAGACTTAATATCAGAAGACTTACCAACGAAAACGAAGACGGAGCACCAAGAGTTTCTGGTATTTCTACGTTCTCTTCCACTGCATTTCTTGTGCCACCAAGAGGAAGCACAGCACAAAGACCATCAGATAATCTTCGTGGTGGTATGATGCGTTTTAATACTGATAGTGGTCACTTGGAGTATTATGATGGAAGTCAGTGGACTGATGTTCTTGTAGCGAATAATAGTTTAGATGGTGGTAATCGTGGTTTAGTTGCTGGTGGATATGTTGCACCTGCAAGGTCAAGTGTTGTTGACTATATAACAATTTCTACAT
>Ga0255065_1000206_pt1 | contig 15484 bp, 13 predicted proteins | sample Colum_Cont_RepC__2_FD_188441 | JGI IMG/M metagenome (GOLD analysis project Ga0255065, IMG submission 188441) | Freshwater microbial communities from Columbia River, Oregon, United States - Colum_Cont_RepC_0h | ecosystem: Environmental > Aquatic > Freshwater > River | place: USA: Oregon...
CCTTGTCGGTGTCCTCGATGCGCAGGATGAACTTGCCGCCGGTGTGCCGGGCGTAGAGCCAGTTGAACAGGGCCGTGCGGGCGCTTAAATAACTTCCCCTTGGCTTGGCTTTCCGTCTATTCCTTGGGCATGTCCTCCGTCCGCGTGCGCTTCGCGCCCAGCCCCACCGGCTTCTTCCACATCGGCAGCGCCCGCACGGCCCTGTTCAACTGGCTCTACGCCCGGCACACCGGCGGCAAGTTCATCCTGCGCATCGAGGACACCGACAAGGAACGCAACTCGGACGCCTTCCTGAAGGTCATCCTCGATTCGATGCACTGGCTCGGGATGGATTGGGACGAAGGTCCCGGCGTGGGCGGCGATTTCGGCCCGTACTTCCAGTCCCAGCGCAACGAACTGTACCGCGCCAAGCTCAAGGAGCTGGCCGACAAGGGGCGGGCCTATGAGAAGGACGGCGCCTGGTGGCTGCGCCTCGATGGCGCCCGTTCCACGGTCTTCGACGACCACCTCAAGAAGGAGATCGAGAAGGTCGACGCGGCCCCGATGGTCCTCGACGACCTCGTCCGCGGGCGCGTCGAGCGCGCCGAGGACCGCGACTTCGTGATCTTCCGCTCCAACGGCGAGCCGGTCTTCCACTTCGTGAACGTCGTCGACGACATCGAGATGAAGATCACCCACGTGATCCGCGGCGAGGACCACCTCTCGAACACCTCGAAGCACCTCGAGCTCTTCAAGGCCTTCGGCGTCGAGCCGCCGAAGTACGCCCACATCCCGCTCATCCTCAAGACCGACGGTCCGGGCAAGATGTCCAAGCGCGACCGGGGCGCCCTCATCGAGGAATACCAGCAGCGCCGTTACCTGCCCGAGGCCGTGCGCAACTACCTCTGCCTGCTCGGCTGGACGCCCACCGACGGCCGCGAAGTCCTGCCCATCGCCGACATCATCGCGCAGTTCGAGGTCGGCGCGGTGCACCAGTCCAACGCCCGGTTCGACGAGCGGAAGATGTCGAACGTCAACATGCAGACCCTCCGCGGTCTCCCCCCGGCGCAGTTCGCGGCGCTCGCCCGCCCGGTCCTGGCGGACGCGGGCGTCATCGACGCCCAAGTGACCGACGCGCGCCTGCAGGAAGTCCTCGCGGTGGTCCAGGAGAAGGCCGTCTCGCTGGAGCACCTGCCCGAGTTCGTCACGTTCTTCTTCACCGACGCGTTCAAGAAGGACGAGAACGCCTTGGCCAACCTCACCAAGAAGGGCGGCGACCCGCAGGCCCGCCTGGCCGAGATCATCCCGGCCCTCGAGGCCTGCGAGTGGACCGAGCCGGCCATGGACGCCGCCTTCGCCGCCACCGGCACCGCCCACGGCCGCAAGCCCACCGACTATTTCGCCCCCGTCCGCTTCGCCGTGTCCGGTCAAGGCGGCGGCGCCCATCTCCAGGCTGTCCTGCGGGTCCTTGGCAAGGAGAAGGTGATGAAGAGGCTGAAGGGGTAGTAGGGAGTAGGGGAGAGTGCGGGATCGAGTCCAGAGTGCGGGATCGAGTGCTGAGTCGAGGAGAGGCAGAGGGGGCACGCTGGCACGGTGACACGTGGGCAAGGGTGTACCTGTTGCATCCTGTCGCGCGCTCCGCGCGCGGGTAGGGGCAGCACCGCGTGCCGCCCTAGCTTCCTATCCATCCCGCCCCGCTTGCCTAACCGCTAACCGCCATCTCCCAACCGCCCGCGAACCCCGTTCGCGCTGGTAGGGCAGCGTCCTTGCTGGTCCGAGTCGGCATGAGGTCAGGCACGCCATCGCTGCGCGAGGCGAAGCCAGACCCCATGCCTGCGGCCGACCGGGGACGGTCAGCCCTACCTGGGGATGCAAACGATGCGAGAACCGCGGCCGACCGGGACGGTCAGCCCTACCTGAATGGTGGGGTATCCATGATGTTGCGACGGGATCTTCATTATCGTCCGAGGTGTCGTGCGAACCTTCTTCTGCGATGAATCCGGCGACCCCGGTCATGATCTTCGCAAAGGGGCCTCGCGCGTTTTTGCCTTTTGCATGCTCAGCACCCCCACGGTGGCCGAACTCGAGATCTTCCTCGCGAAACAAGCCGAGATTCGCGGTTCACTGCATTGGTTCGGTGAGTTCAAGTGGACCAAGATGCGTCATGAGCTTCGCATGGAGTACCTGCGAAGGAGTCTACCCTCCCTGCCTCCCCACCATTCGGTGGTCTGGAGAAAACCTATCGACCCATGCGTCGAGGTTACGCCCAAGGAGCTGCTCATGATGCAAGCCTGCCTACGGGTGCTTAATCCGGAGCAACAGCGATGCCGGCTGATCATCGATGGCGAGAGGAACCGAGGGAAAGCCCGAGGAATCCGCGCAGGCTTGGGGGTGACGGAGGTGCGCTTCATCCCTTCTCATGCCAGCCCCTACCTTCAACTTGCCGATATGCTCGTTGGATTCCAAGTCGCCGAAGCCACGGGAAAGATCCGCGACCTTCCCGACGAGCTTCGGGTCCTCCGGGGTGCTCGGAGTGATTGTGGATGAAAGAGGTGCGAGGTCTGGACTATCCTTGGTCAGGAAAGCAACCCATGGTGAGGTTACCTTTCATGCCAGACCCCATTGCATGGCTATTGTCGAAGGGTGGAGCGTGCATGACAAATCATTAAAGACCCTAGGGCGGGTCGGGACGCGGCTGTTTAGGCTAGCACGGAGATGCATGGACAAAAGATGCGGCCGACCGGGGACGGTCAGCCCTTCCAGAGAGGCAGAGGGGGCACGCTGGCACGGTGACACGTGGGCAAGGGTGTATCTGCTGCATCCTGTCGCGCACTCAGCGCGCGGGTAGGGGCAGCACCGCGTGCTGCCCTAGCTGCCTAGCCATCGCGCCTCGCTTACCTAACCCCTAACCGCCATCTCCCAACCGCCCGCGAACCCCGTTCGCGTTGGTAGGGATCATCGTCCCTGCTGGTCCGTGTCGGCATGAGGTCAGGCACGCCATCGCTGCGCGAGGCGAAGCCAGACCCATGCCTGCGGCCGACCGGGACGGTCAGCCCTACCTGGTGATGCAAACGATGCGAGATACACGGCCGACCGGGACGGTCAGCCCTACCTGATTGCAGGAAATGCGGCGGATGGTTCGACGCCTCCGCTGCTTCGTCCAAATAAAAAGGGAGGCCGAAGCCTCCCCTGGTTGCCCTTGGGTTGACGGGCGTTCAGCGCTTGGCCTGGGGGGCGGGCACGAGGTCCTGCATCAGGCCGTCGGCGGCCTGGTTGCGCTGGCGGCTGGAGATGAACTGCTTGAACTCGTTGAGTTCCTCGGGCTTGACGGCTTCCTTCGGGAGCTCGCTCTTGGCCGCGCGGATGAAGACGTAGTCGCCGCTGTCGATGCGGATCGCCGGGGTGATCTTGTTGAGGCCGGCGAGTTCGATCGCCTGCAGCGTGTCCTCCTCGGCGCCGCGCACGGCGTCGGGCAGGGTGCTCATGGAGAACGGGGCGGGGGAGGCGAGCTTGAGGCCGCGGGCCTTGGCGCTCTCGGCGAAGGACTTGCCCGCGGTGGCGTCGGCCTGGAGGCCCTGCGAGAGCTTCACCAGCTCGGCCTTGAGCAGGCGCTGGCGTTCGGCGTCGCGCCAGTTATCGGTGGCCAGCTTGGCGGCTTCCTTGAAGTCGGGCAGGCGGGATTCGGTGCGCTTCACGAGCGTCAGGAAGACGACGGCGTCCTCGGTACGGTAGACTTCGGTGCGCCATTCCTTGTCGGTCAGTTCGCCGGCCGCGCGGAGGGCCTCGGCGGGCACCTTCTCGACGGTGGGGGCGGAACCGGCGTCGAAGGCCGGGAGGGTCTTGACGACCGCGCCGCGGTCCTTGAGCCACTTGGCGAAACCCGCGTCGCCCGCCTTGGTGGCGTCGGTCGGGAACTTCTCGGCCAATTCGTCGGAGACCTGGCCGGCGAGGCTGGTCACGGCGCGGTCCTGGCGGATGATCTTCTCGATCTCGGCGCGCTTGGCGAGGGCCTGCTCCTTCACCTTGCCCGTCTCGAACTTGAACTTCTCGGCCAGGTTGTAGCCGTAGTTGACGATTTCGTCGTCGGTGATCGGGGTGGTGTCGGGCGTCAGCTTGGAGACGGTGACGGCGGCGACTTCGACGCGGGGCGGGAGGCGGTAGGCTTCCTTGTTCTTCTCGAAGGCCTCCTTGATCTTGCCCTCGTCGTCCGCGATGGTTGGCTTGAACTCCTTGGCGGCGAAGGTCGCGACGTCGGTGGTCCAGAGCGTGCGGGAGCGGTCCAGCTGGCGCTTGAGCAGGCCGGCGGTGGCGTGGCCCTTGCCCGACAGCGTCGTGTAGAGCTTGTTGATGCGCCAGGTGTCCTTGATGAAGGTCTCGTAGCGGATGGCGGCCTCCTGTTCGTTCACGCTCAGCTGGCGGGAGGCGAAGGCGATGAACTTGGCCACCCCGTCGTCAGACGGCTTGCCGTCGGCGCCGGTGGCGAACATCTGCGACATCTGGCGGGCGATGCGGCGGACCTCGCCCTCGGTCGGCTCGGGGATGCCCAGCTCGTCGGCCAGGTGCAGTTCGGCGATGCGCTGCTGGATGGTCAGGCCCTGGATGCGGCCGAGGGAGAAGGTCTGGCAGTCGAAGTAGTAGCGCTGGCGGTTGCGCGCGTCGGCGAGGTCGACCCCCATGTAGCGGAGCTCGGAATTGAGCCCGAGGTCGCCGCGGCCGACGAACCCGTAGCCGACGAAGGAGACGACCACGATCACCAGCAGGAAGCCGAAGATGGTGCGGTGGTGCTTGGAGGTGGCGTTCTGTAGCCAGGTAATCATCGGGTCACCTTGCCGACCCCTTCGGCCTCTGTCAATCAGTCCAGCGGACCCGCCCTTGCGCTTGCGCCAGAGGGGGTTAGCCCCACTTTAGGGCCGTGCCCAAGCCCATCCAATGCATCGTCGCCGTCGCCCGCAACGGCGTCATCGGGTCCTCGGGTCGCCTGCCGTGGCATCTTCCCGAGGATCTGGCGTGGTTCCTGGACACCACCCGCGGGGGGGTGATGATCGAAGGGCCGGCCTGCTACGCCGAGCTCGGCAAGGCCCTGGAGGGGCGGGGGACCGTGGTCGTCTCACGCGATCCCGCGAAGCGTTTCCCCGGCGCCGAGCGCGTGACCACCTTGGCGGATGCGTTGGTCGTCGCCGAGTCGCTGCCTTGGGCCGGGCCGACCTGGATCACCGGCGGCGAACGCATCTACGCCGAGGGTCTGCCGCTCTGCTCCAAACTTTTCATCACGCGCATCCACCGCGACTACGAAGGCGACCGCCGTTTTCCCGCCGACTGGCAGAAGCACTTCGCGCGCCTGACGTGGTCTCAGGACGGCGAACACGAAGGCGTGAAGTATACGTTCGAGGTGTGGGAGAGGTAGTTCTTGAGGTAGGGCTAGGGCTTGGGTCAGGGCCGGGGCCGGTGATTCAACAACGTGGTGGAATGGGCGCAGCGGTCGGCTTAGGATGCATCTGCATCTCATTTGACCAGCCCTGGCCCCGGCCCTATCCCTAGCCCACTGCAACTACCCCATGCTTCTCTCCCTGCTTTTTCTGGCCGCGGCGATGCCGGCCACGATCGATGACGAGTCGAAGGTGCCGCCCTACACCTTGCCCGACCCGTTGGTCGACAACGCTGGCCAGAAGGTCGTCGACGCGAAGCAGTGGCGCGAGTCCCGACGCCCGGAAGTCCTGAAACTTGTCGAGGACAACATCTTTGGCCGGACGCCCGACACGCGTGAGCGGACGAAGGCCGCGGTCTCTGAGGTCGTCGAGACTTCCACCGCCGCCCTCGGCGGTAAGGCGACCCGCACGCAGCTTAAAGTCTGGCCGATCGGCAAGTCGGGTCCGGCGTTCGACCTCCTGCTCTACACGCCCAACGCGGCGAAGGGGCCGGCGCCCGTCTTCCTCGGGCTCAACTTCGGCGGCAACCATACGACGGTCGAGGACCCGGCCGTGGGCCTACCATCGACTTGGGTTTCGAAGCAGTGGGCCGCGATCGATGGTTCCAACCGCGCCACCGAGAAGGGGCGCGGTGGCCAGGCTTCCCGCTGGCAGGCCGAGGCCTTGATCGCGCGCGGCTACGGCCTCGCGACCGTCTATTGCGGCGACTTCGAGCCCGACTTCCCCGAAGGGTGGAAGCAGGGCTTCCGCGCGGCGCTTTCGCCCGCAGGCGCGAACACCGTCTGGAAGGACGGCGACTGGGCGTGCATCGGCGCGTGGGCCTGGGGCCTGTCGCGTTCGCTCGACGCCCTGGAGAGGTTTCCCGCGGTCGACGCCAAGCGCGTCGCCGTGATCGGCCACTCGCGTCTCGGCAAGGCCTCGCTCTGGGCCGGCGCGCAGGACGAACGGTTCGCCCTCGTCATCTCGAACGAGTCCGGTTGCGGCGGCGCCGCCCTCGGTAAGCGCATCTTCGGCGAGACCGTCGGCGTCATCGCCGGCGCCTACCCCGGCCGGGGCTTCCCGCACTGGTTCACCGCCCGCTACGCCACCTTCGCGGAGAAGGAGCACCTGATGCCTATCGACCAGCACCACCTGCTCGCCCTCGTCGCCCCGCGGGCGCTTTACGTCGCCAGCGCCGTCGAGGATCGCTGGGCCGACCCCAAGGGCGAATTTCTCGGGGCGCTCGCCGCGGATCCGGTCTTCAGGCTCCTCGGCCAGCCCGGACTCGGTACGGACGTCTACCCCTCCGTCGGCCAGCGGGTGGGCAAATCCATCGGCTACCACGTCCGTGCCGGCAAGCATGACGTCACCCTGGAGGATTGGCAGGCCTACCTGGACTTCGCAGACCGGGTGATCCCCGCGAAATGAGCGCCAGTGCCCAATTGTAGTATCGTCAAACGGCCCCGACTCCCTCATTTTCAAGCATCTTCCCCGGCATGAAAAAGTTCCTCGTCCTCCTCGCCCTTGGTTGCGCCGCGTTCGTCGACGCCGCCGACACGCCCGGAAGTTCCTCGCGAACCTGCCGCTTGCTCTATGTCCAGGCGCCGTTCGACGCCCCGGAAAAGGTGGTCTTGGTCGTCGGCAAGGACACCACCGACATCGACCTGCCCCGTCTCTGCATCTCCAACGCTCGGGCGAAGTTGCCGGCGGGCCCCGCCCGGGTCTATGCCGCCACCAAGGCTCCCACCAAGGAGGAGCCGCTGCCGCCCAATACGCCGTTCGTCGACATCCCCGAGACGATGGGCGATGCGCTCATCGTGCTGCTCCCGACCGGTCAGCCCGGCCCGCTTTCCTTCATCATGCTCCCGGTGGAGTTCAACAAGGCCCGCGCGCCCGAGGGTACGGTGATCTGGTTCAACCTTTCCGACCGGATCATCTACGCGAAGCTCGGCAACGCCGGCGTCACGGTCAATCCGAAGGGGTCCGCCCTCAGCATGCCGACGGTGGGCATCGACGAGCCTTATGTGGTCTACGTGGATGCCTCCCCGGTTCCGCCGGAGACCGAGACCGTCCCCGTGGTGCGTGGGAGCTGGGTCAAGGAGGCGCGCATGCGAAACCTGCTCTTCATCGTGCCGGACCCCACCCGCACCGTGCCGCGCATCCTCTCGATTCCCGATCGCCTCGACCCCGAACCCGACCTGAACGCCAAGGGCGCCAATGGTAAGCCGGCGCCGAAGCCCGCGCCCAAGCCGAAGGAAGAGAAGAAGGAAGCGACGCCGGCCGCCAAATAGGTCGGGTTGAAGAGGGGAAGGGTTGACTACCCGACCAGCCCTCGGCTTGTATCGGGCCAGGTACCCGTATTTCAATGGATAGAATTCTGGCCTCCGAAGCCGGCGATTTGGGTTCGAATCCCAACGGGTGCACCACTTTGAGGCGAACGAAGTTCGGGTGCGGTTGGGGGATGGCGGTTGGCGGTTAGATCGATGCGGGCTTAAGGTAGGGCTGACCATCCCCGGTCGGCCGTCTTCCCGGTAGTGCTGACCGTCCATGGTCGGCCGCGGACCAGCAGGGACGCTGGTCCCTACCTAGAGCAACGAGGCGGCGCCGAGAGGAATGAGCACGGAGTCCGCCTCCTTCGTCCGAAATCCTACTCCCTTTGCTCCGCTGCTTCCTTTTCTCCCGACACCTTGCTGCCAAGGGTCAGCATCACCAGCAGGCCGATGAGTGCATAGCAGAGCGACGATCCCAGCAGGACATTGCGCAACTTGAAGAGGTCGGTCATCCAGCCCATCAGGATCGCCGCGAACGGCAGGAAACCGAAGAAGCTCAGCCCGGCCACGGCGGAGACGCGGCCCCGCAGTTCGGGTGGCGAGCGTTCCTGGACGATGGTGTTCGCGAGGCCGACGAGCGTGGAGACCCCGACGGCGAGGGCGACGAGCGAGCCGCCGGCCCAAAGTAGGCCGCTCGCTTGGCTCAGGCTGACCAGGGCGCCGCAGGCCAGGATCATGCCCGTGAGGATGGCGAGGCGACGGCGCGCCACGCTGAGCGTCATGATGAGCAGGGAGCCGGAGACCGAGCCGAGGCCGGAGCACAACATCAGCAGCCCCATCTCCTGGGGGTTGGCGTGCAGGTCGTTCTTGGCATACAGCGGCAGGAGGACGATGATCACCGGGAACACGAAGAGGGTGTTGGTGGCCAACAGGGCGACCATCGCCAAGCTGGGCTTGTCGCGCCGAACGTGGCGGAAACCCTCGCCGGCGCCGCCTTGGCGCTTTTGTTCCTCCTCGGCGGTGCCTTGGGGGCGACGGGGAAGGGTCGCCAAGGCGACCATGAGGGCCACGAACGAGGCGGCGTTGAGGTAGAACGCCCACTCGGCGCCGTAACGGCCCACCAGGTAGCCGGCCGCGGCCGGGCCGACGAGGCGAGTGGCGTGGAAGACGGCGCGGTCGACAGAAATGGCTTTGGCGACGTTCTCCTTGGCGACGAGCTCCGGGACGATCGCCGCCGCGGCGGGCATCTCGAAGGAACTGGAGACGCCGAGCAGGGCGGCCGCCACGATGATGTGCCAAGTCTGGAGGGCCGACTGTGCGACGAGCATGCCGATCGCCATGGCGAATACGATCTGGGCCAATTGGCAGGCTTGCAGGATGTAGCGTTTGTCGTGTCGGTCGGCATAGGCTCCGCCCAGCCGGAAGAGCAGCAGCATGACTAGCCCGCTCGCGAGATGCGGGGCGGCCTGCAGTAGGCCTTCGTAGCGCTGGAGGCCCTCGCGGGCGACGACTTCCGTCATGACCCAGCCCAGGGCCATTCCCTGCATCCACGTGCCCGTCATCGAAATACCTTCGCCGATCATGTAGCGGGTGAACGGCCCGTTCGGGAAGCGCTCGGCGGCGGGCTGTTCGGCGGGGGAGGACATTGGTGGGCAGACTTGGGGACAATGGACCAAAGTGCAAAGGGAAGTTGGCGGGTAGCGGTTGGCGGCTGGATTGATGCCGGCAAAAGGTAGGGCTGACCGTCCCCGGTCGGCCGCCGGCATGGGGTCTGGCTTCGCCTCGCGCAGCGATGGCGTGCCAGACCTCGTGCCGTGTCCTGACCAACGGACCAGCGGGACGCTGGTCCCTGCCTTGAGCGGTAACGTGTCCGCCAACCCCCAACCGCTACCCGCTACCCGCTAACCGCCAAACCTTCTCACTTCTTGAACGCCTTCTCCGTCGCCTTCCACGCAGCGTCGACGGCGGGCTTGAGGACCTTGGCGATCTCCTGGTAGCCGAGTTCGCTGGGGTGGAGGTTGTCCTTGAGGTAGTGGCCGTCCTTGCCTTCGCCGCTGGGCTGATTGAGCGCCGGGTTGATGTCCACGAACCAGACGTTGGTCTCCTCCTTGCAGTAGGCGGCGAGGCCGGCGTTGAACTTATCGAGTTCCGGCCACTTGGCCTTGCGGGAAGGGGCGCGCGTGGTGGCCATGAAGACGACGGCGGCTTCCGGGTTGTCCTTGCGCAGGCGCTTAACGTACTCGCGGATGCGACCGAGCGGCGCTTCGGCCGGGTCGCCCGCGTTGACGTCGTTGCCGCCGCAATGGAAGACCACGACGCGCGGGTGGTAGGGCAGGGTGATGCGGTCCATGTAGCCGAGCACCTCGGTCGTGTAGGAGCCGCCGAAGCCGCGGTTGATCACGGGGTAGGGCTTCATGGCCTCGTCCACGTTCTTCCACATCCGCAAGGAGCTGGCGCCGCTGAGGAGCAGGGCCTGCTGGGGCGGCGGGTTGGCCTTATCCTGGGCCTCGAAGGCCGCGATGTCCTTGGCCATACGCAGGGGCTGTTCGGCCAGCGGCTTGCGGACCGCCGGCTTGGTTTCGGACTTCGGGGCAGGCTTGGCGCCGTCCGCGGCGAAGGCGGGCAGGGCCAGCAAGCAGGCGAGGAGCAGGGCGGAGGGGGTGCGCATGGGTTAGTCGTAGGACCAAAGCCACCGCAGGGCAAAAAAGAAAATAAGCGAAGGTCCGGGGGAGGCACCTTTGCGCTTTTATACCGAGCCCGATTGGGCACATTGCAGGCATGCCCATCGTTCCCGGCCTCCTGAGTCCCTATGAAGCCGTCCGCGGTTTCGTCTACCTGCCCCGCCTGATCTCCAAGATCCGCCTGCACGCCGCCGGCCAACTCCATCCCGACTTCGTCAACAACCTCGGCAAGGCCTTCGACGACCGCTGCTGCCAATACCTCGGCGTCGGTTACGACGACCTGCGCGTCTGGGTGCTCCAGCATCCCCAGGCCACCGCCGAGGAAGTCCTCGCCTGGGCCGAAGCCAAGGGCCGTCGGTTGAGCACGAACGACATCGAGATCTGGAACGGGTTCATGACCAAGCGGGGTTGGCGCGACGAGGCCAACGAGGTCCTGTTGCGGCGCCTGAAGGAGAACCAGCTGGGGCCCGACGCCGGCGTGGACACGATGTTCGACTACATCGAGGTCGACGAGGGTCGTCCGGCCCGCCGCCAAGCCCTTTGAGCCGGGGTTGGGTATTGAGTCGGCCTTGCCGAGGCGTTGAATGGGGCCGCCCCTTGTCGGGTGCCCGCTTGGCCACCGCCTCTCCATCCCATCCACTTGACCGGCCCGCCGTCGCCCGGACCGAGAGAGGAGTCGTCGGGTGCTGATCCTGCCCGCCACCTTGGCCTTCTTGGCCGCCAAAGGGGGATCCGACGACTCGGTGCGCAATTTCGCCTTGGCGCTCAAGGCGTTCGGCGCGGGTGGCTGGATCGTGTCCTTCATCGGCGCCGCCGCGATGGTGGGTCGCCTGCTCATCGACGAGGCCTCCGAGGCCAACTGGCGGCGCTCGCTGAAGCACATCATCGCCGCCGCGATCTTCGCCATCATCGCGTTCTTCGTCACCTACGCCTGGAAGCTTTCCGCCCTGAACAAGGCCATCATCCAGGGCCTCACCGGGGCGCTCGCCCCCGAACTGGTCGAGTGGATCACCCACACCGTCCGCGAAAAGCTGGGCTTGCTCAAGGGCGAGCACCTCGCGGCCCGCAAGAAGCGCCGCAAGCGGTCCTCCGGACGCAAGCGCTCCAAGCCCAAGGCCAAGGCGAAGGCCAAGAAGCCTGCATCCCGCAAGACGGGGGACTCCCGCCGTTCCTGAACCCTTTCATAACAACCTAAGAACATGACCAAGACCCGCACCTCCCGCCGACCCGTCCGCGGCGGACTCGTCCAAGCCGAAGTCGGCATCGTCGGCATGGCCGTCGTGACCCTCCTCGTCTCCTTGGCCGGCCTCTGGTTCAGCCACGAGCTCAAGGATACCACCGACAGCGTGCTGACCGCCACCAAGGAGATCCAGAAGTCCGTCGATGGCTACAAGGCCGCGATGAAGTCGACCGAGACCGCCGTCGTGCTGATCACCGACGACGGCATCAAGTCCGACAACAAGAAGCTCGAGGTGGCGGCCAAGTATGCCGAGACCGCGCTGGGCAAGGCCGAGGTGCAGACGACCAAGTGCATCAGCCTCCTCGAGACCGTCGTCCGCCTGCTCTCCACCTACGAGACCACCACCGTCACCTTCGCCGGCTGCGCCCTCATCTTCGCCCTCTTCGTCATCATCCGGCAGTTCAAGTTGTAGGTGGGGGGGGCGGAGTACGGAATCGAGTGCAGAATCGAGTGCAGGGTCGAGTGCAGCGTCGAGTGCTGGGTCGAGGGCTGGGTCGAGGGCTGAATCGATTACGGAGTGCAGGGCCTGGCGCGTGGGTGTTGTGCCGATTTGCGCTCCCGAGCTGCATCGGCCCTGCCTCCTTTCCGTAATCTGTAATCGGTACTCCGTACTCGATTCAGCCCTCGACTCAGGGCTCTGTCCTCGATTCAGCACTCGACCCAGTACTCCGTACTCGACTCAGCACTCTATTCTTCCGTCAAAAATGCCCAAAGCCCTTGGCCTGCACCGGCTGTCCGGTGGCGAGGTCGATCAGGCAGCCCGTTCCTTGCTCGGTCGCGCCGAGGCGGGAGAGCGGGGTGAGCGGGAAGGCTTGGCGGAAGGCGCGTTCCAGGAAATCGGCGCGGTCCGCGGCGACGGTGAAGAGCAGCTCGTAATCCTCGCCGTCGGTCAGCCCATGCTCGACCGCCGGTTTGCCGTCCGCCTTGGCGAGGGCGCGGGCGGCGTCGCTCAAGGGTAGCGCCCCGAGGTCGATCCGGGCGTCGAGTTTCGGGCCGAGCAGGCCGGGTAGATCCTTGGCCAATCCGTCGGACAGGTCGGTACAGGCGGTGACTTCGCCCTGTCCGCACAACCATTCGCCCTCGGCCAGCCGGGGCGTGAAGTCGAGGTGGTGTCCGTAAAGCGAGCCGCCGAGCTGGCCCGTCACGAAGATCGCGTCGCCGGAGGAGGCGGTGCGGCGCGTGAGGATGCGGTGGGCGAAGCCCTGTAAGGCCAGCGTCGCCGCAAACGTGCCCGTCGGCGCGCGGCAGATATCCCCGCCGACCAACCGTAGCCCCGCCCGGTTCGCGGCCTGACCCGCCCCGTGGGCGAAGTCTTCCAGCCAGGCGACGTCCACATCGGGAGCCAGCAGCAGGGAGAGCAGTCCGTCCGAGGGCGTCGCACCGGCCGCGGCGAGGTCGGACAGGTTGCGGTTCACCAGTTTGGCGCCGGCGCGATGGCCCGCGCAGGCCGCATCGAAATGCCGCCCGAGCAGGACGGAGTCGATCGTGCTGGCGCGGTACTTCCGGCCGCCGCGCGTCGTGTCGAGGTGTGAGCAATCCCCGCCGGGGCCTTCGGGGAAGGGCGGAGCGGCCACCCCCAGCGCCTGCACCACCCGTCGGATGATCTCCTCCTCCGTGAGCCGGGCGACGGAGCGATCGGTCAGCGTGGTGAGCGCACCCATGGGTCAGAGGCTGGACGCGTTCGGCGCCAGCTTCAGCCACAGCAGGCTCGTGAAGTTGAAGGCGGCGTGGACGCCGATGCAGGTCAGGAGCCCGTAGCGATCCCGCACCAGGCAAAGGAAGCAACCGAAGCCCAGCAGCGGCAGCGCGGCGGACCAGCTCAGGTGCACGGTCGAGAAAAGCAACCCGGTGATCACCACCGCGGGCCAGCGGGAGGGCGGGAGCAGCCGCTTCAGGCCCGGGTAGATCATGCCGCGGAAGGCGATCTCCTCCATGATGGGCGCCCCGAGCGAGACCGTCAGCAGAAGCATGTCGAAGGTCCGCGAGCCGAAGGGGACGTCCAGCACGAGTTGCACGACGTCCTGGGGCTCGTCGGCCGGCGCGGCGAAGGGGAAACCATGCGTGGCGGCGAAGGCCCAGGTCAGGTGGACGAGTTTCCAGATCACGGCGCCGGCGAGCCCGAGCCCGATCACGCAGACCAACGCGTAGCCGATCAGCCGGGGGTTCAGTCCGGGGAGCGCCGAGCCCGGGTGGTTATGCGGCCGAAGCGGATCCATCGGCGCGGACGCGTTCCAGACGAGGGCGGGACGCAGGGTGAGCCAGACTCCCACCATCAGGCCGGTGGCCACCAGTTGTCCGATCAGCCCCATCAGCAGGTGGGATGAGACCGAGGGGAGGAGCTGCTCCGACGTGAGGCGTTCCACGAGGGCTGCCTGCACCAGCGGGTAGACGAAGCCGAAGGCCAGCAGGCCGAGGCCGAGCCCGATCAGGGCGTCGACGGGGGAGGACGGCGACGGCTCGTCGACCTGCTCCTCCCGGAACCAGCGCCGCAGCCAGACGAGCCCGAGCACCCCGAGGCCGACCGAGTAGGCGACGCAGGCCCAGTCCCAAGCGGTGAAGGCACGGGCGGTCTCGAGGAGTTTTTCCATCAAGCCGGCTTAGGCTCCGTGCACCTGGTGACCGCCGACGAACGTCGCGACGGCGCGTCCGGTCAGGGGGCGCCCGGTCAGCGGGTTGTTGCCCGACTTGGAGAAGAGCGTCTTCGCGGAAGGGGTCCACTTCGCCTTCGGGTCGAGCACCACGAGGTCCGCCGCGGCGCCCGCGCGCAGCGTGCCGGCGGCGAGGCCGAGGGCCTTGGCCGGGCCGATGGTGAGGCGGGCGATCAGCAGGGCGAGGTCGGCCGCGCCGGAGAGCACCACGGCCTCATGGGCCGCGGAGAAGGTGGTCTCGAGCGAAGCCGCCCCGAACGGGGCCTGGTCGAACTCGCAGTCTTTCTCCGTCGCGGTGCACGGCGAGTGGTCGGAGCAGACGGCGTCGAGCGTGCCGTCGACGAGCGCGGCCACCAGCGCGGCGCGGTCGGCCTCCTCGCGCAGCGGCGGGTTCAGCTTCAGCCGCGTGTCGTAATCCTTGAGGGCGCCGTCGGACAGCAGCAGGTGCAGGCCGGAGACCTCGGCCGTCACCGGCAGGCGGCGGGCCTTGGCGCGGCGGACGATCTCGGCGGAGCCGGCGGAGGAGAGGTGCTGTAGGTGGATCCGTGCCTTGGTGAGCTCGGCGAGCAGGCAGTCGCTCGAGGCGACGATCTCCTCGGCGGTGCGGGGGAGGCCACGGAGCCCGAGACGGAGGGACCAGGCGCCTTCGTGCATCTGGCCGCCGTCGGTCATGCTGCTGTCCTGGCAATGGTCGAGCACGACGAGGTCGAACATCGCGGCGTACTCGAGCGCGCGGCGCATGATCTCGTTGTTCTGCACGCCGGAGGTGGCGTCGGTCACCGCGACCACGCCGGCCTTCTTCAGCGAGCCGATCGGGGCGAGGGCCTTGCCTTCGTGGCCTTTGGTCAGCGTGCCGGTGGGCAGGACGCGGACGGCGGCGTCGCGGGCGCAAATCTCGCGGAGGAGCTGGATGGTGCCGACGTTGTCCGCCGCGGGGAGCGAGTCGGGCATCGTGACGACGGTGGTGAAGCCGCCGGCGGCGGCCGCGCGGGTGCCGGTACGGACCGTTTCGCGGGCCGTGCGGCCGGGTTCGCCGAGGCGGCAGTTGAGGTCAACGAAACCGGGGGCGACGACGAGGCCCTTGCCGTCGATCACGCGGGCCTTGGCCTGCTCGGCGGTGGTGAGCCGTTCGACGAAGATCCCGTCGCGGACGAAGATATCGCCCTTGGCCTCGTCGCGGCCCGACGCCGGGTCAAGCACGCGCGCGCCGCGGATCCAGAGGGGGGAGAGGTCGGCGGGGTTCATCGGGAGAGGGCCTTGG
>Ga0255065_1000207_pt1 | contig 15477 bp, 30 predicted proteins | sample Colum_Cont_RepC__2_FD_188441 | JGI IMG/M metagenome (GOLD analysis project Ga0255065, IMG submission 188441) | Freshwater microbial communities from Columbia River, Oregon, United States - Colum_Cont_RepC_0h | ecosystem: Environmental > Aquatic > Freshwater > River | place: USA: Oregon...
GGGCGCACTTGGGTCGTACTTTAAAGACAGTCAAGCTGCCAACAAAACCAGTCGCATCTTAGAGGGTACGCTTAAAGATCCTACAGTGCGGGCTACGTTGTATCCCGGAGTTGAACAAGATCAAGTTGATGCAATACTGAAGTACAAACAAGATAACTACGGCACAATTGAAGGCGCTCAATTTCTACAACAAGCACTGCCGATGCTATCACGAACAAGCGCCGGCAATGTGGATTTTGACAGGCAGCTACAGCTGCAACGGCTAAGAAGCGCCCCTGCAATGCAAAGTATGGGTGGAGGCGGCGGAGGTGTAGATTATGGGGCTGCACATCAATCATTTTTTAAACAATAGTTTTATTTGAACAAAATGCCATTCTCCGACTACATACCAGACAACATTGCCACTCGTGGAGTAGCACGGCCATTGGCGGCTGTGGCTGATTATTACATGGCAAGCAGACAGTCCGCGCCAGCATCAGCGCCTGCGCCTACGCCAGAAGAGCTTGCCGACCCAAACATGGGGTATCCACTGACGCCACAGCAGGAGGCCATGTATGCACAGGCTTCTCCAAAACGAGTGATACAATTAACTCCAGAAGAGCTTGCTCAGTATAATATACCAAATGCCCCCGTCGCCGCGCCACAGCAAGCGCAGCAGTTAACTCCACAGGAGATGGCTAAGTACAATTTAGCAAATGCTCCAGTGGACACTAGCTACAGCGGATCTGGTGGAGACTTTGGGCCAGAAGAAACGGTTATTCCGCCTACAGCCCAGCCCGCTGTTGAAGCGCAGCCCGCCGCGCCACAAGAAATGGCACAGCCGGAACAGGCTCCAATGTATCCAGAGCGGCAGCATGAAATCCGCAGGCAAGCTGTTCAAAATAAAATTGCAAAAGCGCAACAAAATGCATTTCGAATGGCGCAGCAAAATCCAAGAGATAGAGATCTTATTTTCAGCACTTTAAAGCAAACAATTGATACATATGTTCGTCCAGAAGATCTCAAATCTTTTGATGAAAGCGCATCAGCAAAAGTCATAATGCCTCAAATTGACAACCTTGCAAAAATAAGGGACATGTCAAAGATTGTTTACAAAGAAGTTACTGCTGCTGAAAAAGAAAAAGATCCCAATAAAAAAAGAGAACGGTTGCAATTAATAATTCCAAAGCTTACACAATCTTCTGGAACTGGCGGAACAGACGCAATGCAGATTGGTGAGTTTTTCCTTGGAGCTCCAGAGCTTGCAGACTATCAATTGTGGGCTCAAACGCTGCCTGGAGGGGCTATGAGCGTAAATAATCTGATGACGTATCTTACAGATACTAAAAAGTCAGGATTTATTGCTCGTCCAGATGATTACATTGAAAAAATTAAAGGAAATTACAATAGCATTGCAAGCGTTAGAAACGAAAGAATGTCTGAGCTTGAAGCTTCCTCTTCTCCAGAATGGTTTGAACGAGTGTCTGGGCTTAAGCCACTTCCTTTATTTAAATCTTCGCTTGAGTCTGAACTTGAAGGTAAAAAGCCAGCCCCACAAGCTGCACCGACAACTACTTCAGAAAAGCCTAAGCGCATTCGTTATGAGGATAAAAATGGCGTAATGGTGCGGATACAAGATTAATTATGCCACAAGAAGCTGTACTGCCTGACGGCACTATACTGGAGTTTCCAGACAACGCAACGTCTGAGCAAATGACTCAGGCCGTAAATGAATTTGCAAAAAGTTCTCGCCAGCCAACGGCAGCGCAAGAGCCTACTAGCGAAACCGCAGACGTTGCTCGTGGACTAGCTCGCGGCATGGGGCCAGTGGCCATGGGTGCTGCTGCTGGGTTGATGAGCCCGATTCCTGGCGGGGCTGCAATGGGAGCAACCGCCGTAGCCGCAGGTCAGCTTATAGGTGATCCATTGGTGCTTGGGTTAAACCATTTCATGGGCACTGATTTAAAGACTCCTACAGAGCTTTTTGGTGAGTTGTTTACTAAACTTGGCGTTGATCCAACCAGCACAGAAGCTGGGCGTATTGCGGAGTCCGTTGGTAGTTCAGTGGCATCCACTGCTGCTGGCATTGGAATTGGGAATGTACTTAAGGGAGCAGCATCCGCAACAGCTCGCAAGATTGGCGCTATATTGGCGGAAAAACCAATTCAACAACTTTCTGCCGCCGCCGCTGGTGGAGCCACAGCAGAAGGGGCAAGATATGTAGCTGAAGAAATGGGAGCAGGCACAAAGGGCCAGATTGCTGCATCTTTGGTTGGAGGCCTTGCTGGCGGGCTAACCGCTGGGAAACTTGCTGGTGCAAGAACTCCAACAACAGGTCCAGCAGTTGCCGGCATGACTGCTGCCGAAACTGCGCAGGCCATTGCAGAGGCTGAGTCTGCTGGAAGACTTGTTCGTACATCTGATGTTCTTCAGCCTGGTGGCCCGTTAAGCCGTAGAATGCAAGACGTGCGCGAAGCTGTTGGAGGAAGAGCTGCACTCGTTCAGCAGTCAGAAGAAAGAACTCAAGCTGTCAAAGATTTGCTTGGCCAGTTTAGTGCAAGCGTTGGAGGTGACGCAATTCGAGATGTTACTGCAAATCTTAACGCTACAAGAGCAGCAGAACTTTCCGCAAATACAGGAATTGTTAAAGGAATTTTGCAGGACCTTGATAGCACTGGAGTTACAGTTTCAACTGCAAACGCAGTTAAAGCAATTGATGATGAGATTAAGTTTCTTAATGGTGTAAATCCAAATAGACTTGCTTCAGTTATTACGGAACTTCAGTCGTTTAAAAGTGGTATTCAAGGAAAGACAGCATCTCAAGTAGCTGCCAATTTAAAGCTTGTTGGAGATTTGTTAGACGATCCAAACTTAGCATCCATCAAAGGCTTGGCCGGAAAGTCAATGGATCGTGTATATGGGGCAATCAAGCAAGAGCTTGGAGATTTTATTGAGGCTAGTGGGCGTGATAGGAATGCTTGGGAAACTGCAAATTCCAATTTGCATGAAATGGCAAAGGAGCTAGACGACGCCGCGCTTAGAGCAGCTTTAAATAAAGGCACCGTAAATAAAGAGATTGCTAGTAAATTATTGTTTAGCAAATCTAAAAGCGAAGTTGAGTTGCTGTATAAAAATCTTGATGCTAAGGGCCAAGCATCTGCTCGCGCTGCTATTCTTGAAGACGTTGCGACTAGGTCTTTAGATAATAAGACAATGCAGCTTTCTCCAGTGCAATTTCTTGGAAATCTTGGAAAAGCAGAAAAACAAACCGGCGTGTTTTTTAGTGGAGCAGATAAAGATGCACTTAATGGTCTTGCTAGATACTTAAATCTTACAAAAAGAGCAGGTGAGTTTAATTACGATCCTTCTACTGGACAAAAATTGTTATTGCCAACAATAGCTGGTATGGTTGGACATTCACTTGGGTTTGCTGGCACAGCCTTAGTGGCAGGTGCCACATACGGATTAGGACGTTTGTACGAAACCCCAGGCGTTCGCAATTTGTTGCTAAAAATGCCCAAAGTTGCCGCTGGTTCTCCTGAAGAATTTGCTTTATCTAAGCGAATTACTCAGGCCATGCAGTCCACAATACAACAACAGGCAATTAGTGACATCGAGCGCAAGAAGATGCCTGTGGCTTTCCTGGATAAAACAAGTGCTCGTGAAGCTCTTAATAATGGATACGTCCTTTCTGATAACGTAAATCAGATGAAAATTGTATATACTGGAGACAAATTTAAATTATTTGATTCCAATGGACGTCCTGCTGGCGTTTTCAAAAGCGAACAAGAAGCCAAGGATAAGGCAACTAAAGATGTTGTTGGCGCAATTAAACGAGAACTTAAACAACCCAAATAACCATATGCCACTCAAGCACTCTGCATCCGACAAAGCATTCACTCAAAACCTTAAAGCTGAACTTGGCGCAGGCAAGCCAAAGAAGCAGGCTCTTGCTATTGCCTATAGCGTGCAGAAAGAAGCCGCAAAAGCTCAGGCTGCTCGCAAACGCAAGTAGCCTATGGCCAACATAACACGGAAGTGGAAACGCTTCCTTGCGGTTTCTTGCAGCCACGGCTTCATGGCCGACCAGGCTGTACTCAAGGAGGTCTTACGCTTTCGTGATCGCTGGAAGCCGGACACGGTGTTGCATCTGGGCGATGCCATCGATATGACGTGTCTGCGTACAGGCGCGCTTACTAACGACAACGCCGACTCTGCCGTCGATCCTGAGGCTGACCTTAATGATGGTCTAGCTTTCATCTCAGCACTACGTCCCCAGCACTACCTGCTTGGCAATCACGAGGCTAGGCTAGTCACGCTGATGAGCCACCCTAAGGCGATCATCTCTGCACTCGCAACTCGCGTCTATCATCAGATCCACGACCGGGCCAAGTCGATCAAGTGCAAGGTGTACGACTACAAGCTTAAGACTGGCTTCGTTGGTCTTGGCGACGCTCTCTTCCAGCACGGCTACCTGCACAGCGAGCAGGCGCTTAGAGACAGCGCAGAGCGTATGTGCCATGGCAAGTACACCAAGCTTGTCATGGGCCACATTCACCGTGTACAAATCGCTGAAGGACGGCGCATTAAAGGGGTGACTGGCTACTCTGTTGGGTGGCTTGGAGATCCCGAAATGGCTGGCTATGCGGAGAATAGAGTCGCAACCACCGCATGGAGTCGAGGTTGGGCGTGGGGTGAATATACTGACAACGAGACAATTGTATGGCTGACAAAAGAACTAAAGGACGGAAGCTTCAAGCTGCCAGTGTAGGGAAAGACTGGCTCACTGAGCTTGCAGAGACGCTGAACATCGGGCCTGCTCCAGCTGGATGGTACACAATAACGCAAATTGCTGAGAAGCTTAAGATTGGCCGTACGGCAGTTCGTAGTTTACTTAACGACCGCAAGGCTACAGCGCATCGATATTACCAAGTGACATCTGATGGCAGACGGGTTTTACTGACACACTACAAGTTATGACACCTGAAGAACGAGATCGCCAGGCTATCATCCAGCGCGCAAAAGACATTCTCTGCGAGTACTTTGAATGTGGCGAGATCTTGGTCCAGGCTCAGGACGAGCACGACAACGATAATACGAATCGCTACGAGGCTGGTTGGGGCAACCGTTTCGCTCGTGACCGACACATCCATCTCATGCACCAAGAACGTGTGCTAGAGCATTCTTGGTCAGAAGAGTGTGATGATGAGGATGATGACGATGATGAAGAAGAATCTTCAAAAAAGTAGTTGCGCGTAGAAAAGCGACGTGTAGTTTGCTCGTCATTCAGCAGATGGTCTGCTGATGAAACTTAACAAAAATGAAAGTAGCAACAATCGCAGATCTTGCTAACCTTGCTGACGGATCCGTCATCGGGGAGATGCGAGTGACAATTAAGACGGTCTACCCTCCCCGCACTGGGCAGGGCAAATTCGGTGAATGGCGCGTACAGAACTGCGTCATTCAGGATAGTACAGGTGAGGCTAAGGCTTCATTTTGGATTCCTGACGAAATGGGCGACCTGAAGGGGCAAATGGTGACTCTGAAGTCACAGCCCGGGAAGAAGGGGCTCGATGGTCTGTCGGTTAAGACTAGCACACATTCTGGCGAGAATGAGTTGAAGGTCACCGACAAAGCCGCGATTATCGATGACGCCAGCGGTGCGTCACCAGTGGCAGGCCCACGCAAGCCGGTGCAGGCATCTGCGCCTGTCTCAATCACGGTGGCTGACGCCAAGCGGGCGCTGTTCCAGGCGGCACAGCTTATGGCTGAGGCTATTAGGGCTGCTGAGTGGGTTGGTAAGGAAGTGAAGGCCATCAGTGTAGAGCATCTTCAGGCTATCGCTACGTCACTGTTCATCTCTGCCGACCGAGCAGGGTATGCTAAGGCGTTCCCATCTGCGCAGGTTAAGCAGGCTAAAGAAGAGCCAACCGTTGAACTAGAGGAGGACGATCTCAAATGGTAAAAGCTAAAGACATTGCTGCAATGGCAAATGTATCGCTTCAGACAGTGCTGAAGTGGGCGCGTGAAGGTAAGATTCCTCACCACCGTATCAGCTCACGCTGCCTGCGGTTTAGCATTGAGGAAGTCAACCATTGGCTAAAGCTTAAGCGCGATGCCCAAAATAAACAGCAGAGCCAAGGGGTGTAGAGGCGAGCGCATGTGGCGCGACGAACTCCGGGCTGCTGGTTTCACCGCAAGGCGGGGCCAGCAGTTCGCCGGAGGGACGGACTCGCCAGATGTGATCTGCGAGGAGCTTAAGAACCTTCACCAAGAAGTAAAGTTTGTTGAGAACCTTAACCTCATCAAGGCTACTGAGCAGGCAGAACGCGACGGCGCTGGCAAGCCGTGGATCGTTGCTCACAAGAAAAACCGCACACCCTGGCTAGTCACGATGAACGCTGAGTTGTTCTTTAGGCTGCTCAGGGATGGCATGGATACTTTTGCAACACTCTCGGACGCGAGATCGGGAACGCCGCCAAGAGTCAATGGGCGTGACACTGGGAGAGACTAGGTAACTTCTGCACACAGCAGGGGTGCGACTGTACAACGCACACATTTACTAAATGAAAATCTGTCGAATCTGTAAGGAGGAGAAACCGCTGGCGGCATTTGTGAAGTATGCAAGGATGCCAGATGGACTAGAAACTCGCTGTAGGGAATGCAATCGTGCAAGGATCAGAAAAATCCGTGATAATAATCCAGGTTATAACAAAGAACACACCAAGAAGTTTAGGCTGCAAAATCCTGAAAAGCTAAAGGCGCACAGAGCCATTGAATGGGCCATACGATCTGGAGCTATAGTCAGAATGCCGTGTGTTGTCTGTGGTGATTCTAAGTCCGAGAGTCATCATGAAGACTACAGCAGACAGTTGGATGTCATTTGGTTTTGCCGGAGACATCATGCGGAACATCACGAAAAACTAAGAGCAAACAAAATATGAACATCAGCATCAATATAACATACAAATCCGGGACAAAAGTCGAGCTGGTCGTCCCTCTTGAGGAGCCATGCCAGATCGTTAGCGAGCCAGAGTCACCTGTGCCAGTACAGCCTGCACAGGACTTGGCAGACGCAATCGCAGGCATACCTGTGCTTACAGACGAGGAGCGTGAACTACTCAAGCCATCTGGCAGGCGATACTCTTCTGTCAGCGAGATGGTCGACGAGCTTAAGCAAGACCCTGAGTCAGGCAAGACGATGAGCCTGTACGACATCACCTACGTCACCCAGGACGGTAAGCAGTGGAAAGTGCCACCGGGTTTGATGAAGGACTTGATTATCATTTACGGCGAGAAGACCGTCGAGCAGGAGCTTTGGAAGGCCCACGCTTGGCTCGAAGCTGACCCTGCACGCCGCAAGACACAGCGCGGCATGGGACGCTACCTTAACGGCTGGCTCAGTCGTGCATCGTCGATGGTACGTACACCAATCAAAACCTTACTTAAGCGTGACAGCTTAATGGCTACTAATGGAACAACACAAGAAAGCTGGTAGACGTAGGCCGGTCGAGCTGCCGGCAGACACGGTAGTACCAACCGCGAGCGAGGCTGAGCGTGGGATTGCGTCGATTGCGCTCAATCATCCTGAGGTCTTTTTGCACCACATTAGCGAGAAGAACTTTAAGATTGGTGACATCTTCGATGCCCTAAGTCACCGGGTATGCGAGATTGTTCTTCAACAGCAGAGCCGCAATGCTTCGTCAGAAATAAGAGTAGTTTTTGAGAAGGTGCGCGAGACTTTACCTAGCACAGAATTTCACCAGTTGAGCGATCTTTACACGCTCATGCCGATTGCGTCAGCCATTGGTGACCTGATCGAGATCGTCAAATCTACCGCCAAGCGACGCACTTTGCAGCATGTGGCTTACGAAACGTTGCTATCAATTGCTGACTCGACGTTGCAGACGCCGGAGTTGCTAAGCGACGTCGTGATGAAAGTTGAGGCACTTTCTCGTGAACTTGCTCCGCCAAAAGTGATGGACACTAAGGCACTCTTACTCAACGCACTTAACCGCTACGAGACGGGAGATGACGAGTCGATGCGGATCAAGACTGGCTATTCTGCTATCGACAACATCTGCCCGATACGCTTTGGTGACTTTGTTGTCATCGGTGGTGAAACCAAGTCCGGCAAAACCATGCTGGCACTCAACATAATTGCAAACCTAATAAATGAATAAGCTTATAAACCTTACACCTCACGACATAGTCATCACTGGCTATGGCATCGTGGAACCTAGCGGCTCTTCCGTGAAAGTGCATAGTCACCTGTCCAAGGTGGACGACATCGACGGTGTACCCATCATGTGCTGCAAAGACGCAAAGGTGAGTAACCTTCCCGATCCAATTGCAGGGGTGCTGTACATCGTTCCAGGCTATGTGCGCACTGCACTGCCGCATCGGACGGACTTAGCGTCACCAACTAAACTTATACGCGACGGAGCTGGTAGGATCGTTGGCTGCGGTGCGCTTGAAATTAATCCCTAAACATGAAAACAGAACTATTACAAAACCTAGAAATGACAACGTACCGTGCCATGCACGGATTATCAAAACATAGCCTCGATGCTTTTGCAGTCTGCCCGAGCTACTACAAATGGAAAGAGCGTCAAGAGTGGAAGCCCAGCCGCGAGATGGAGCTTGGCACACTCGTCCACAGCTTGGCGCTGGAGGGCCGCTGTGAGTATGCCATTGCTCCAGCGTGCGATCGCCGCACCAAGGAAGGCAAGCTGACGTGGGAGAACTTCTGCCAAGAGAACATTGGCAAGGTCATCCTAAACGAGGACGAAGGTGCGCGTGTAGAAGGAGCCTGCGCGGCAGTGGAGCCGTTGCTCCAGATGGTGACAGCCAACAAGATCATCGAAGCGTCTATGTTTTGGGAGCGTGACGGTGTGCAGTGTAAGGGTCGCCCTGACATGATCACGGAGATCAAAGGTCGTCCAGCAATCGTGGATCTTAAGACGACGAGCGACTGGTCTAAGTTTGACCACAAGTTCTTTGGCTTTGGCTACGATAAGCAAGCTGCTTGGTACACCTACGGGCTGGAGCAGATCACCGGCCAAGAGGACATCGACTTCTACTTTCTGGTGGTGGACATGCAGGCACCGCACTTGAGCCAGTGGGTGAAGGCATCTACGGAGCTTATCAACATTGCCAACGATCAACTCGATGTGACGCTGGCGCAGTATAAGTTGTGCCTTGACCAGGATGTGTGGCCCGGTCCACCAACGATGCGCGTGATGCTGCCACGTAGATGGGAGGAAGCATGAGCGACGACGAGATTAATGTGGCCGTGGCTGACGCAATGGGCTGGCGCAAGGAAGACGGCGTCTATGTGTGGACGGCCAACGGGATTGACTGCACCTGCGACGAGTTGTGGGGCTGGGCAAATGACCTTAACGCCATGCATCTGGCGGAGAAAATGCTCTCTGTTGATCAAATTGCGATGTACTTTTGGCGGTTGTGCGATGCTAGCAAAAAAGACAATCCATTCATGGCAATAGCTCGCGAACGCGCAGAGGCATTTCTGCGGACGCTAGGCAAATGGGAGGAGGCGCAACCATGAGCGACTGGGTACTCATCCGCCGCACTAACGTGTTGCAAAACGTGGAGCTGCCGCGTCCCAAGAAGACGCAGGACATCATTGCGACTGGCGAAAAGGCTGCGCTGGGCTCTAAGATGGAGGCGCTTATGCTGTTGCCAGAGAATCAATCGACGGATCTGATCGAAGTGAAGTATGCGCTGGAGCCGTACACCGGGCAGCACTCACACACTTCGGCAAGGCCTGGGAATGGAACACGATGAACAAAGGAATCCTCGTCATCTCGCTTGAGATGCCAGCGAACCAGATCATCGACCGGCTCGTCGCTAGGCTAGGCAGCGTTAGCCTGCGTACTCTCGCTGAGGGAGCAAAGAATGAGCGTGACATTAGAGGTGTCCACAGTGCCATCCAGAAGCTCAATAGCAGCCGCTTGGTAATACGAGACGACCTGTACGACATCGCGAACATTTGCGCCACGGCACGAGCTATGGCGAAGTCGCCGGATGGGCTAGGCGTGCTGTTCGTAGACTATATCCAGCTTGTACGCTGCGACCTTGGCAAGGACTCTAGTCGTGAGCGCGAGGTGGCTGAGGTTAGCCGGAGTCTGCGGCTACTTGGCATCGAATTAGGTTGCTTAGTCATCTCGATTACGCAACTAAATGAGCAGGGCAAAGCTCGCGAAAGCCGCGCAATCGGGCAAGACGCTACAGCCGTAATGGTTGTGAAGCTATCCGACGACGTGGAGTTTCGCGAGATTGGCATACCTATCCAACGCAACGGCCCGTGTGGCGTGAGCACAAACTTACGCTTTACAGGTAAAACAGCAACATTCCACAATGAATAAACACTACCAAAGTTACATGAAGATCGACCCTGACAACACGAACAAAGCACTGCCCTATCTCTGGGCATTTGCGACACTTGCAGTCCTTGATGGATTAGCTATCGCCTACTTTGCGCAGGAGCTATGGGAAGCCATTCTCTTGTTCATCCTATTCTGGGCTAGCGCATTGTTCGCCGTATCAGCCATGCAAGAATACAACGGAGGTCGCAAATGGTAAGCACAGGATACCCAGGTGACAGCGACCCAAGAGACGAGCATCCAGTTTGCTGCGAGTGCCGGGAAGATTTAAGTCAAGACTTTTGGGGAGACTGGTTCTGCCCAGAGTGCGATGCAAAGAAGAGTCAAAAAAATGAAGAATCCGCCTAAAATTCAGGTTGCTATTGTGGTGCTCAGTCTCATAGCGTTGGCACTGGGCTACATCTTAGACAAAGAATGAACGCCTTAATCGACAATCTCATGGAGCGTATCCATGTGTTAACGCAACAAAATAAAGAACTAAAAAATGAAAATCAGAAGCAAAAAGAGACAATCGAACGGATGGGTAGCGCGACTGCGCAAAGTGGATCCACGGGAATGGCAAAGCCGGATCATGGAGTTGCCGGTCAAGATACAGGTATTTGTGGCGCAGGTTGTATGGTGGGACTACTTCGCCGACAAGATGGTGCCGGACCGCTGGCCGGAGATGGACATGTGGCTCCGCGCACATCCTAGCACTTTTCGCAAGGAAATGTGGCCCTCAAACGAGGAGATGGTCGATGCGCTGATCAGCATCGGATACGAGGACAAGACGGCCCTACGTCGGATGGGCGTTAACCAGAACACAAAATGGCACAAATACAATTAAGGCAATACATGGACGCACACAATCGTCAGGCCTCACTGATCGGCAACCTAAAGGCTGAGCTTATCATGTACAAGCACCTTGCAATGCAGGCGTCGTCTGCTATCGAGCAGCTCAAGCACTGCCTGCTCAAGCACTACGACGCTCACTCAGCATTCCCCAATGATCGGGCTGCACTGCTCGATGCTGATCTTGTGTTGGCTGAGGCGTATAAGCTGACGCAGAGGGAGGGCAAATGAGCGACAGCCCGCCAACGCGCAGAGGCATTTCTGCGGACGCTAGGCAAGTGGGAGGAGGCGCAGAAGTGAGTAAGGCTATACTTGTAGCCGTCCTTATTGTGATGGGTTACTTTGGAGTTAAATGGAAAGTCGCGTGGATACGGTCAATCACATGTCAATGCCAGTGCCAGAAGGAGGTGCAGAAGTGAAAACTGTTCCATTAACCAGAAGTTGTTTTGTATCGCTGCCAGACGCAATGGATCAAGAGATTGTGGTTGAAGGCAAGATTTGGAGGTTTGATTTTAGCGAACACTTAGGCCCAATTTGGATGAACAAAGACGGCACAGATAAAAAGTGTCAGTGCCCAACTAATCCAGCAGTTTGGGTCGAGTTTGAGAAATGGAGAAAGGAATGGGAGGAGGTGCAGAAGTGAGCGCGTTTCAAAACCGGCGCAAGCTCTGGGTGTACCGCATGGAAAAACTCAGCGGGTGTGCGCCACTTGATTTCAAGCTAGCCAGGTACATCGAGAAGCTCAATATCCGCAGCCTAGAGCAACTTCGTCAGGCTTTAGAGAATGACGAGCAGGTGATCTGGGTAGGGTTCAAAGCGATGAACAAGCTGCGTGAGCTAGCCGGTCTGCCACAGGTACAGCGGGAATACTCGTGGAAAGATGAGGCTAAGCGGCTGTATACGCTTCTCGATGCGGCAGGAATAGAGTACGTTAAACAAAAATGACACCAGAACATGCCATAGCCACAGAGATGCTGCTCCTTCAGGCTGAGGAGGAGATTTCAAAATTGAAAAATGAAATTCAAATTTTAAAAAAGGAACGTGAACAGGAAGCTGACATTTACCTCAAGATCGCTCTTAAGGCTGACAAGTATTACATGCAACTCCAAGCCATCCGTGAGGCTGCCTTTGGCGAGATCCACGGCATCACAGCGGAAGACTTGTCATTCATGAGCGAACGAGAATGAGCGACAACCCAAAACGCAAGAAGCGCAACGCCGTGTACCGCTCCCCAGAGAGCAGGGCACGGCAGCTTGCTGGCCTGAGTGGGGTGAAGATCGAGAAGCATGTGCCAGGTGTAGTAATGGAGAAGGTCAATGGTCAGGGTGCGCTCGCCGGTATCCCGCCGGAGATACAGAAGAAAGTGTTAGATCTGTTCATCACGGGACAACACTCGAGGGCCATTGCGATGCAGTTGGGGATCTCGGAGCGGAGCGTAGATGAGATTAAGGTGAGTGCGCTCGACATGGACTCGCAGTTCAGGAATGCGTACTTCAATACGAACTTGAAGGCGAAGCTGCAAAGTGTCATAGACGGGGCTGCACAACGGGTGATGGAGCTAATGCCAGAGATGAGCGCGAAGGACGCTGTGCTGGCGTTAGGCATCACGTTGGACAAGTATGCTAATCTTGAAAAGAACAAGACCCCGGATGCGCTGCACCAGCACGTCCACTTGCACACGAACCAGGACATCTCTGCCGCTTTCATGGCGGCCCTTAAGCCGCCGAAAGCTATTGATCATGTTGGAACGATTGAAAACGAGTGACGCGATGGCTTGCAAATCCGCAGTCAGCCTCCCAAATTTCAAGGTGAAATCCGAAATTCAAATTTCAAATTCAAATTTCAAAATCGAAAATCAAAATTCAAATTTGGTTTTACCGAACGGGATTGATTTGGCAAATGAGGTTCTGGACCTGCGCGATCTGACCGAACGGTATTGGCGCATAATACAGGCACAGCACGTCAAGATAGCACGCTTGGAGAGCGAACTAGCATGTGTGATGACTGCGAAGCCTTAGAAGAAGAGGCGGAGTTTTATGCGAGTGAAGCCGCGAAGTGGCGGCAGATGTATGTGTTAGCGCATAGGCGCGAAGGTAGGTTAGCGCGTCAGCTTGCGACGCTACTCGAGAGCCTGCGTAGGGTTGCGAGAGAGGTGCGCGGAGTGGGAAGGAATTAGGCTAGTGTCACTTGATACGTCCATCCACGACCGTTTTCGTGGTCGATGTCGCCCACCTGCTCGATGTCTTGCACTGCCGGAAGCGACTCGATTGCGTGCAACAGGTCGCTTAAGTCGCGGAAACGCTCATCCTCAGCCCTCTGGCTGTTTGTGCGCCAAGCGAGGATGTCCACAAGCATGACGGGACCGTCTTCCTCTGTGGCCTCGTGATTCATGTAAGCGGAGTGGTCGCAGAGTGCAGCGCCGCGAGGGAGTGCATTGATGGCTTTGATGATGTTTTCTGTTTTCATATTTGGTTTTGGTTTTGGTTATAGGTTTAAGCGTGTTGATTATTCCACTGTGCAAGTTCAACGGTTCTGCGACGATGCTCGTGAGCTTGTTCCGCCCACAGCGCAATCTCTCGCGCCTCGTGGTTATACTGCGCTGTTCGCATGTCTGTAGTCATGTAGGTGTTGTCGAGACGGTCTTGCATACGTTCCGCCCAGATTTCAATCTGGTCTTCTGTCATGGCTGGCATAAGTGGTTCTGGCATCGCAGCGCGCAACTTGTCGCGCATCTCAAACCATTTTTTTGTGGCAATATCTGGCTTTGTCATATTTGTGATCATGTTGTTAGTAGTTAAGTGTTAAGAGTTAGAATAGTCCGCGAACCGCCTCAGCGTCAGCAAAGCTAAAAAGCAGAATCACTTGCACGCCATTACAAGCGCGAGCGATTGGATGAAGGTTAGCCTCTGCAAACCAACGGAGCGCGCCCGCTTCAGAGTCGCGTTCTTCATAATTATATGATATCCAAACGCGCTTTTCCCAAAGCGGGAGCGTGAGCTTGATGCGCGCGCCTTTGGTGTTAGTTGGGCCAACGTATTTGACGAGGACTGCTATCGTGTTTTCTGGTGTATTCATTTTTTGTAGTGTGTTTAACGGAGCGTCTTTGCTCCCTACTAGCCACCCCGTAGGATAGCCAGTGTGGGAGCCTAGGGCGGCTAATCTTCGATTACAAAGGTTGCGATTCCGCTAGAATAAACCCTGTGAAAATACCTTCGATCTGAAGTGATGCCACTGAAAACAATCCCATCACACGTTGCACTGACGGCCCTGAGGGTTACTCCATAAAGTCCCCAAATCTCAAATGGCGTGTTGATCAAACTGTTCAACTGTTGGATTGATGTGTTTTTTTTCATAAGTAGTTGTTTTGTAGTGTGTTAGGTTGGTTGAGCGTTACTTGCGGTTAGCTTTGCGCCAGTCACAATAGATTGACGCCCAGAGTGATGCTGTGACGAGCACGCAGCCCGCAGAGGCGAGCATGAGTGCAAGGCGTACATATGCAATGTGTTCGAGGGTGTTCATATCGGATAGGTTCATAAGTTTGGCAGTGTTAGGCGTTTACGCAGTCGTCTTCCATGCCGCAGTTAAGCAGCGCGTTCATATTCTGTTCAAAGCCACGAGCTTCGAACTGCGACTCGGTATCGATGCCGCTGGGGTCCATGTAGTCGCCCCACAGCTCGAAGTGTGACGCTATATCATTGAGATGGTAGGATTTACAGGTTGGGCACAGAGATATGTGACGGTAGGTGATCATGATTTAGTAGTGTGGTTGAGGTTGGACTGACGTGGGCAAACATAGCTTTGCGTGATACGATGGCAACAAAAAAGAGACGATAGGCAAAGATTAGTGCGTGTCCTGGCGAGTGAGTGCGGCTCGGTGAGTGCACGATAGGCGAGCCGGTCGGAGCGTGATGCAGAGTGCGTGCGTGCGGTGCGGAGTCGGTGCGTGCGAAGCGAGGGCGACGGAAATAGTTCGTACACGAAGTAAATGCGTTACGGCCCTCACGGCACAAGCAACGACCGCGCGCGCACCCGGCCACCCCTCGCAGCCCCGCCGTGCGTCCCATCGGCACGTCAAATGCGAGCCCGCCGACCTACGATCCGGCCATCCCGACACCAGCAGTTTGACCGACCCTTGCAAGCGGCTACGGCTGAGCAATTTGGCCATAACAGTTTACAACACATATCATATAGAGTGCGGTTTTACTCTGTTGAAATGCATTTTGACGCTGCGAAACCGGCGACAGGGGGGGGCGGGGGTGGA
>Ga0255065_1000210_pt1 | contig 15393 bp, 25 predicted proteins | sample Colum_Cont_RepC__2_FD_188441 | JGI IMG/M metagenome (GOLD analysis project Ga0255065, IMG submission 188441) | Freshwater microbial communities from Columbia River, Oregon, United States - Colum_Cont_RepC_0h | ecosystem: Environmental > Aquatic > Freshwater > River | place: USA: Oregon...
CGCTTATATTTTTATAGAAACACCCCCCCGGTAGGAGTCCCAACCTCCCCTATTGTCAAAAACAGTGTTATATTCCGCAAATCATCACTTCAGCCACAAAAAGCCTAATGAATGTGATTGTCCCTAACATCGAGGAAGATATTCCTCTGCCAGCCTCAGCCTTTGAGGCCATGCCCCCACTGTCGCCTCATGAAGAACTTGAAATGAGAGCGCGCACGATCAAACTCGTCGCTGATTTAAATAACACCCCAATTGAGCCTTCTCCAGAACATATAGATACTGCTCGGGAAGTAGCCAGACAGATGATGCACAACCCTGCCCACAGGCCAGAGTTTGCAAAGTACCCCAACGAAGTGATGGCTTACTTAGCTGGTATGGTCGCGCAGAGCAACTGCATGATTGTCGAGGAACTGTCTGACCTAAAACTTTACGTCGTCAACAAGCTGGTATCTGAAGTCGAGAACGCAAAGGACGCAAAGGCACGGATTACCGCTTTATCCAAGCTAGGCGAGGTCGATGGGGTCGATGCCTTTAAAAAGCGCTCTGAAATAACCCACAAGATACAGACAATAGAAGAAGTCGAGCGTGAACTGATTGAGACCCTGAACATGCTTGAAGATCAGGTCATCGATGTTGAGGTCAGGGAGGCGTCCAGTGGGCTTGGAGAGTCTTAAATTATCGACCGTGGAGTTAAATAGGCTCCGTGCAGCGCTACCAAACATGCCGGAAAAGCAAAAACGGCGCACGGCTGAGCTATTAAAGAAGTACAAAGAGGAAGTAAACCGCGAAATCAGCAAGGATTCCTTCCTTGACTTCGTAAAACACGTCTATCCGGGCTATAAAGTGGGGCCGCACCACTATAAATTAGCAAAAATCTTTGAAGAAATCGCTGCTGGCAAGAAAAAACGGGTGATTGTGAACATTGCACCCCGTCACGGCAAGTCTGAACTCATCTCTTACCTCGCTCCCGCATGGTTTTTGGGTAAATACCCCCAGAAAAAGGTCATCATGGCCTCACACACAGCGGATTTGGCTGTTCAGTTCGGTCGTAGGGTGCGAAATCTTGTTGGATCGGAGAACTATCATGACGTTTTTCCGCAGATTGAGCTACAAGCTGACTCAAAAAGCGCGTCGAGATGGGGAACAAACTTCGGAGGGGAGTATTTTGCCATTGGTGTGGGCGGTGCTCTTGCTGGCCGGGGTGCTGATCTATTTATTATTGACGATCCACACTCTGAACAAGAAGCAAAACTGGGAAGAGCCGAAGTGTTTCTACCCGCATGGGAGTGGTTCCAATCAGGGCCAATCCAGCGTCTTATGCCGGGTGGGGCGATCATTGTAGTAATGACAAGATGGAGCAAACTTGATCTTACTGGACAGATTGTCACGCAAATGGAGCGCAGTGAGGATGTGGATCGCTGGGAAGTGGTGGAGTTCCCGGCAATCGACGAAAACGACAACGCTCTGTGGCCCGAATTCTGGCCGGTTGAAGAGTTGTTGGCGAAAAAGGCATCACTGGATATACGATACTGGAACGCACAGTACATGCAGCAACCGACCTCGGAAGAGGGGGCGCTTATAAAGCGTGAGTGGTGGAATATGTGGGAGGAAGAAGATGCCCCACAGTGCGAGTTCATCATTATGTCGCTTGATGCGGCACAAGAAGCAAATAACCGTTCTGACTATAACGCCTTAACAACATGGGGCGTGTTTTACAACGAGGAAGTCAACAACTACAACATCATTCTTTTGAATTCTATAAAGAAACGACTTGAGTACCCGGACTTAAAAGCACTCGTGCTTGAAGAGTACAAGGACTGGGAGCCTGATGCTTTGATAGTCGAGAAAAAGTCAAACGGATCGGTGTTGTATCAGGAAATGCGGCGTATGGGTGTGCCAGTACAAGAGTTTACCCCCGGCAAAGGGCAAGACAAGATTTCCCGGGTAAACGCAGTATCTAGCCTCTTTCACGGAGGTATTGTGTGGGCACCCCAGAGACGTTGGGCTATGGAGGTGATTGAGGAGTGCAACGACTTTCCGTCAGGCATTAACGACGACTTGGTTGACTCGACAACTCTAGCCCTTATGCGATTTAGACAAGGTGGGTTTATCCGGCTTGAGAACGACGAGCCAGAAGAGATTCAACTGTTTAAATCGAAACGTAAAAGAGCTTACTACTAATGAGTAACGTCGTTGAGTTTAAAAAGCCGGAACCCGAGGAGACTGAAACATCCTTGAGTGGCACCGGGTACTGTATGGAGTGTAGACACGAGTGGGCAGCAGTCGGCCCACCCGGTGTGCAGTGTTTTGAGTGTCCAAGTTGTGGCACTTTTAAGGGTACATGGATGGGAATAGTAGAGCCACCCGATGATAGATGGGTATGTGCTTGTGGTGGGCAGTTATTCTTCGTGACTAAGGCCGGGTTTGACTGCGCCCGATGCGGTATTGAACAGACTTACTAAGGATGAATCATGGCAATTGAAAAAAGTTTATACGCAGCCCCGCAAGGGCTGGATCAGGCCACATTAGGCGAGCCTGACTTGGAGATTGAGATCGAAGACCCAGAGTCGGTGAGGATTGCAACCGATGGGTTTGAGATTGAGATTGAGCCACGCGAGATGACTGACGAGGACTTTGAGGCAAATCTGGCAGAGTTTATTGCGGACAACGAGTTGTCACTGCTTGCTTCTGATTTGATCGACGCGTATGAGGAAGATATATCGAGTCGTAAGGACTGGGTACAGACTTACGTTGACGGGCTTGATTTATTGGGGATGAAGCTTGAAGAACGAACAGAACCTTGGGCTGGTGCGTGCGGTGTTACACATCCTTTACTGTCTGAGGCTCTGGTTAAGTTTCAGTCTGAAACGATTATGGAGACGTTTCCGGCGGCGGGTCCGGTTAAGACGAAGATTATAGGCAAAGAAACTACGGCTAAAAAAGAAGCGTCTGAACGAGTTAAAGACGACATGAATTACCGCCTGACAGAAGAAATGCCTGAGTACCGTCCTGAACACGAGCGTATGTTGTGGGGCTTGGGGCTGTCTGGTAATGCGTTTAAGAAGGTTTACTTTGACCCGTCTTTAGGGCGTCAAACGTCGATCTATGTTCCTGCGGAAGATGTAGTTGTGCCGTATGGCGCGTCTTCTTTAAGAACATGTGAACGTGTAACGCACGTCATGCGCAAGACAAAAAACGAACTTAGGAAGCTACAAGTGTCGGGTTTCTATCTTGACGAAGACTTGGGCGACCCAGTTAATACCATCGAAGAAGTCGAGAAAAAGATTGCCGAGAAGCTGGGCTTTAGAGCGACTACAGATGATCGCTACAAACTCTTGGAGATGCAGGTTGACTTGGACTTGCCGGGTTACGAGGATGTAGATGACGACGGTGAAGAGACGGGTATAGCACTGCCTTACATCGTAACTATTGAGAAGAGTACGCAAACAATCCTCTCAATTCGGCGCAATTGGAAGCCTGAAGATAAGCTTAAATTAAAGCGTAATCACTTTGTTCACTACGGTTATGTTCCCGGGTTTGGCTTCTATTGCTTCGGTCTAATTCACTTAATCGGCGCGTTTGCAAAATCAGGTACATCGATACTGCGTCAGCTTGTAGACGCAGGTACTCTCTCGAACTTGCCGGGGGGTTTGAAGACTCGTGGTATGCGGGTCAAGGGCGACGACACGCCGATTTCTCCGGGCGAGTTTAGAGACGTAGATGTACCAAGTGGCGCAATACGCGACAACATTTTGCCGCTGCCATACAAGGAACCATCGCAAGTTTTGGCTGGATTGATGAATCAAATCATCGATGAAGGCCGTAGGTTTGCCAGTGCGGCTGATCTCAAGATCAGTGACATGTCGGCCCAATCCCCCGTTGGGACCACACTGGCTATTTTAGAGCGTACCCTGAAGATTATGTCTGCGATTCAGGCGCGTATTCACTACTCAATGCACGAAGAGTTTCGTCTGTTAAAGGACATTATTCGTGACTTTACACCAGACGAGTACGACTACGAGCCGGTAGACGGATCAAAACGGGCGAAGCAAAGTGATTACGATCAGGTAGATGTAGTGCCTGTCAGTGATCCAAATGCTGCAACTATGTCTCAGAAGGTTGTCCAGTATCAAGCTGTGTTTCAGCTTGCCCAAAGTGCTCCTCAGTTGTATGACTTGCCGCTATTGCACCGTCAGATGGTTGAAGTATTGGGGATTAAAAACGCAAACAAGTTGATCCCAATGGACGACGATACGCGCCCGCGCGACCCTGTAACTGAGAACCAAAACCTTTTAGCGGGTAAGCCTGTTAAAGCGTTTTTGTATCAGGATCATCAGGCGCATATTGCTGTTCACATGGGTGCAATGCAAGACCCGAAGATTCAAGAGATTCTGGGTCAGAACCCACAGGTTCAGATGCTGCAAGCAGCGATGATGGCGCACATTAATGAACACGTTGGTTACGAGTATCGCAAGCAGATGGAAGCGAATATGGGTATTACATTGCCGAATTACGAGGAAGACGACGATGTGATGATTCCTAAAGAAATTGAAGTCGAAGTATCTCAACGTGCTGCGCAAGCTACACAACAACTTGTACAACAGCACATGCAAGAAGCCCAACAACAACAGGCTCAGCAACAGATGCAAGACCCAATTATTCAAATGCAGATGCAAGAGTTGCAGATTAAACAGGCTGAAGTTCAGCGCAAGATTGCTAAAGATCAGTCGGACGCGCTTGCTCGTGAGAAACAGTTGCAGATCGAGCGTGAACGTATAGATGCACAGAAAGAAATTGCTGGGGCAAATATGGCGGTTAAATCACAAACTGACCGTATGAAGTTAGACCGTACGCAAGAAACTGAAGGCTTCCGCGCGGCTATTAATCTGCAACAGCAACGAAATAACCAGCAACAACAAAAATCCAAACCCCCACAAAAAGGTAAAGATAAATGAATGCTATTGAAGCAGTTTTAAAGGAATTAAGAGACCGTAAGGCACAACTCGCCGAAGGTCTGGCTAACAGCGCGGCCAGAAATTTTGAGGAATACAAGTTTATCTGCGGTGAAATTCGGGGTCTCACCGCAGTTGAGTCATACCTTTTAGACCTCGCAAAAAACATGGAGCAATTTGATGACTGAATTTGCCATCGCTACAGACAGCGGTGAAGTATCTACCCTGCCAGAAACAGCAGAAGAGAGGGCGACACAACTGCCAAACCCTTCTGGCTATCACATTTTAGTAGCCATACCCGAAATTGAAGCCAAATACGATAGCGGGATTATTAAAGCAGACTCAACCATGCACTATGAGGAAGTCCTTAGCACGGTCTTTTTTGTCGTGAAGTTGGGGCCTGACGCCTATAAAGGTGAACGGTTCCAGTCAGGCCCGTGGTGCAAAGAGGGCGATTTTGTCCTCGCTCGTCCTAATAGCGGCACACGTTTGAAGATTCATGGGCGGGAATTTCGCCTGATTAATGATGATTCAGTCGAGGCTGTTGTAGACGATCCACGCGGCATTTCACGAGCATAAGGAGAAGACATGGACAAGGAAGAATACAAGTTCCCCGATGAGGTAGATGAGACGAAAGCTTCGGCGCAAGACGACGATGAAGAGTTTACCGTTGAAATTGAGGACGATACTCCGGAAGAAGACCGTGGTAAGGAACCCCTCCCTAAAGATATAGTTAACTCACTGGAAGCCCCAGAGGATGGCGGCGAGTATCCCGAAGAAGTAATTGTCAAGTTTAAGCAGTATAAAAAGGCTTGGCATGACGAGCGCCGGGAGAAAGAGTCTGCAAGGCGTGAGCAAGAAGAAGCTCTACGCATAGCACAAGGCATTCTAGAGGAAAACAAACGTCTAAGGGCTACCCTGTCCTCTGGCGAACAAGAGTACATAGCTACGGTTAAAGCGGCGGCTGAGACTGACGTTGAGGTGGCTAAGCGGAACTATCGGGAAGCCTATGATTCGGGCGATACTGATAAGTTAGTTGAGGCACAGCAAGCCCTAATGGACGCGTCTTTAAAGTTGGATCGTACAAGAAACTTTAAACCCACTTTACAAGAAGACGAAACTGAGGTAAAACTGCCGCAAAGATCACAAGCTGACAACAAACCTCAGCCTGTTGACCCAAAGTTTGCAGATTGGCAGCGCCGTAATTCGAATTGGTTCCAAAAGGACGAGGAGATGACGGACGCAGCAATGGGGTTGCATAAGAAGCTATATCGTGAGTACGGCCCTGAATATATTGGTACTGACGATTACTACGAGCGCATCGACAAAACGGTTCGCAAGCGATTCCCAGAAGCCTTTCCCGATTCGTCTGAGCCACAAAAGTCTCAGAAAAATAAACCGAGTACGGTCGTAGCTTCAGCTAGGCGGAGTACGGCTCCGAAGAGTGTCAAACTAACGTCCACACAAGCAGCGTTAGCTAAGAAGTTTAAATTGACCCCGGAGCAGTATGCCCGTGAAGTCCTTAAATTACAGGAGAACTAAAATGGCTGAAAATAGACTTACTCGTGAATTAGAGAGCCGTGCGCAAGAGGTGCGCCCCAAGCAGTGGGCACCTGCTGAAACTTTACCGGAGCCAGATAAACAGCCCGGTTTTGCGTACAGATGGGTTCGTGTTTCGACGTTGGATAAGGCTGATCCTCGCAACTTGTCAGGCAAGCTTCGTGAGGGTTGGGAACCTGTAAAAATTTCGGAACAGCCAAAGTTTCAACTGCTAATCGACCCGAATAGTCGCTTTAAGGACAATATCGAAATCGGTGGACTATTGCTTTGCAAGACGCCTGAAGAGTTTGTTAGTCAGCGTAATGATTATTATGCTAATCAGACTCAAGCACAGACGATTGCAATTGACAATAGTTTTATGCGGGAAAACGATGCGCGGATGCCACTCTTTGCGGAGCGGAAATCTTCAACGTCGTTTGGTAAAGGTTAATTTTTTAATTACTGGAGCTTATTATGGCTTATCCGACTGTATCAGCCCCCTACGGGCTAATTCCGATCAATTTGATCGGCGGTCAGGTGTTTGCTGGTGCAACCCGGCAACTCCCGATTGCAAGTGGCTACAGCACCGCTATTTTTTACGGTGATGTTGTCAAATTTAACACCACCGATGGCACTATTGTTAAAGAAGCAGGTACGGCTACTGTTTCCGCAAACGGTGTTGTTGGTGTGTTCCTTGGTTGCACTTACACCAATCCTTCGACTGGTCAGAAGTTGTTCGCTCAATCGTACCCAACGGGCGGCGTAGTGGCTTCGGATATTGAGGCTTATGTAGCTGACGATCCTGACCAACTGTTCAAGGCCGCTGTAACCGGCGGTGCAACTTCGTCCACCATTACCCCTATCGCGGCTACTATTCTTGGTAGCAACATGGGCATTTCGCAGCCTTCGACTAACACCAATATTTCGGGTAATTCCAATATCGGTGCGTATAACGCAGCAGACAGCACAGTCTTTACGCTGCCACTGCGTGTCGTTGCTCTGGTTCCTGAAACAACTAATTCGTCTGGTAACTACAGCGAAGTCATTGTTAAATGGAACATGCCGTATATCACTTTGGCTGAGGGCGCTCCGAACGTCGTGTCGTATAACGGCGGTCATTCGTATTTGAACCCGAACGGTCAGTTCAATGTTTAAGGGAGTTAAATAATGGCTATTTCACGCGCACAACTACTGAAAGAGCTGCTCCCCGGCTTGAACGCATTGTTCGGTCTGGAGTATGCACGTTACGGCGAAGAGCACAAGGAAATCTACGAAACAGAGACTTCCGAGCGTTCCTTCGAAGAAGAAACCAAGCTGTCTGGCTTCTCGGCTGCTCCAGTCAAGAACGAAGGCTCTGCGATTGCTTATGACAATGCGCAGGAAGCTTGGACTGCTCGATACAACCACGAAACCATTGCTCTGGGTTTCTCGCTGACCGAAGAGGCCATCGAAGATAACCTGTATGACAGCCTCTCGGCTCGTTATACCAAGGCTCTGGCTCGTGCCATGTCGTACACCAAGCAAGTCAAGGCGGCTAACGTCCTGAACAACGGCTTTTCGTCGTCCTACCCGGGCGGTGACAATGTCTCCCTGTTCAATGCAAACCACCCACTCGTCTCTGGCGGCACTAACTCGAACATCCCTTCGACCCCTGCTGACCTGAACGAAACTTCGCTGGAAAACGCTGTGATTCAAATCGCTGCGTGGACTGACGAACGTAGTCTGCTGATTGCAGCCAAGCCTAAAAAGCTGATCGTTCCTCCCGCTCTCCAGTTTGTTGCAACTCGTCTGCTGGAAACCGAACTCCGCGTCGGTACCAATGACAATGATGTTAACGCTCTGAAGAACAACGGTTCGATCCCAGAAGGTTATACAATCAACCACTTCCTGACCGATACAAACGCGTGGTTCCTGACCACTGACGTTCCAAACGGCATGAAGCACTTTGTTCGTAGCCCACTGGCTAACTCGATGGATGGTGATTTCGATACTGGAAACGTCCGTTACAAGGCTCGTGAGCGTTATTCCTTCGGCTGGTCAGACCCATTGGGTATGTACGGCTCGCAAGGCGCGTAAGGAAATGGGGGGCTTTCGCCCCCCATTTTTGTATGGTATAAAGCAGTAAATCCGGGGATACCGGTGCGAACGAATGGCTCCCGGCCAACTTTTATGCAGATCGTCGCACTAAACTCGCATAAAGAGGACAATTCAAATGGCACTTTCTACTACCCAAAGCATCTGGCGTTCGGGCGGCGGCGACAACACTCGCACCGCATATTGTGGTTCCGGCCTGATGGCTGCTCAGTTCTACATCGCTGACGCTTCCCCAGCTACTGCTGGCACTAACGTGAAAGTCTCGTCGGCATCCGGCGCAGCGAACCTTATTCTTCCATCTGGCGCTGTTATCGTTTCTATTTCGGTAACTGATGCTGGCGCTGGTACTTGCGACATTGGCGCAACTGGATACACCTCTGGCACTGCTGACAACAACTTCTTCGCTTCGGCGCTGTCTGTAGCGGCTGTTGGCACTACGTCGATTGGTTCGGTTGTGACTGGCGCACCGTTGACTGAAATGTCGTACGTGACTGTAACTGACAATACTTCGGCTTCGGGTACTGTAGCTGGTGTTATCACTTACTTCGTTACCGATCCTCTGGTTGGTCAGCAGAACGTCTAATAAGGAGGCATCACCATGATGCAAACAGACGTTAAATCGGCAGAATGTGCTGCGGCTGCTAGTACTACGGCGTTCAACGGCCCTGCGCGGGCCAAAGCAATTGCTATTAGTCATGGAGCCACCCCCGGCACAGTCACGATCAAGGACGGTACAGGCGGCACTACGGTGTTTTCCTACACAACTCCGGCAGTAGCAGAGGGCGTATACATGCTGTTCCCCGGCGAGGGGATTAAGTGCAGCACGACTGTCTACGTAACTTGCCCTGCGGGCGCAACCGCGACGGTGTTCTATGGCTAAGTCTCCAGCATGGACGAGGAAAGAGGGCAAAAATCCCAAGGGTGGTCTAAACGCCAAAGGGAGAGCTTCTTACAACGCAGCGAATCCGGGGAAGCCGGGGTTGAAAGCCCCCCAACCGGAAGGCGGCGCAAGGAAAAAATCGTTCTGTTCCAGAATGGAAGGGATGAAAAAGAAGCTCACCTCGTCGAAAACCGCGAACGATCCGAATAGCCGGATTAATAAAAGTTTGAGGAAATGGGCGTGTTAAACGTTAAACGAGATTGGGGTGGAGTAGCTAAAAAACCCAATGAAGATGGCAACTATCGGTGCAGTAAGTGCCGAGAGTACAAAACGCCTTCAGAGTTTAATAAAGCTAAAAACCAAAAATCTGGTTTAAGCTATGCTTGCCGGTCATGTATGCAAGTAGACGTTAGAAAATATAACTTGCCAGCAAAGTATGGTATTACAGCCGCTCAGTTTGCAGAAAAAATTTTAGCGCAAGGCGGTAAGTGTGCATGTTGCGGGAATCAATTTAAAATGGACGGGACTAAAACAGAACGTCCTTGTGTGGATCATAACCATACTACAAATGAAGTACGTGATTTGTTATGCGGAAGATGTAATTTAGCTGCCGGGAACCTTCAAGACAGTTCTGAAAAAGCAAAACAACTTACTATTTATTTGGAAAAATGGAAATGTTGAGCATAGAAATGACATATGTTTGGACCGGTGGCTTGACGTTATTTACCGGTCTTTTTGCTTACATAGCGCACGAGAAGTTTTCGGAGTTAGCGCGGATTACGATCTTGTTGAACAAGACTCGTGAGGAGATCGCTCGTGATAACGTCACTAAAGCTGAAGTTGAACGCATCACTGACCACATTGATCAACGCTTTAACCGACTTGAGGCGAAAATTGATCAACTCATTGGGCAAAAAGGATAAGCCATGAAACGTAAAGTTAAAAAGTTCGGTCGCGGTGGCGACATTGTTACCGGTATAGGCGCTGCGTTAATCGGTAAGGCTTTGTACGACAAGTACAAAGAGGGTAAAGGCAGCGACAAGGACGATGACTACACTCGTCGAGTAAAAGAGTACGGCATTAAGGGTAAATTCCCAGAAGAGAAATCGGAAGAAAAAGCCGCGCAAAAACAGTCCGGAACTGAAGATAGAAAAGAATACGTAGCGGCTGATGACGAAGAAAATAAAGCAAAAAGAACCGCTTTAGCAAAAGGCATGTCATATAAGCCCGAAGTATCAGCGGCAGTAGATACTAGTAATAACGCAGCTAACGCAGCTAACGCAGCTAACGCAGCTAACGCAGCTAAAAACAAAAACGTTAATAAAAATGTTAGCACAGATAACGCCCCTGCGTTTACAGGTCAAGGTATGGCTGGCTCGGATAAAGGAGCGCCACGCGTACCCGTATTAAAGGGTGGCGAATCTAAAGTAGTAGGTGAGGGCGAGCTTAAGCCTTACCCTGAGAAAGAAGCTGCGGCTAAAAAACGCCAGAATTTTCTATCCAGTAAAGCTGGTCTTAGCGGTAAAGGCATTCCTACGCCCGGCGATAAAAACAAAACAGAAGCAACATCTAAAGTTGCTAAAGCCGTCCAAGGCACAATTGACAATCGCAGTAAAAGTATGGCGCGTACTCCAGAACAAAAAATGTCAGAAGGCGCGCGAGAAGTAGAACGCCGCCGTCAGGTAGAAAAGAAGAAAAAAGAAAACGACGCATACATGAGGGAGCTTGAAAGAGGCAAAGCGATGAAAAAAGGCGGCGCGGTTAAGAAGTACGCTTCTGGCGGCTCAGTTTCGTCAGCATCAAAACGTGCCGATGGATGCGCAATTCGTGGAAAGACGAGGGCTTAATCATGGCTGATAAATCACTCCCCCGCCGGATGTACGAGAACGTCATGGGCACACCTGAGCAGAACGCTGAGGCTGAAAAACGTATGGAAGAGCGGGATAAAAAGAATCCTGAGTCCATGCCAGCCAAGATAAATAAAGCGGTAAAGACCGTGACCGGCAAGAAAAAGGGCGGCTACGTTAAAGCGGCGGACGGCTGCTGCACCAAGGGCAAGACGAAAGGCAGGATGGTCTGATGCCAGCCAAGTCCGCCAAGCAGGAAAAGTTTATGCAAGCGGTTGCGAACAACCCCAAGTTCGCTAAAAAAGTCGGTGTACCCGTAACTGTGGGCAAAGAGTTCACTAAATCTGGAGGCGGTGAGATGAAAGAGTCAAAGAAGATGGTTGGCAAAGAGATTGCGTTCATGAAGAAAAAGGGCGCACCCAAGTCGATGGTCAAGCACGAGATGGCTGAAGCTGGCATGAAAAAAGGCGGCATGGCTATGAAAAAGATGGCCTCGGGTGGCATGACATCGATGGGCAAAGTAAAAACTGCGGCTCCTAGTAAAGATGGCGTCGCCATGAAGGGCAAGACCAAGGGCAAGCAGATCGTCATGGCTGGTAGCAAAGGCATGAAAAAAGGCGGGTACTGCTAATGATGGCCTCGCGTGGTATGGGGGCGATTAACCCTTCCAAGATGCCCGGCGGGAAGAAGAAAGCCCGTCGGGATGACACCAACTTTACGCAATATAAAGAAGGTGGGGAGGTCAACGCTGCTGGTAACTACACCAAGCCCGGTCTTCGCAAGAAGATCGTAAGCCAAGTGAAGTCCGCAGCCACTCATGGCACAGGCGCAGGTCAGTGGTCAGCCCGTAAGAGTCAGTTAGTAGCAAAAAAATATAAGGCTGCTGGCGGTGGATACCGAGACTAAAATATGCACAATGTGCGGGGAAGTTAAGCCCGTATCGGCGTATAGAAGTCGTGGCGGCTCTATGACGCATTTATTAAAGAGTCGATGCAATACCTGTTTGTACAAAGAGCACAAACGTTGGGCGGCAGAAAACCCCGAACGCATACAGGGTTACAGAGAGAAGGATAGTTGGACGTTAGCAAAACGCTGTACACGTAGGGGTATTACTCCGGAACAGCTTGTAGATCGTTACGAACGGCAAGAAGAGTGTTGCGCTATTTGTAAAAAAGAAATAGAGCTTATTGACAGTGCTATTGACCATAACCACGTTACTGGCGAGTTTCGTGGGGTTTTATGCAAGCAGTGCAACAGAGCGTTGGGAATGTTTAACGATAGCCCTACCGTGCTGCGTAGCGCAGTAGAATACTTGGAAGCTTTTGGGAGTTACGGTGATGGCACTTAAAGCGCCACAGCAAAGCTTGAAAGACTGGGGGGACCAGAAATGGACCACAAAGTCAGGAAAGCCATCGTCAAAGACCGGTGAGCGGTACCTGCCGGAAAAGGCGATCAAGGCGTTAAGCCCAGCCGAGTATGCAGCCACTACGAAGGCAAAGCGGGCAGGGAAAGCAAAAGGTAAGCAGTTCGTTGCACAGCCCAAAGGCATTGCAAAGAAAACAGCGGGGTTTAGGTAATGGCCGTAACTACATCGACAACTGCGTTTAACCCGACCCTCAACGAGATATTCGAAGAGGCGTTTGAGCGTTGTGGCTTAGAACTCCGCACGGGCTATGACTTCCGTACGGCGCGGCGCAGCCTGAACTTTTTGATTGGTGAGTGGGCGAACCGGGGCATCAACCTGTGGACCATCGAGCAGGGTTCTATTAATCTGGCGCAGGGGGTAACGACCTATGATTTACCTGTGGATACCGTTGATCTTCTGGAACATGTTATTCGCACTGATTCCGGACAAGGCCCTAATCAGACGGATTTGAATATCACCCGAATCAGCGTCTCGACTTACTCGACCATTCCTAACAAGCTGGCTCAGGGTCGTCCGATTCAGGTGTGGGTAAACCGGCAAAGTGGTCAGACTACAGACCTGCTTGGTGCAACTCCTGCGTATCCGCAAATTAACGTGTGGCCCGCGCCGGATCAGGGTACAACGCAGAATCCGTACTACGTGTTTTATTACTGGCGGATGAAGCGTATTTATGACGCCGGTAATGGTGTGAACGTGCCGGACATCCCGTTTCGCTTCCAGAACTGTTTGGTAGCTGGTCTGGCGTTTATGCTGTCGATTAAGTTACCAAATGCTGATCCGGTACGTACCCAAGCGTTGAAGCTTATGTACGACGAGGCTTGGGATTTGGCGGCAGGTGAAGACCGTGAGAAGGCGGCTGACCGTCTTGTACCACGGGAAATGTTCTTCTAAATTATGGGCAATAGGTTTAGTTCAGCTAAAAACTCGATTGCAGAATGTGACCGCTGCGGGTTTCGCTACAAGCTGAAGGAGTTGAAAAAGCTGACGATCAAAACTAAGCAGGTCAGTATTAAAGTGTGCCCGACGTGTTGGGAACCAGACCAGCCACAATTGCAGTTAGGTATGTATCCAGTGGACGACCCACAAGCAGTACGGGAACCCCGCCGGGATAACAGCTACCAACAAGCGGGCTATACGGGTTTACAGCTTACGACTAATACAGACTTTGGTGACCCGTCAGGTGGTAGTCGAATATTTCAGTGGGGCTGGGCACCGATAGGTGGGGCAAGTGGGAATGATGTGGGGTTAACGCCGAATGCTTTGACCTCTCGTGGCATAGTAAGCAGTGTAACCATTACATAGGAGTCTATATGGACAGCATGAAGAAGGTAGCCAAGGCAGAAGTTAAGGCTCACGAAAAACGGATGCACAAAGGCATGGCTAAAGGCGGCGTGACTGGCGAAGCTATGAAAAAGATGGGCCGTAACATGGCTCGTGCAATGAACCAGCGTGGTCGATAATGGCTAAATATTCACAAAAGCAGGGTGGCAAAGAAATAGGCCAAGCTGCGGTTTACGCGGAGCCACATACTATGGACGGTAAAAAGATTACGGCGCAATCTACACAGAACGAGATTTCTGGCGTAGGCCATATGGATAGCCTGAACGTTGGCGTAGGTACAGTCAACAAAGGTAACATTAAACCAGCAAAAACAACTGGTATCAAGATTCGTGGTACTGGCGCAGCAACTAAAGGCGTAATGGCTCGTGGTCCGATGGGTTAATCATGACGTATACCGAACTGTTCACTATCGTTAAGAACTACCTGCAAAACGACTTCCCCACAAATACGTGGACAAGCGTTACAGGGGCGAATCCGCCCATTACTTCTACCGGTACTGAACAGATCAATACGTTTATTACCCAAGCAGAAGAGCGTATATACAATACGGTTCAAATTCCGCCGCTGCGTAAGAACGTCACAGGCTTAACCACATCGGGCAATAAGTACTTGTCCTGTCCAGCCGACTTCCTGTCTGTTTTTTCGATGGCGGTTATTGACGGCAGCGGCAACTATGAGTATTTGCTGAACAAAGATGTGAACTACATTCGGGCGGCGTATCCAAACCCATCGTCTACTGGCTTGCCACAGTATTACGCTTTATTTGGCCCTACGGTTGTTACTAGTGTTATTACGGACGAGTTGAGCTTTATTCTTGGCCCAACACCTGACGCTGTCTACAACGTTGAGTTGCACTACTACTATTACCCTGAGTCAATTACAACTGCGGGTACTTCATGGCTTGGCGACAACTACTCGCCGGTATTGCTGTATGGCACGATGTTGGAAGCCTACGTGTTCTTGAAGGGCGAGACCGACATGATGGCAACTTACAAAGGTAAGTACGACGAGGCATTGGCACAACTGAATCGTCTGGGTACAGGTCTTGAGCGTGGTGATGCTTACCGCGATGGTCAGGCTAAGATTAAGGTGAATCCGTAATGCCTATCCAACAGGGACTCACAAACAGCTTTAAACAAGAGATGCTCCAAGCGGGGCAGAACTTGGCGACCGACACATTAAAGATGGCCTTGTACACCGCGTTTTCTGACATCGGGCAGTTGACTACGGTGTATACAACAACGAACGAAGTTACCGGTACGGGCTACACAGCGGGTGGGGTTGCGGTCACGGGAGCAACGATCAGTACACAAA
>Ga0255065_1000211_pt1 | contig 15383 bp, 17 predicted proteins | sample Colum_Cont_RepC__2_FD_188441 | JGI IMG/M metagenome (GOLD analysis project Ga0255065, IMG submission 188441) | Freshwater microbial communities from Columbia River, Oregon, United States - Colum_Cont_RepC_0h | ecosystem: Environmental > Aquatic > Freshwater > River | place: USA: Oregon...
GGATGACCGTTTTGATATTTTCACGCTCTAATGTAGGAAAAAAGATATCATCATAAAATTTTTTAAAAAAGTCATGAAGGAATTTAGAACCTTTTCTTGCCCCATAGTGGGTATCAGTGATTATAGATACTTTCATTTAAATACTTGATTGCCTCACTCAAAAGATGAACATTATCATTAAAAAATCCAATTCCTTGATTGCACTTGTTACATAAAAGACCTCTAACTTTATTAGTTAAATGGTTATGGTCTATTGCCAATGCCTTTCCAGTTATACAGGTTTTTTTACAAATAGCGCAAGAATTATTTTGTTTTTCCATCATAACATCATAATCTTCGATAGTCAATCCATAATATCCCATCTTACGTTTTCTATTTCTATGCTGAACTTTATCTGGATTTTTTTGTCTCCAAGCAGCTTCAATTTTTCTTCTACACTCTAAATTAGAACAAAGACCACTAACAGCATATCTTTGATGTCCACCACATTTACTACAAGCACGTTTAGAAACATAATGGGTTAATCCCTTTTCTTTTGCTTCTTTTTGAGCATTACTTCTAGTCATTAGTCATACGGTAGTCATACGAATATTTATATTTAACGATTCTTATAAGCTATATTATCTTTAATTGTGTTATAGTCTGAATTGCTTCCAGAAAGCAAGTTGTCGTCAATCATCATAACCTCATCAAAACCAGTTCGTTCGATGATTTTGGTTTTAATTTCCAGTTGCTTCTTCTCCTTCTGAATACGACGGAGAAAAGCGTAGTGAATGATTTGAGTAAAATAAGCAAATGGGTTCTGAGACCTTTCTGGATTGAAATTGTGAATATACTGAACGCAGTTTTCAATACCATCAGAGATCATATCATCCCGAAACATATAATTCACAAAGTTCGGTTTGTATGAAAGGTGTGTAGCAATCTTTAGGAAACACTCGCCTAAGTAATTTGTAATACGTGGTTTAGGAAGTCCTGCTTCCTTTGCTGCTGCAACTTTAGTTCTATAAACAATTAATGCTTCAAGTAACTCTTTGTTGTTTACATAATGTTCTGATTTTTTCTTGGACATAACATCGGTTTCTGTAGATAAATTTTTGTTATGTTCATTATAGCATACTTTAAGGGCTTGACAACATTTAAAAATGTGTGTAGACTACCTTTGTCCCGGTTAAAGATGAGATTTAACTTTCTTTATTATCTTTAAGATCTTTACGGAAAAGTTTTTCAAGAGACTCGCGAGCATCTTCTACTGTTGATATAAAACCCATTTTATCAGAGATATTGACTTTCCCATCAACTTCAATATCAACATCTTCATCATTTAAATATCTTTCATAAAAGTCAATAGTCTTTTGACTTTTAATTTCAGTCATTGTAATAACTTTATCAAGTTTTATAATAAAGAAATCATCATTTGGTATTTCCATCCAAGGTTTTATCTTAACATAAGTTCCAATATGGTTGGAATTTATTTTCATAATGACTGGGTTTTGAAGAATGATAATAGGATCTCCATCATTCTCATCAATACAAACTAACGAGAATATTTCCTCTCCGGTAACTAGTTTAAGTGCTGCGTAGAACTCGTCTCCCATTAGTTTTTAAGAGGTATGTTTACAATATCATAATTAAAGTTTTCTTCGTTATAAACTTTGATTCTTTCGATTAAGTGGTTGAGTGTATAATTTTTTCTTGACTTATAACTGATATCATCGGCAATATCATATAGAGTTGCCTTTGTTTTGTTGTCCCCCTTTCTTAGGACTCTTCCGATTGATTGGAGATTTCTGATTCTAGACTTACTAGGGGAAGCAAAGATAACGTTATGTAGATTTCTGATATTAATACCAGTAGAAAAAGTCCCGTAAGAAGCAACGATGATTGCATTATTTTCTTTCTCAGTTATTTCTCTGACTTTTTCTCGGTCTTCAGTATCTACACCACCATGTACAAAAAATACATGACGATTCTCAGCGATACTCCTATTTATCAGTTCGTATAAAGGTTGCCCATGACCTTCAACTCTGGAAAATAGAATCAGAGTATTGCCTTTGAGATCAAGAGCAAGATTCTTGATGAACTTATTACGTTTTTCGTGGTTGATGATATATTGAACTTCTTCTTCAAAGTTCTCAAACTTATTCGGTGGGTGTTTCAATAGAAGAATATTAATGTCCAGTTTAGCAACGTGACCCTTCTGCATCAGTTCTTCTGTTCTGATGATTTTGTATGAAGGACCGAATAAACCTTCCAGAACCCATTTGTGCGTTTGTGTGCCGTCTAACGTACCTGTAAATCCAAAACGATATTTTGCATCAGAAAGTTTAGTCATTATAGATACTAATGACTTTGATTTAAACTGGTGTGCTTCATCTCCTACGACCACATTGAATCTTGAAAAGTATTGTCGGGGAAGTTTGTAGATGGACTGCCAGGTCGTAATGATCACCTGAGAGTCTGTTTCTCTTTCTTTTCCAGCATATATCTTGTGGCAGTATGAACCGACATCCCACCCATAATCCGCAAAATCTTTATACATCTGTTCTACAAGGGATGTCGTTGGAACGACTATCAAAGTATTTTGACCTTTCTCAACGTAATATCTCACAATCGAATATATCATCAACGACTTTCCAGAAGCAGTTGGAGATATCAACAACTTTCTATTGTGTCTTAAAGCGTCGTATACTCCCTCAACTTGATATTCGCGGGGAGCATACTTGCAAATAGAAGTCATATAATCTTTGACTCCTTCTTTTGAAATCATATCATTGACTTCAAAAGGAAGACCATAGAATTTATTATTTGTAAACTCGTAGGTATACTCGTGGTTCTCGCAGAAACGGGTGAGTTTATCTAAAAGACCAATATAAATTTCTCCAGTCTGTGTATTGAATAAACGAATTTTTCCGTCCCAGTGCCTGTTACGAAACTGGGGCATGAACTTTGCTCCGGGCACGTCAAACGTAAACTGATCTGCAAGTTCGTAGTAGACGTGCGGTTCTGCTTTTACCTGAAGATATACCTCATTCTTCTTCGATATAACCAAGTGTGACATAAGTTCATATCAATACAAAAATATTTATTTGTATTAATTGAACCCCGATTGGAAACGGTGCCACTCTATTGCGTTTTTTATTTGAAATGTTCTATTAGAAATAGTCTTAATGACTTCTTCTAGAAACTTAAGCATAATGTCATAATATCTAATTTTAAGGTCTATTTTATTCAACCTCTCATCAGCATCCATATGCCTCTGTAATGCCTCTTTGTCTCTAACTTTATATGGGAACGGTTCTTCTTCGTAGACCTCTATAGGTGCCTTTCCGGTGTAGTAGTTGTACCTTTCAAGTTTGACTCTGTTATAAGTTTCTCTTGCTTTTTCACGCAACAAAGTAATTGTATTATAGACGGTATAATATTTTGAATGGAGTTGAGGAATTTTTAAAGATTCATCGTGTAAATTATCAGGGTCTATGACAGAATCTCTCTGCCACATCTCCTGAATTTCATCTAGGTTCATAAACGAGTTCTACCGTCAGCGGCAAGGATATTATATACAGTATACTTGAAAGATGCCTCTGCTGTAAAGTACTGAACATCAGTAATAGTCGCATCAAAGTCCAGTGAAGTTAATGAATATGGAAATAAATCTAAAAACTTTACGATTGCTGCACTTTTGAAGTTTGAATTTAATATTGTTAAAGACCCATCACTAAACTGGTTTTTGAGATCACTTGGTTGAGTTGCGTCATCCTCATCTTGAAGTAAATCGGCAAACTGTTGTGTGGTTTCTGGAAATCCGAGACCAGTTAACCAGTTGTGAATCGCCATATAGTTTTCTAAATTTTCATCAACCAGAAAACGAATGGTTAAATCGCCATAGGTTAGTTTTTCTCCAGGAATATCAATATCCTTCAGGTATGATGGTTGCAATGCAAGTGCTAAGTTAATTTCTGGTATTCTTACCGTATTGCAAAAAAAAGAAACTTTTGGTTCCTTAGCAAGGTTAAATTTAAACCCCGTTGGAGACAAAAAGTTTCTATTTGTAATCTGTCCTGGAAAATTGCAAGCAGTTGTCATTTTATTTTCTAGATGTGGGCAGTGTTTTTACGTAAACCTTTTGTTTTCCAAACTGTTGAGATGTTATATTTGGATTTCCTAAAACATCTCTAGCAGTTTGTAATGCAAGATCATAACTTGTTTGCTTATTATAATCTCCTGCAGGTCCAAAATTTCCTGTATCAGAAACTCTTGTTGTTGCAACAGGAGTTTTTGTTCCTGGTGCAGCAGTCATTTGCAACCTAGTTCCGAATGGTGAAGATGGTCTATTTGTTGTTCTTGATGCATAAGGAACTGCAACTAACCTTTGTTTATCATTAAATCTTTCTCCACTTGCAGTTAGAGATCCAGGAGTATCTGCTTTACTGTATGAACTTACTGTTACTGGTTTCCAACCATATCTTTTCTCTTGCTCTGGATTCCATTTACCTGGTTTCCAGTTTTTTCCAACTCCAAAACCTTGCTGATAATTTTTATAAGCAAGAACTGGTTGTTGAGGGGAATTTGGTTTTACTTTAGGTGCAAATGGATTCCAAAACTCTTGAATATTTGCATCCTCACAAAAAGTTTTAAACGACTTCATGAGTCTTTTATTTTTATTTAGATAAAAAAAGACCCCCTTGCGGGGGTCTGATAGATATGTGAATCGAGATCACATGAGGTTGGTAACCTTGACTCTTCTGTAGTAACGGTTGGCGTTACGATCCAGACCAGCACCGCTGATTGCGCTAGTGCCTTGTGAGAATGGGTTGGCAACAATACCATATCTGGTCTTGAAGCCAATCTTGGGCTGGAAGGTGTCCTCACCAACGGCACGTACCATCTGGAGAGGTACATATGGGCAGTAGAAGAGACCAGCGTCATAAGGGGAAGAACCCTTGTAACCTACAACGTAGTACTGGTTAGCAGATACGTTAGCAGCATAAGGATCGATATAAACACGATACTTACCTTGCAGAACACCAGCGAAGGTGTTACCAGTGTCATCAACGTTCAGGTTAGCGTTGAGTGCAGGGGTGTAGTCAAGAACACCTGCCATGGTGAGTGCCGAAGCAACGTCAGCAGAGCAGAGGATCATGTTACCCTTTCCACGACGAGTTCTTTGTGCGATAGCGTTAGCGTCGCGCTCGATCTGGAAGATAAGACCCTTGAACTTCTCAACCGACCAACGACCGTTGGAGTCAACGTCGAGGTCAAAAGTACCAGCGGTAGCAACGTTTGCTTGAGCACCAGACTCAGCAACGTTGTAGATGGTGCGGATAACTTCGCGGTTGATTTCAGCGAGAATCTCAGTGCTGAGGATGTTAGCAAGCTCAGCTTCTGCATTCAGACCGTGAATTGCCTTCAGGTCTTGTGCGAGTTCGAGTGAGTACTCAGCTTTCAGAGCACGTGACTTAGCAGTAACGGTAACTTTCTCGATTGAGAAAGCCATTTCGTTAAAGTGGTCACCAGCTGCTCCACTACCAAGGTTCTCAGCGTCGTCGGTACGCATACCCTGACCTACGTTATAGGTCTGAGCATCTCCAGTTGCAGGATAGGTAGCATCCAGAAGACCAGGGTTGGTTCCTCTCTGGGTGGTTGTACCCATACCAACGCTACCAGCGGTGAATCCGTTGGTGAGGTTGAATCCACTGTCTTGACCGGAGAATGCGCTGTCTGCTTCGTTGAACAGAGCTTCGGTTCCACTCATGTTGGTGTACTTCGAGCGCATTGCGAAGATGAGTCCAGTAGGACCGTTCATTGGTTGAACGCCAGCCAGGTCATAAGCAACCAGGTTAGGCATTGAACGTCTGATCAGTGAGATCAGAACAGGGTCGAAACCGGCAACAGGAGAGGAAGCACCAGCTGAGAAACCAGCGTTGGATCCACTATTGGTATTGACGGTTGGGGTTTCCGAAAGGAATGCTCTTTCCTCACGGAGTTCTCTTTCTTGGTTCTCAAGCAGGATTGCGGTTACCGCTCTACGATGGGAATCCCTAATTGGATCCATTCCATCATAATCGAGGATAGGTGCCCACTTCTCCTGCAGATGCTCGGCGTTGAACATTTGCATTTGATTTTTACCTCTTTTAAAAGTGTTGTTGTTTGATTATGATCTAAAAATCACTTTTTAGATGCTCTAGAGAGAGTTTCCAGATATGCAGCCATTACTGGAGACATTGACTCGGTTAGAGTCTGTTGCTCAGTCTTGGTTTCTTCTGAAATCGTCTCACTTGTGCTTCTTTGAGTACCAGCGTTTGATGGGAAGTATGATTCCCTCAAAGTTACTAGCTTCTCACGATAGTCTGCTTCACTTTCAAACTCAACATTTTCGGCAAGAGAAGCGAGTTTGTCCTTCTGAGAAAGTGCAAGACCCTCAGCGACATCTGCAAAAATTACATCAGCAACCGACTCGGCTAATCTTCTATTTAGAGCAACATTTCTTTGAATTTGCTCGTTGAGTTTTGACTCCATTTCATCTAGTTTATCTACCATGCTCTCGATTACATCATATCTATCTTCAGGGATTGAAACATAATGATCTTCAAAAAGTCCTCTCATTCCTTGGAGGAATGATTCGGTCATTTCGGTCTTAAGACCGTGCTCAACTGCGATGGCGTTCTCTTGGATCCACTCATCGGCAACATACTCAAGGTATGCGTCGAGTCTTTCGGTCAGACCTTCTTTAATGGTTTCGATTTCTTCTACGAGTGTTTGCTCGTATGCTGCTTGGAGTTGCTCTTTGATTTCTCCAACTTTTGATTTAATAGCAGCTTCGAAAATGGTGCGTGCTTTCTCTTGGAATTCCTCAGAAAGCTCTTCACCAGCAAGAAGGGCTTGAACGTCTTCTTCGACGTTAATTTCCTCTTCTTCCTCTTCTTCGGTGGTATCTTCTTCTACTTCTTCACCACCTTCCTCTTCGACTTCGAGTTCCTCTTCCTCGTCAGTCTCCTCTTCGATAACTTCATCTTCAACTTCAGTTTCCTCTGCCTTCATTGCTCTGGCATTAACAACATCTCTTACTTGAGCAAGAGTTGCTGCTGGATCCTTGAGTTTGGATGAGTCGTCATCTGGACGATAATTTTCGGGAGTAGGACCACCGAGATCTTCCCAAGCACCAGTCTGTCCTGGAGTAGAAACCCCAGAAGCATTTTGGGTAACATTGTGCATTGGTTGTGTTATAATCTATATTTATTTATAAATTAAAGATTTGAAAGGAATTCGTTGAATAGATTCAACTTATGCTCTTCAAGTCTTTTTGAATCAACAAGGGTGTTAATTCTTCTTTGAGTTTGTTCAGCAAGTTTTTCACGAAGAAGACCACCTTCCCAAACCCACTCTTTACCTTCCATAATTCCCTGAACAAATGCATCAGGAGCAGAAGGGTCAGCAACGATATCAGCAGCAGTTGCTAACATGAAATCTTCACCGACAACTTTATGACCTTCGTTGGTCAATTTGAGTGAACCAACACCACGAGAAGAAACACCAAGGCAAACACCTTCAGCGATGAGAGATTTTGCAATCTTACCCATCGGTGTTTCGAGAAGTTGTGCCTTCCCGATAAAGTTATTGCCCTCTCTAGTAAGTTCACAAATTTTATGTGATACTCTATCAAGATTTACAGTAGGACCATCAGGATGACCGAGTTCGCCAAGAGCACGTCCTTTAGCAACAAAACTTTCATTATAACGGTTGACCTCTCTTTCCATAATGGACAGAGGGTACATTCTTCCATTACGGTTGACTTGCTCTGCCTGTAAGAAAATACCTTTGATATAGGATTTCTTAGAGGCACCTTTACCTTCGGTAATAAATTCTACCTTTGATACTTCTTCTGTGATGAGTTTCATTTTAGTTTGTGAATGCTACTTTATTTGCTTTAATTGCTGTTGATGACCAAATAACATCAGAGGCTGGTTTTGTTAAAAACTCAACTGTGTTCGCTGGTAATGCAAAATAAGTTGTGGATGCTGCTCCAACTAAAGTGCTAATACCAACAGTAACTACACCAACAGTATTATTAAACAAACGAACACATGATGCAGAACTAATACTTGATGCTGTTCCTGCAGTTGTTGGTGTATTTACTTCTGTTGCAACAATTTTAGTGATCATCATTTTTCTTGTTGTTCTTGGTCTACTTCATCTCCAGAAAAAAGAGATGATGCAACAATTGGTTTTGCTGCTTCAATTCTTTCTGCTGCCTTTGCATACAGGGCACTTTTGATTGCATCACTAATTTCGTGAGCCGAAGCATCAGTCGCAATCAAATCGATAACATTTTCCATAAAAAAACTGAGGTTATATTTTTTATTTATATCTCAGCCTTTTTAGCATCTTTTTGCATCTGTGCATCAGTCGCTGCACCTTGAGTTTCAAGATCTGGTTCCATAGGAATTTCTCCCATTCCCATAGCATCTTGACCCATTCCCTCCATACCGGCACCTTCACCTGGTTGTGGTAATGGTTGTCCAGTAATAGGATCTACTTGAGAAGGATCTGGAATAATACCTTTTTTAATTTCATCTTCAATCTGCTCATCAATTTCAATAATTTCTGAGTCAGTCTGACGAAGAATCTTCTTACGTACATACTCAGTTGAATAGTACTTACCAATATATGGTTCAATAGTTGCTAGAGTTGTAAGTCTATTATTGATGAGTTCTGACTCTTTTAGTTCTGCAAACTGATTGTCGTATAAAAAATCATATTGGATATGATCACTCATTTGCTCCCAGTCTTCTGGGGTAACAATATTTTTAAGAATCAGTTGAGTGCGAAGCATATCGCTAAACATGTTTGCAAAACGCTTTCTCAAACGACCAACAAACTTAGCAAACTTAAGTTCATCTCTTAGAATTTCTGAAGAACGACCTAGGTTAAAACCACCATCAGATGCAATTCTTGATTCGGGAACCCCAAGTGCTCTATAAAGTTTCTTCTGGAAATATTCAATATCAGAAAGTTCACCAAGATTTTGACCACCAGGTAAGGTTGTGATTTCAGTTCCTCTACCACCTTCTCTTCTAGGTAACCAGAAGTCCTCAAGCATACTCATAAACTTACGGTCATCACGAACTTCACCAGTGTTCGCGTCATATACAAGTTTATTTCTATAGCGAGACATAACCTCTTTGAGGTATTGTTCTGCTTTTACTTTGGGAAGATTACCAACGTCAATATAGAAAATACGACGTTCTGGTGCTCTTGATAATCTATAAATTACAAGAGAATCTTCAATCATACGAAGTTGATTGAGTGCTTTGATTGCTTTGTGCATATAGGAAAGCACAGTTCCTTTGTTTCTATCTACAAGACCAGAGGTTACGTAGGTGATAGAATCTTTTGCAATTCTTACTGTGCCTTTTTGAGATGCACTTCCAGAAAACATCCCAGTTGGGTAATTTGGTGTGGGAGTATATGAGAAAAACTCTTCAATTTCTGGAGATACAATTTTAGCATCGTCCATCTTTGTAACCGTAATATAATCTTTTTTATTCATCTTCTTTTCTTGACGAATAAATCTCATTTTCATAGGATCAATATATCTAAGTTCTTTGATACCTTCTTCAGGTCTCTTGGTATCAATAACTTTTAGATAATAAAGTCTTCCATCAATATACCAGTTTCTAAAAATTTCATGAGACTTTCTATCAAAGTCCATGATTTCTTTAATATATCTAAACTCGTCTCTGATTATCTTCTTAAGTTTCTCACTAGCATTTAAATTTGATAATTCAATTTCTACAGGAGAATCGTATAAGTCACTTACGATAGCTTCGTTTACAACGTCTTCAATAGCACCATCACATTCTGGGTGAAGTGCCATTTCGCGGTATCTTTTAATTAGATCATGCTCTGAGCGATATACACCTTCAATATCAATATACTGTCCATAAAATCCACTAGCAATATAATTATCAACCCCGTCCTCGTTATTTGGAGGAACGGGGGATATTACTGAAGGTGACTTTGGGTTTGTATCCTCAATAGAAAAACCAAAAAGTTTTGCCATATTATAAAGTTTAAACTCTTATTATGTACTATTTAGTTGATGTCTTCACCACCAGCAGTTTCAGAGTTTCCTTTAACTGCCTCCCACCACTGAACTTGTAGTTCCACCTGGAACTCTTCAATTCCTTGAGCATCATATGAAAGTTCAATAGGAGTTACTTGAGTTGGGAAAACATCATAGAAATGATATTGTCTGAGTACAGAACCACTTCTATCTAGTTGATAGACATACGCATCTGCTTGATAATCTGCTGGATTTGTAAGACCAGTGTTATCAGACACTCTATTCATTTTGTTCATCCAGTTCTCAAATGCAGAACGGATCGAAAAATCAGTGTCGTTGATAACAGTAACTGTCCAGGTATCAAACGTTCTGTCTCCTGCAATTTTAAGAACCCTTCCACGGAAAGGAACTTCAATCTGAGCGACGTTAGATGCTGGTAACTGTGCTGCTTTTGCTAAGAATCTAATTTTATCAAGAACAACACTGCCTGGTTGAGCAGCATCTGGGAATGCCATAACTACTTCAAATAGATTGGCGCGTGCGCCACCACCTGTTAGTTTACTTTTGAAGTCAGTAATCTTTCTTAGTGGGGGTGGATTTAGTTGATTTCTGGTTGCCATAGTTTTAAACCTCTAAGTTAATTAAACGTTTCCGATTACTTCTTCAAATGAAACGCCAGTTCTAGTGGCTACGAAGGTCAGACCAATGAAGTTGATACTTCTTGCTGGTTTAACGAAGATATCAGCAACAAACTCATTGTTATCAATAACAGCAGCAGTGTTATTGGTCTCATCACAAATAACAACATAGTCAAAGATTCCTCTCTTAGACTGAACATCACGAAGGAAAGGTTCAATAATATTTACAAAGTTTGTTCTGGTAATTTCATCGTTGAATTCGAAGAGTTGATCCTTAGCAGCAGCAGCGATTGCGTCTTCAAGGTAAATAAAGAGTCTGCGAACGTTAATTCTATCAAAAGCAGATGACTTACCAAATCCAGTTTTATCACCAAAGAGGATGATTCCATCTCCAGGTGAGAAGATTACTGGGTTAACTCTATTTGAGTAGAGTCTATCTCTTTGAACTTTACTTGGGTTATACGACAGTTTAACTGCGTTCAGGATTGTTCCTCTAGAAGTTCCTGCAGGTGAGAACCATGGGAACTGATTAATATCATTTCTAGCGCAGCAACCAGCAATGTCTCCATTTAGTGGAACATATCTGAATACATCGTTAAATCTATCATACATGTATTTGTAACCACTATCAAATACACCATAAGTTGTTGAAGTTACTGGTGCATAGAAACTAATTACGTTATTCGTGATAGTTTCATCAGAGTTGACGGTTACAGTTCCTACAGAAGAGTCATTTAAGAATGCTTGTCTGTATGGTGAAATAAATGCAAGTGCATCTTTTCTTGCTTCAGCAACTGCAATAACTTTGTTTGCTAATGACTGAGCAGTTTCTTTTGCATAATTCGCAGATCCCATCAAGATGAAATCAACTTGATAGTTCTCAGTATTTTCAAATAAGGTATATCCACTGATGATATCATTAAGTCCTGGAGTAAAGGCTCCAGTTGAAGTTATTCCAGTAGTTCCACCGTAGTTCTTACCACTTGCAAGAGTTAGTGTAGTAGAACCAGTTGCTTTGAAGATCGCTCCATCAGCATCTTGATCCCAAGCACTGTCGGTTTCTACCGTATAACCATCTGCTTCCAAACCAGTTCCAACTGTTCCTAATGGTTCGGAACCACCAAAGATATACTGTGAGTTTGTTGCAAGATACTTTCTCCAGTAAGATGGAGAACCGAGAGAAAACTCAGCATCTTTTGCCTTAGAAAGACTTAGGTGCTTTTCAAGAATAGTTCCAGCGTTACCGGTGATGGTTCCAAGGTCATCAATGACTACAACATGAAGTTCATCAAATCTTGCATTTCTTGCTGCAGCATATGCTGAAGTTGAAGGTCTTGGTGCAAGAGTTTCCCACTCAATAGTACCAGTTGAAAGTGTGATTGACTGATTTTCAAACCAATCGACTTGAGAGAGAACTGAAGTTGTAGCAACTCCAGCGTTTGAGTTATTTCTTACAGTTAAATTTCTAGATGTTCCAAAATAGTAAACACCACTTGGTTGATAGTCAACTGTTGTTACAGTTCCTGAATCGGAAACATGACTTAAAACTTTAACATCAACGGTTGTTGCACCAATTCCAGTAATGATACCTCTTAAGAACCCTCCGAGAACGGAAGTAGTTCCAGTTCCAGGTAAAACTGAGTTAATTGCTTGAGTTACTGCATAACCAACTACAAGACCTGTGGTTGCAATTCCTAGAGTCTGATCTGCTTTAGCATCAAGTAGTGCAACCTTTACACCGTTTGCCCAAGTTCCTGGGTTCTTTGCAACTGCGGTGTATCCGGTAATAGTGTTTTCATCATATCCAAGTTGATTATAATGCTCCTCACTTTTAATTTTAATGTCTGATGAAGTTCCAGCACATGCGTTTTTTAAGCCAGTGTCGTCTGCTCTTACTACGCTAAGTGAACCACCATAAGCGAGATAGGACGACGCTACCATCCAGTGCTCATAATGCTTATCTGTTGAATATGGTTGACCAAAAGTTTGCAGCAAGTCGTTCTCATTCTCGACTACTGCTGGAGTTCCTACAGGACCTTGTGCAAATGGAGCTACTAGAGCACCAACAGAAGCAGATACTGCATCGACTCTCCCTACTGTTAAGTCAACCTCTCTTACTACAATTCCAGGAGATGCTAAATTTAGAGGCATCTTTATTCTCCGTGTTATCCAGAATTAATCTAAAAATATTTATTAAAAAGACTACTTTGAATGGGGAAACTGTCCGTGAACACTCACCAATCGGGATATTCCCATTCAATTTTGGAATTTTTCTTTTTAACTTTTCTTGAACTTAAAACTCTTACTTTGGTGCATTCTTTACATTCATAAGAGTATGCGGAGGCAAAAGAACTTCTACCTTTATGAGTTAGATAAAAGTCTTCCATTAAGTTTTTAACTTTATTGCAAGTTCTACATCTCCTATCAAAAAATAATAAATGCTCCAGTTCTATTTGATCATCTAAATCCATCACATATAATCCCACATGTAAGAACGATCTCCATATTCATCGGTGTACCATCTATCTCCACTCTCATCTACAAAACTTCCGCCCATCTCACTAATACCATCTGATATGAATCCGAATGGAGACATATCTTGTTCTATTTGATTTTTCTGTTCCTCATAAATTCTTTTACGAACATCATTGTCCGTCATTTCCTTAAAGTAATCTTGAGCAACCAACCAAGAAAAAATAACAAGACACATTGCTAAGTCATCATTACAACCTTCTTCTGCCTCAAAGGAATTATGGCGCTGTGCAAATGTAGTTAATTCTGAAATGATATCATAATCAACAGTCAATAACTTATCATCCTCCATTAAGGTCTTCAAGTTAGAACATCCCAACTTTTTGACTGCTGCAGTCATCCTCACACCCAGTTGAGATTTCTTTCCACTAAAACCAGAACCTACAATCTGTCCAGCACGACCACGCATCGCACACATCAGAACATTATCATACTCAAGATCGAAGTGAAGAATGCTTGCAACTTGATCTCCAATATCATTAACCTCAATTAACAACCACGCATCATTATATCCTTTAGCAACCTCATAGATAATGCTTGGGAAAAGCATTGGTTTTATTTCATTATTTCGATATTTTGCTACAACCTTATATGGAAAGTTAGTAATATCAAAAACAATAAATGCTGAATAGTCATTACCAAGACCACGAGCAACGTCTACAGTAATCAAATAGTTATTTTCTTCCTTTGGGTGCTCATAAATGTCTAGTCCGGCATTTCTTTTAATTGGATCTTCATAAACAAAGTTTCGTAGTTTTGATGGATTAATAAGTGTATTAACAGAACCTAAGAATTCACATTCAAACTCAACTTTGAATTGTTGTTCCGAAGTGTTAGCAATCGTCTGCTCCTTCCAGGCAGCGTCTCTACCAGGCACTTCAGACCAATGAACATCTGTGGGGATATATTCGTTCTTGCCCCTCTCAGAGTCATGCCACATGCGGTAGAAGTGGTTCATACCGCGTGGTGTGGAGACGATAATTACCTTCGTGCTTTGTCCAGAAGAGATAGTAGGATAAACAGAGGCAAAGAAGTCATCAGCAATGTGATTCGGGATGAAAGCGAACTCGTCAAGAAAGATGACATTATAGGATCCGCCTCGGACAGCAGATGACGAAGTAGAGTTAGATGAAATTTTGGAGCCATTTTCCAGTTCTAGTGATCCTTTGTTCCACGATATAATACCTTGCTGCATCCATTTAGGTAGATTCTCATAAGCAAGTTGTAGTCTTCCGAGAAGGTCTCTCGCAGTGGATGCTTTGTTTGCCAGAATAGCTATATTGACATTATCGTTGAATACGGCATAATGTAACAAATATGAAACACAAGTCGTAGATTTACCCGTCTGGCGAGGCATCTTACAGATATTAAATCTATTCTCGTGGAAGTTCTTTACAAGTTTCTCTTGAAATGGATACATCTCAAAAGGAACCAGACCGTGATCCAGAGAAACAATCTTAATATAATTCTTTGCAAAATATACAGGGTCTTCTTTACACTTTAAGAACTCAATAATTTGTTCTTCTGTAAATTCAATTTGTGTATTTGCTTTTTTTAGATTAGGATTACCAAGATAAACTTCACTCATAATTTAGTAAATCTCCCTCCATTGAAGTGCTGCAGCAACAGCAGCAACGGCATTTCCAGTAGTAGTAATGGTTCTTACAACAAGCACATAAATTTCAGAGTTTGTTGAACCTATATTTTGAACAATGATGTTCTTCTTTGCCTGACTTAATGTTCCAGAAGCAACTGGAGAAAGTGAGTTTTGAGACGCACCAGAAGGAACATAACCTGATGCAAAGACATCACCATCACTATAAGTTGTTGCATCAATGCAATATTCAACACCACTGTTATCAGAAGCAGAAGTCCAAGTTAAAGTTCCCGCATTACTCAAATAAGCAGAACTTGGAAGTTTTACAACTTTATAAACAATACTATTGGTCTCACAAAATAATGAAAGATTATTTAATTTGACTGATATTCTGTTTGGATATCCCTGGAAAGTATTTTTAAGACGAATTGCAACCAAAGGAAGTTCTGTCCCTGCTGGTGTTGGTGTAGTTCTTGTAGTAGTCATTGTATAAGCAAAGTCAATACCACTTTCTACATATCCACCTTCTGACATCACAGAAGAACAAATC
>Ga0255065_1000220_pt1 | contig 15204 bp, 12 predicted proteins | sample Colum_Cont_RepC__2_FD_188441 | JGI IMG/M metagenome (GOLD analysis project Ga0255065, IMG submission 188441) | Freshwater microbial communities from Columbia River, Oregon, United States - Colum_Cont_RepC_0h | ecosystem: Environmental > Aquatic > Freshwater > River | place: USA: Oregon...
TCGTGCATGGGTTTTAGCGGTCGCATTCGCCCATGACGAAGTCGAGCGAACCGAGGATGGAGGCGATGTCGGTGAGGAAGTTGCCGGGCACGATGGCCGGCAGGATCGAGAGCGAGACGAAGCTCGGGCCGCGGATGCGCAGGCGGTAGGGGACGCCGCCGCCGTTGGACACGACGTAGAAGCCGAGGGCGCCCTTCGGGTTCTCGGCCTCGAAGTAGACTTCGCCGGCCGGGATCTGCGGGCCTTCGGTCACCAGCATGAAGTTCTGGATGAGCTCCTCCATCTTGGTCATCACCTTGGCCTTGGGCGGGAGGAAGATCTTCTTCGCGTCCTCGGCGTACCAGGCGCCGCCGGGCATGGTCTTCACGACCTGGCGGAGGATGCGGACGGACTGGCGGAGCTCCTCCATGCGGACGAGGTAGCGGTCGAAGCAGTCGCCCTTGGTGCCGACGGGCACGTCGAACTCATACTGCTCGTAGCCGGAGTAGGGCTTGTCCTTGCGGAGGTCGAAGGTGCCGCCGGAGGCGCGCAGGTTCGGGCCGGTGAGGCCGTAGGCGAGGGCCATCTCCTTGGAGATCGGGGCGATGCCCTCGGTGCGCTCCAGGAAGATGCCGTTGCGCGTCAGGAGGCGGTCCACCTCGTCGATGGTCTTCAGCACGCCGTCGCAGAAGGCGTCGACCTTCTTGAGCCAGCCTTCGGGGAGGTCGCGCGTCACGCCGCCGATGCGGGTGTAGCTCGTGGTGAAGCGGGCGCCGGTCAGCTCCTCGAAGAGCGAGTAGAGCTTCTCGCGCTCGTTGAAGGTGTACATGAACACCGTCCAGGCGCCGGTATCCATCGCGTAGACGCCGATGCCGAGCAGGTGGGACGAGATGCGGGCCATCTCGCAGCAGAGCACGCGGATCGCCTCGCAGCGCGGGGGGAGCTTGAGGCCGGCGAGCTTCTCGACGGCGAGCGCGTAGGCGACGTTGTTGGCGAGGGGGGCGAGGTAGTCCAGGCGGTCCGTGTACGGGACGAACTGGTTGTACGTCATGTTCTCGGCGATCTTCTCGTCGCCGCGGTGCAGGTAGCCGATGACCGGGTCGCACTTCACGACCTTGTCGCCGTCGAGCTCGAGGCTCAGGCGGAGTACGCCGTGCGTGGCGGGGTGGGACGGACCCATGTTCAGGGTCATGTTCTCCCCGCGCAGCTCCTCGGAGCGGGCGGCGACGTCGCCGAGGGAGATCTCTTTGGTGATCTTCACGTGGAAATTCAGGCTTTGGGTTGCTGCTCGTTCCAGGATTGGTCGAGCGCGGAGGGTTCGCCCTCGGACATCTTGCCGCCCTGCGAGACGAACGGCCCGCCCATCATCGGCGCGGGTTCGACGGTCTGGCCGGTGACCGCGGCCACGTCGGCGGCGGGCAGGGGGACCTCGATGCCGGCGAGCGGGAAGTCCTTGCGGAGCGGGTGGAAGGGGTAGCCGTCCCACATCAGGATGCGGCGCGGGTCCGGGTGGCCTTCGAAGACGATGCCGAACATGTCGAACGCCTCGCGCTCGTGCCAGTTGGCGCCGGGGTGGAGGGCGGCGACGCTCGGGACGCGGTCGTTGACGGCGTCGACGTGCAGGCGGACGTATTCCTTGCCGGCGGTGCTGAGCAGGTGGAGCACGACGCCGAAGCGCGTCGGGCGATCCTGCCATTCGGCGCCGCAGAGGTCGGCGAGCAGGTCGAAGCCTTGCTCGTCGCGCAGGAAGCGGACGGCGGCGAGGAGGTCGGCGCCCGCGACGCGGAACGTCGGCATATCCTTGCCCGCGAGGTCCTGCGTGGCGGGGAAGCGGGAGAGGAGGGTGGCGGCGTCCATGTCCGGGCTTAGCTGACGATCTTGGTCTCGACGGTGCGGCCGCGGAAGGTCCGGCGGAGCGAACCACCCTCGTTGCGGATCTTCTCCTGGAGGAGCATCATACCGTCGAGGAGGGCCTCCGGGCGGGGCGGGCAACCGGAGATGTAGACATCGACCGGGACGATGTTGTCGACGCCCTGCAGGGTGGCGTAGGAGCGGTACATCCCGCCGGTGGAGGCGCAGGCGCCCATCGCGACGACCCACTTGGGCTCGGCCATCTGGTCGTAGATGCGGCGGACGACCTCGGCCATCTTGTAGGTGACGGTGCCGGCGACGATCATGCAGTCGGCCTGGCGGGGGGAGAAGCGCATGACCTCCATGCCGAAGCGGGAGATGTCGAAGCGGGAGCCGCCGGAAGCCATGAGCTCGATGGCGCAGCAGGCCAGGCCCATGGGCATCGGCCAGACCGAGTGGCTCCGGACCCAGTTCACGACGGCGTCGGCGCGGGTCACGATGACTTCGCCCTCGACCTTGCTGTTATACCCGAAATCGGATTTGACCATGGTGGTTCGGGCGGAAGGTAGAAGAGCCCCCCTAGGGAGCAAGTGAGAAGGGCGAAAAAGGCGTTATTACCGCTTCTAATCGGGGTTGGTCGGTCCGGGACGGGGGGCTCGCCCGATAGTGCTGCCATCCGGCTCGCCCTGCATGGGGGTTTTTGCCAAAACCCCGGTATGCGCCCCCTCCTCCCGCTTCTGACCCTACTCGCCCTCTGTGGGGTGGGTTTCGCGGCCCCCGCCCCGATCCGGGTGCTCGTCTGGGATGAGCGCCAGCCCGAGCAGAAGAAAGCCTACGATGGTGGGTTCCTGGGCGATGCCATCGCCAAGCACCTCGCCGGGCTCCCCGGGCTGGCGGTGAAGTCGGTCAGCCTGGATTCCCCGGAACAAGGCCTCGGCGAGGCGACCTTGGCCGAGACCGACGTCGTCATCTTCTGGTGCCACAAGCGTCCGCTGGAGCAGGACGACGCCCGGACGGAGGCCTTGGTTCGCCGGGTCATGGCCGGCAAGGTTGGTTTCGTCGCCCTCCACTCGGCCCACTGGGCCAAGCCGTTCGTCCGCCTGATGCAGGAGCGAGCCAAGGCCGATGCCGTCGCCGCGTTGCCGGAGGCCGAGCGCGCCACCGCCCAATGGCAGTACCTCAACGAGAAGCCCTACCGCGTGATCCCCAAGAAAGGCGCGCCCGCCACGCCCCATGTCCAGAAGGTCGGTGCCGTCTGGCGCCTGACGCTCCCGCAGTGCGTCTTCCCCGTCTACCGCGCCGACGGTGCCCCGTCGCATGTCGCCACCTTGCAGCCGACGCACCCGCTCGCCGCCGGCTTGCCCGCGAAATGGGATATCCCCCAGACCGAGATGTATGGTGAGCCGTTCTGGGTGCCGGCCCCGGACAGCGTTATTTTCGAGGAAAAATGGGATAAAGGGGAGCATTTCCGGAGCGGTTCGCTGTGGCGCGTCGGGTCGGGCGACGTCTTCTATTTCCGTCCGGGCCATGAGACCTACCCGGTGTTCAAGCAGGCGGAGAACCTGCGCGTGCTCGAGAACGCGGTGCGCTGGATGGGCGCGGAGATCCGCCGCCGATGAGGGCGGCTTGGCTCGGTTGCCTCGCCGCGCTGGCGGCCTGCGCCGCGCCGGCGCGCCCGCCGAACATCCTCGTGATCCTTGCGGATGACCTGGGCTACTCCGACCTCGGTTGCTACGGCGGCGAGATCCCCACGCCCAACCTGGACAAGCTGGCGAAGGCCGGCGTCCGCTTCGAGAAATGCTACAACTCCGCGCGCTGCTGCCCGACGCGCGCATCGCTGCTGACCGGCCTCCACCCGCACGAGGCCGGCGTCGGCGACTTCGTGAGCGCCAAGCCCTCGCCCACGCGCGGGTCCGCCTACACGGGGCATCTGCTGCCCGACAACCTCACGCTCGCGGAATTGCTGAAGCGGTCCGGCTACAGCACTTGGATGGTCGGCAAATGGCACCTGGGTTCGCCCGGTCCGATCCAGCGGGGCTTCGGGGCGTATTACGGCTTCAGGAACTTCCAGGCGCATTCCGAGGACCAATGGACGCCGGCGAACTACGCGCGCCTGCCCGCCGGCACGACCCCGGAGCTGAGTTACCCGACGGACCGCTTCTACGTCACCGACGTCTTCACCGACTACGCGCTCGAGTTCCTGCGCCAAGCGCGCGCGACCAAGGACCAGCCGTGGTTCCTCTACCTCGCCCATTCTTCGCCGCATTTTCCGGTGCAGGCCCCCAAGGAGGCGATCGACCGGCACATGGCGACCTACCGCCGCGGCTGGGATGTCCTGCGGTCCGAGCGCTTCGCCCGGATGAAGGCGCTCGGGCTCGTCGCGCCGGACGCGGCGTTGCCGCCGCTTTCGCCCGTGCCCGTCGAGGCGGACGACGCCATCGCCAACGGGTTCGCGGGCAAGCCGAACCCCGCGTGGGATAGCCTGCCGGCGGACCGCCGCGAGGACCTCGCTCGTCGCATGGCCACCTTCGCCGCGATGGTCGAACACGTCGACCGGGGCGTCGGGCGGATCCTCGCCGACCTCGAACGCAGCGGCGAACTGGCGAACACGCTCATCGTCTTCACCTCCGACAACGGGGCGTGCTACGAGTGGGGACCCTTCGGCTTCGACGGACGCTCGCGCGCGGGCCGCACGGACCTGCACGTGGGCGCGGCGTTGGCGGGCATGGGACAGGCGGGCACGCACTCCTCCTACGGGTCGGCTTGGGCCAACCTCGGCAACACGCCCTTGGCGATGTACAAGCACTTCTGCCACGAGGGCGGGATCAGTTCGCCGTTGATCGTCGCCTGGCCGGCGGGCCTCCGCCCCGCCGAAGCCTGGGTCCGTGCGCCGGCGCATGTCATGGACCTGCTGCCCACGCTGGCGGAGGCCGCCGGCGCGGTCCGGCCCGCGGAAGTCGCCGGCGTGAAGCTCAAGCCGCTCTCGGGCGTGTCGCTGCTGCCCGCCCTGCGCGGTGCGGCGATGCCGGAGCGGGGCATCCCGACCGCGCACGAGGGCGCGCGCGGCTACCGTCTCGGCGACTGGAAAATCGTCTGGGGCAAGCGCCAGGGCGCTCCGGTCGCGTGGCAGCTCTTCGACCTCTCGAAGGATCCCTCCGAACAGCATGACCTTGCCGCCGAGCAGCCGGCCAAGCTCAAGGAACTGGCCGACGCTTGGATGGCCTGGGCCAAGCAGGCCGGCGTCGACTTGAGCTCGCGCTGAGTTCTCGCCCCAGCCCCAGCCCTAGCCCTAGCCCCCTTCAGTTCACTTCGCCCAGCCGACCAGCACGCAGCCGCGGTAGAACAGGTAGCCGAGCGTGAGCGTGATCGGGATCGTCAGGACCCAAGCCCAGACGATGCGGCCCACGAGGCCCCACTTCACCGCGTCGAGGCGCTTGGTGGCGCCGACGCCGAGGATGGAGGTCGAGATGACGTGCGTCGTGGACAGCGGGATGCCTAGTTCGGAGGCGCCCGTGATCGTGATAGCCGCAGCGGTTTCGGCGGCGAAGCCGTGGACCGGCTGCAGTTTGACCATCTTGTGGCCCATCGTGCGGATGATGCGCCAGCCGCCGGCGGCGGTGCCCAAGGCCATCGTGACCGCGCAGAGGATGATGATCCAGATCGGGACGTGGTCGAGGACGCCCTTGGCCTTGATCTGGGCGAGCTCTTCCTTGGTCAGTAGGCTCGCGGCCCAGGCAGGGGAGTGGCTCGGGTCGAAGGCGCCCGCGCCGACGCCGACGATGAGGGCGAAGGTGATGATGCCGACGGTCTTCTGGGCGTCGTTGGATCCGTGCGAGAAGCCCATCAGGCCGGCGGAGACCAGCTGGAGCTTGCCGAAGACCTTGCCTACGATGCTGGGCCGGATGGTGAGCCGGACGATGAGCATCGTGAGCAGGAGCATGAAGATCACGCCTAGGGTGAAGCCGATGAACGGCGAGAACACCATCGGCTTGATCAGCTTGGGCCAGAGTCCGATGGCCTTGCCCGCCTTATCGGTGCTGGACCAGATCAGGCTGTTCCAATTGAGGTTGGTCAGCCCGAGGACGCCGCCGCAGAGGCCGCCGATGAGGGCGTGGGAGGAACTGGAGGGGATTCCGAACCACCAAGTGATGAGGTTCCAGACGATGCCGCCCATCAGGCCGCACGCGATGGCCAGCTGCATCCCTTCGATGGCGATGTGGCCACCAGCCATGTCGATGTAACCCGAGTAGATGGTCTTCGCCACCGCGGTGCCCCAGAAGGCGCCGACGAGGTTCGTGCAGGCCGCCAGCATGATCGCCTGGCGGGGCGTCAGCACGCGCGTCGAGACGACCGTGGCGATGGCGTTGGCCGCATCGTGGAAGCCGTTGATGTATTCGAACACCAAGGCCACCAGGATGACCACCAACATCAGGACGAAAGGATCCATGGCCGGGGTCGGGGGGCGGGCTTAGGCGTACTTGAGGGCGATCTGGAACACGACCTTGCCGGCGTCGCGGCAAAGGTCGATGGCGCGCTCCAGGAGCTCGTAGATGTCCTTGAGCACGACGACTTCCTTGGCGTCGACGTTGCCTTGGTAGAGGTCGCGGAGCAGGCCCACCATCAGGCGGTCGGCGTCGCCCTCGATGGTCTGCAGGGTCTCGTAGTCATCCTGGATCTCCTCGACGTTGGACAGGCGGCGCAGCTTGCGCACGAGGCTGGCGGTGACTTCGGTGGCCTGCTCGAGCATGCGCACCTGCTTGTCGACGATGTCGGTCGAGAACTGGGACGGGCAGATGGCGAGGCGTTCGCCGATCTTCTCGCAGGTCTTCGGGATCTTGTAGAGGGCGTTGGCGAGGGCTTCGATGTCCTCGCGCTCGAGCGGGGTCACGAAAGTCCGGCAGAGTTCCTGGGTGATGGAGAGACCGATGCGCTTGTCGTTGCGGCGGGCCACGACCAGCTCGGTGAAGCATTGCTCGAAGTTCGGCTTCCCGACCTGGGCGTAGAGTTTCGAGAGGGACTTGGCGCTCTTGGCCGCCTCATCGGCGCTCGCTTCGAGGAGTTCGTAGAACTTTTCGTCCTTACCGAGGACCTTTTTGAGGAAGTCTTTCATGGGAGGGTAGTTGGGTAGGGCCTTGAAAGACCTCCGGGGAGGGGGTCGCAAGCACGGTTCGTCACGTTTCCGTAACAATCGTCACATCATGTTGTTACAAGTGTTACGATTGTGTGACGGAAGGTGGGTGGGGTGCATGAGGGCTAGGGCCAGGGGCAGGGCTAGGAATAAACTCTGGCGATAAGTGATGCGCCTCTGGTCGGCCGCGGACCGGCAGGGACGCCGGTCCCTACCTAGAGGCAGGTGCAACGCCCTTGCCCACGTGCCCCCTTGCCCTCGTGTCACCTATGTATTGGTAGCGCTGACCGTCCCGGTCGGCCGCGGACGAGCAGGGCCTCGCGTCCCTGCCTCAGAGGCAAACGCTACGCCCGTGCCCACCTGCCAGCTGGCCAGCGTGCCCGCTTAATCGCCTACCTTCCCTCGAGGAATTTGGCGATCTCGGCGGCGAGCTTGTCGCTGACGCCCGCGACTTGCGCGAGTTCCTCGACGGAGGCTTGGCGGAGTTTCTGGATGCTGCCGAAGTGCGCCAACAGGGCTTCCTTCCGCTTCGGCCCGAGGCCGGGCATCTCGTCGAGCAGGGACTCCTTCAGTTTCCGGCTGCGGAGGTCGGCGTTGAAATCGTTGGCGAAGCGGTGGGCTTCGTCGCGGATGCGCATCAGCAGGGCGAGGCCGACGTCATGCCGCGGGAGCTTGAGTTCGCGCCCCTCGGGGAAGACGATGGTCTCCTCCCGCTTGGCCAGGCCGATGAGCGGGGGCGGCGTCAGGCCGGCCTTGCGGAAAGCGGAGAGGGCCGCGCCCACCTGCCCGAGGCCGCCGTCGATGATGACCAGTTCGGGGAAGGCCCGGCCTTCCTCGGCCAGCCGCGAATAACGTCGGCCGACGACCTCCTCCATCGAGCGGAAGTCATCGTTGCCCTCGAACGACTTGATCTTGAACCGTCGGTAGCCGGTCTTGTCGGCCTGGCCATCGACGAAGCGCACCATGGAGGCGACCGCGAGGGTCCCCGAGATGTGGGAGATGTCGAAGCACTCCGCCGTCGCGGGCGGGCGCGCCAACCCGAGGGCCGTGGCCAGGGCGTCCAGCGCGCCCGATTCATCGCGGCGGGGCAGGGGATTCTCGCGTAGGAAACGCCGGGACTTCTCGGTCGTCCGGCGCAGGGCGTCGAGCAGGTCGCGCAGTTCGGCCGCCTTCTCGTAGTCGCGGGCCGCCGCCGCCGCCCGCATGTCGGCCTCGGTCTGCTCGGCCCATTCGCCCGCCTTGCCCTCCAGGAACGCGCAGGCCGCGGTCACGCGTTCGCCGTATTCCTCGGCGGTCACTTCGTTCGGGAACTTCTGAATCTGGGAGCGGACGTCGCCGTAGAGGCGCCAACGGCCGTCCGGCAAGGGCGCGGGATTGGCGTCGACCAGCAGGATGCCGAACTTCTTCCGCATCTCGTTGATCGTCCGCCGGACCGCCTGCTGGTGGGGGAACGGCCCGAAGTAACGGGCGGAGTCCGAGTTGCGGGCGCGGACGATGCGGAAACGGGGGATGGGGTCGGCCAGGTCGACCCGGATCTGCGGGAACTGCTTGTCGTCGCGGAAGAGGATGTTCCAGCGGGGCCGCCAGCGTTTGATCAGCTTGCCTTCAAGGAGGAGAGCTTCGGTCTCGGACCGGACTTCATGCCACTCGAGGTCGGCCACCGTGTCCATCATGGCGGCCACCTTGGGGGTCATCCGCTGGCGGGGGATGAAATAGGAGGCCAGCCGCTTCTTGAGGTCCTTGGCCTTGCCCACGTAGACGACCAAGCCGGCCGGGTCCTTCATCAGGTAGACCCCGGGGGTATGCGGCGCTCGCCGCGCCTTCGCCTTCGGCGAAAGTTCTTCCCGGTCGATTTGCATTTTGGGCGGAGGTCCCTAACCCTGCCGCAACGCCCTCGTCCCGCAAATGGAAACCTGCAAAACCCCGCCCCGCCAGGTCCTCGTCATCAACGTGGGGGACGAGCTGTTGGACGGGCTACGCGAAAACGGCCACCTCCTTTGGCTGGGCGAACATCTGGCCCGGCGCGGCCTGCCCATCAGCCGTTCGCTCGTCGTCCGCGACGACGCCACCGAGATCGCCCGCGCCATCGGCGAAGGCTGGGGCGCCTATGACCTGATCGTGACCACCGGCGGCATCGGGCCCACTTCCGACGACCATACGCGCGAGGCCGTCGCCGCCGCCCTCGGGGTCGGCCTCCGGCACGTGCCCGCGGCCGAGGCCGCCTTGCGTGAGCGTTTCGCGCTCATCGGCCGCAAGGTCGCGCCGGCGGACCTCTCGCAATGCTACGTGCCGGAAGGCGGCGAGAGCCTGCCCAATCCCCGCGGCACCGCGCCCGGCGTCTTCTTCCACCGCGGCCGCACCGCCCTCGCGATGTTGCCCGGCCCCTCGCTCGAACTCCGCCCGATGTTCGAGGACGAAGTCGTGCCCCGCTTGCGCGGCCTCGGCTGCGCCTGCCAAGGCGAAGCCTATGTGCAGGTCCGCACCTTCGGCCTCGGCGCCGTGCCGCTCGAGCAGTTGGTGAGGCCGCTGCTGGCCCCCGGCATGGTGCTCACCTTCGGCACGCACACCGGCGTCGTCGACGCCCGCATCTCCTCGGGCGGCAGCGGCGCCACCGCGGAGCAGCTGCTCGAGGTGGCGCGCCGCGTGCGCGATACCGTCGGCCCCGATTTCGTCTGCACCGGGCACTCCTGCCTCGCGACCATCGTCGTCGAGCAGCTCCGCTCGCTGGAGAAGACGGTGGCCCTCGCCGAGTCCTGCACCGGCGGCCTGCTCGCCGACGCCTTCACCGACGTCCCCGGCGCCTCGCGGGTCTTCGCGGGCTCGGCCGTCTGCTACTCCAACGACGCCAAGATGAACATCCTCGGCGTGCCGGAATGCCTGCTCGCGCAGCACGGCGCCGTCTCGGGCGAGTGCGCCGCCGCCATGGCCACCGCGGCCGCGGAGAAGTTCGGGTCCGATTATGCCCTCGCCGTCACCGGCTATGCCGGCCCCGGCGGCGGGACCGACGCCGATCCGGTCGGTACGGTCTATCTCGGCTACGCCTCCCCGACCGGCGTCTGGGCTAGCCGCGTCCACCTGCCCGGCGACCGCGCCCAGGTCAAGCTGCGCGCCGTCAACACCGCCCTGGACCTGATGCGTCGTCAGCTGAACCGCTACCGCGTCGAGGACCTGATCCACGGGGCGTGACGGCGGCCTGCCGGCCGCCGAAGGTATGGGCGGTCAGCGGTTGGCGGTTAGATTGGGACAATAAGGCAGGGATGGGGTGAGGCGCCCTTTCCCTTCGTTCTTTCTGTCCGCCACCCGCTAACCGCCAACCGCTCATACCTCGCAGTCCGGCCTCCCCTCGGGCCTGCGAACGACAAAGGATTGCCATGCGGGGTGGGCTGGGAAGATTGGCGGGGATGCCCGGGTATCTCGCCATCATCGCCGGCAAAGACGAGTTCCTCGTCGATCGGGACGCCCGCGCCTGCTACGACAAGGCGCGCGCGGCCGCGGGGGCCGAGGCCGACGCCGAGGTCGTATCGGGCGTGATCATGCGCGTCGGCGACGCGGTCCCGATCGAGACGAGCTTCGTCGAGACCGTGAACACCCGCTCCATGTTCGGCGGCAAGCGCGTGCTGTGGCTGCGTAACTTCAACTGGGTCTCCGACAGCGTCCAGGCGCGTTCGGAGGAGGTGAAGGAGTCGCTGGCGCGCCTGCTCAAGGCCGTCGTCGAGGCCGAGTCCGACGTCTCCATCATCATCTCGGCCACGCCCTACGACGGGCGCCGCAAGGATCTCTCGGCCCTGAAGTCCCTGGCCCAGGAATTCGTCGTGCACTCCCCGGCCGCCAAGTCGCCCTTCGGCGGCGACGATGCCCAGGCCGACATGCAGGTGGGGCTCGCGACCAAGCACCTGCAGTCGCTGGGCGTGAAGTTCGACCGCTCCGTCCCGGAGGCGATCGTCGCCCGCGTCGGGCAGTCCACCCGGCTCGTCCTGGTCGAATGCGACAAGCTCGCGAGCTACGCCGGCCCGGGCGGGACGATCAAGGAGGCCGACGTCCTCCTGCTGGTGCCGACGTTCGGCGACGGGGATTTCTTCGAGCCGATCGAGGCGCTCGCGGCCCGCGACCTGCCGTGGGCGCTCGCGTCGCTCGACCGCTACTTCTTCAACGAGTCCTCGGCCCGCCCGCTGCTCTCGGCCCTGCAGAACCGCCTGCGCCTGCTGATCCAGATCCGTTGCCTCGTGGATTCCGGCGATTTCCGCGTGAGCGACGCGGGCCTGCCCAAGGGCCAGTTCGAGACCGCCAGCGTGCGCCACGGGCCGACGTTCGGCTCGGCCGCGAAATCCTCCGCCAACCTCTTCTCCCAGAACGCCTGGTACATCAGCAACAAGGTGGCCCCCGGCGCCGCCCGCTTCACCTTGGCCGAGCTCGTGGACCTGCAGCTCGCCTGCGCCGACTGCTTCGACGCCTCCAACCGCGGCGACGACGAGGCGGCCGTGCGCGCGATGTTCCTGCGGGCGCTTGCCGTCCGCCGCTAACCCTGCTATAAGCCCGACTTTCCCGATGGAATCCGACCTCGTTCCCAACGTCCTCGCCGATCGCTACGCCTCCCCGGCGATGAAGGCCATCTGGTCCACCCGCGGCCGCGTGATCCTCGAGCGCGAGTACTGGATCGCCGTCATGAAGGCCCAGCGCGACCTCGGGCTGGACATCCCCGCCGAGGCGATCGCCGCCTACGAGCGCGTGAAGGACCAGGTGGACCTCGAATCCATCCGCGTCCGCGAGGAGACGACCCGCCACGACGTGAAGGCGCGCATCGACGAGTTCTGCGCCCTCGCCGGCCACGAGCATGTCCACAAGGGCCTCACCAGCCGCGACCTCACGGAGTCGGTCGAGCAGCTCCAGGTCTTCCGCTCGCTGCAGCTGATCCGCGCCAAGCACGTCGCCGCCGTGGCCGGCCTCGCCCGCCGCGCCGTCGCCGACCGCGACGTCCTCATCGCCGCCCGCACGCACAACGTCGCCGCCCAACCCACCACCGTGGGCAAGCGCTGGGCGATGTTCGGCGAGGAGTGCCTGCGCGGAACGGCCCAGCTCGACGCGGCCCTCGGCGCGTTCGCGGCCCGCGGCCTCAAGGGCGCCGTCGGCACCCAGCTCGATCAGCTCACCCTCTTCGCCGGCGACATCGCCAAGGTCGCGCGCCTCGAGCAGCGCGTGCTCGCCCACCTCGGCATCCCCCACGCCCTCGGCGCGGTCGGCCAGGTCTACCCGCGCTCGATGGACCTCGAGGTCGTCGCCGCCCTCGTCTCCGCCGCCTCCGGTCCCTCCTCCTTCGCGCGCACCCTCCGCCTCATGGCCGGCCACGAGCTCGCCAGCGAGGGCTTCCTGCCCGGCCAAGTCGGCTCCTCGGCGATGCCGCACAAGATGAACGCCCGCACCTGCGAGCGCATCAACGGCTTCCTCGTCATCCTGCGTGGCCACCTGGCCATGGCCGCCTCGCTCGCCGGCGACCAGTGGAACGAGGGCGACGTCGCCTGCTCGGTGGTGCGCCGCGTGCTCCTGCCCGACGCCTTCCTGGCGATCGACGGCCTGCTCGAGGCCTTCCTCACCGTGCTCGGCCAGATGGAGGTCAACCGCCCGGTCATCGACCGCGAATCGCGCCACTACCTGCCGTTCCTCCTCACCACGACCTTCCTCATGGAGGCGGTCAAGGCCGGCGCCGGCCGCGAGTCGGCCCACGAGGCCATCAAGGAGCATGCCGTGGCCGTCGCCCGCGACCTGCGCTCCGGCAAGACCGAACGCAACGACCTCGTCGACCGCCTGGCCGCCGACGCCCGCCTCAAGCTGCCCAAGTCCGTCCTGCTCGATGCCGTCACCAAGGCGGGCGAATTGACCGGTTCGGCCGGCGCGCAGGTCGACGCCTTCGCCGCCCAGGCCGCCGCCTGGTCCGCCAAGGTCCCCGAAGCCGCCCAGATCAAGCCCGGGCGCATTCTCTGAGGGTTTCCGCGGTCGCGAGGGGAGGAGAGGGTTTTCCGTATTGCCAAGGGGCGGGGGGCTTCCCACAACCCACTTTTCAACCTGTTCCCTCCCATGTCCTCCCTACAAGGCAATCTTCTCGTCGCGCAAAGCGGCGGTCCCACGCCCGTCATCAACGCCAGCCTCGCCGGAGTCATCGCCGAAGCCCTCAACCATGAGGACGACATCCCGGAAATCTACGGTGCCCTGAACGGCATCCAGGGGGTCCTGAACGAGAACCTGGTCGACCTCGCCGCCGAGTCCCAGCAGACCCTCCGCGCCCTGCACCATACCCCGGGCGCCGCCCTCGGCACCTGCCGCTACAAGGTCAAGAAGGCCGAGGACTTCGACCGGATCCTCCAGGTCTTCGAAGCCCACAACATCCGTTACTTCCACTACATCGGCGGCAACGATTCCCAGGACACCGCCGCCAAGATCGACGCCCTCGCCAAGGAGCGCGGCTACGAGCTCCGCGTCATCGGCGTGCCCAAGACCATCGACAACGACCTCCCGCTGACCGACCACAGCCCGGGCTTCGGCTCCGTCGCCAAGCACATCGCCCTCACCGTGCGCGAGATGTCCCTGGACAACGCCGCCATGGGCCAGAACGACTTCGTCTCGATCCTCGAGGTCATGGGCCGCAACGCCGGCTGGCTCGCCGCCTCCTCCGTGCTCGCCCACCGCCGCGACAAGTCGGACGACAAGCAGGTCCGCAACACGCACTACTCCTGCGGCGCCCCGCACATCGTGCTGCTGCCCGAAGTCCCCTTCAACGCCGACAACTTCATCCGCCGCGTCGAGGAAGTCCTCAAGTCCAGCGGCCACTGCTTCGTGGTCGTCTCCGAAGGCGTCCAGGACGAAGCCGGCAACTACCTCGGCGCCGACACCTCCAGCACCGACGCGTTCGGCCATGCCGTCCTCGGCGGCGCCGGCGAGTCCCTCCGCAACCTCGTCGAGCAGCGCTTCTCCGGCGTCAAGGCCCGCGCCTCCAAGCTCGGCATCGCCCAGCGCGCCGCCTCGCACAGCGCCTCCAAGACCGACGTCGACGAAGCCTTCCTCTGCGGCAGCGAAGCGGTCAAGGCCGCCGTCGCCGGCGAGTCGGGCAAGATGGTCATCATCACCCGCTCCGAGAAGGAGAACTACGGCGTGAAGACCCTCCTCGCCCCCCTCTCCGAGATCGCCAACGGCGTGAAGGCTTTCCCCGACAAGTGGATCGGCGAAGACCGCATGTCCATCCACCCGGACTTCGTGCGCTACGCGCTCCCCCTCATCCAGGGCGAACTGCAACTCCCTTATGAGCAGGGTCTTCCCCGTTACGCCCAGCTCTCGGCCATCCGCGTCCAGCGCCGCCTCGAGAAGTTCGTTTCGGCCTAAGTCGACGTCCATAGTTATTCACAAGAACCCCCGCTTTTCAGTGGGGGTTCTTTTGTTTAAAGGATTTGCCTCTACCTAGAGCTGGGCTAGTCTCCCTATCCCCAACCCCTAGGTCTCCATGCGTTCCCTCTTCCAGTCTTGCTGCCTCTTGGCCTTGGGGCTCACCCCCGCGCTCTCCCTCGCCGCCCTCACCAACGGCAAGCTGCAGGTCGGCATCGTGAAGGACGAGGCCTACCTCTACGACAAGCAGGGCAAGAAGGAGCCGCTGCGGACCGCCCGGATCTTCCAGGAAGGTTTCCGCGTCGAGACCACCCCGAAGAACACCGTCGAACTCATCCTCTCCAACGGCTCCACGCTGATCGTCAGCCCGGACACCTTGCTCGAGGTGAAGACCTTCCGCCAAGTCGTCTCCGACCGCATCGTCGAGGGCGAGTACCAGAAGCTCGACAAGGAGCCCAGCCCGTCGATCACCGAGATCGAGGTCATCCGCGGCAAGGTCGTCGGCGAGGTCCGCAAGCTCAACCCGCAATCTTCCTACACCATCAAGACGCCCGTCGGCGTGGCCCGCATCCGCGGCACCATCTACACGGTCGAGTTCGCCGACAACGGCAAGGGCACCGGTACGCTGAACATCGGCTGCGTCCGCGGTTCCGTCGAAGCCACGGTCTTCGCCGCCAACAGCGGCCCGATCGCCGTGCGCCCGGGCGACCAGCTTTCGGTGCAGGCTCCCGTTCCCAAGCCCGTGGAGGCGGTGAAGCCGCCGGACGCCACCGGCACCAAGCCCCCCGAGACCGGCACCAAGCCCCCGGACGCCACCGGGACGGCCGCCCCCGAGCCGGCTCCGGCCCCGGCGCCCGCTCCGGTGATCACCCTGGCGC
>Ga0255065_1000221_pt1 | contig 15172 bp, 22 predicted proteins | sample Colum_Cont_RepC__2_FD_188441 | JGI IMG/M metagenome (GOLD analysis project Ga0255065, IMG submission 188441) | Freshwater microbial communities from Columbia River, Oregon, United States - Colum_Cont_RepC_0h | ecosystem: Environmental > Aquatic > Freshwater > River | place: USA: Oregon...
AGTATAAGGATTTCGAATGGTAGAAAATGAAAACACCTTATCATCAACATTGTTTGCCTGTGCTAAATAAAAATATGGATCATGGTGCCTTGGATATGCCCTTATCCAATTATCTAAATTATTGTCTTGCAATACCTTAGTAATAGACGACCCAGCAGTTTTAGGTATGTGGACATAAAGCACCTTTTCATAATCTTTACCCAAGATATTCATTGTTATCCTCTAATTAATTTTCTGATCTATTTTCGATTAGTCTATCTCGTTCATCAAGAATTTCTAAGGCAAACTTCATCATATTGTCATATCCAATTGCATTATCCATTGCCTTATTATAGTGATGTCCGCAGAACAAAAGGGACGACCCAGACTTACCAACAACCTTAACATACGCCTGAGCAGCGCATCTGTCACAGCGATCATTGGCATCAAGAAGCCATACTTTCTCTTCTTCTTTATTCTTGAGCATACTAAACATATTATACCTTTCTATTATCAGTTTGATAAAAACCAGAGCCGTTGAATGTAACTCCTACATTAGAGTATACACGAACCAGGGTAGCATTGCAAGTTTCGCAGGAGTACCCTGGGTCACTTTCCTTTATAGATCTTTCTTTAATATACCGTTTTGCACAACGCATACAGTCATATTCATATGAAGGCATTACTTCTTCTTTCTTAATTGCCAGGTTTGAACCCCTCTTGGGGCGTTGCTTAGTTCATACCCCAATGCCTTAACAACAAGTCTAATAATTTTAAGTCGCATCACTTAACCTTTTTACCAAACCTTGCCCAAATTCTTTCATGAAGATAGAAAAAAGTCATTTCTAGCGTTAGATATGATAGTCCATATAGACCTACATATTCCCACTCTGCTTCTCCAGTGTAATACTTTAGAACGAAATAAATTATTCCAGAAACAAAAGTAAAATGCACAAATGGCCAACTAATTGTTTTTAACAAACTTTTCTTTTTTGATTCCATTATTTTCTCCTATTTTTTTTGTAGGCAGTTTTTAGTCTTGCCTAGGACTATTATACTATTACTTAGAAATGTATGGATATGTTAGCACCTTTGAAAAAGTACCAATAAAATTATTAACATTTCTATCTGTGTTTTTATTTACATATAAGGATGCTGCGATAACATTTGCGATAGATGTACCAGTATGCTGTACCGATCCAATTTCCTGTTCTCCTTGTGCAACAACGTCTAGCCCAGAACCTCTATTAGTTACAGGACTCATAATTGTATAGTCTGCTGGCAACTTAGTATTTTTTGACCAGGCCAAAGCACCGACCCCAATTATGCCAGAAACACAAGATGGGAATCCAACTTGGTTAGTTAGCCTATCGTTTCCTGTAGAAGCAAAAACTGGAACTGACTGATTGTTTAATGAGGATACTGCATTAATGATAGTTCTATCATTTGTGCATCGTAATAGATTGGTTGCGGTAGTAAAAGATTGACTAATTGATACAGCATCAATACTATACTTTGAAGCATTCTTAGACACCCAGTCTACTGCATTTGAAATAGATTCTGGGTTGCTAACTCCCATAGATCCATTCGGTGTGACATGGGCAATTCTTACAAAAACAATCTTAACCTCTGGACTAGTAAGAAGTGCTGTTTGTGTCATAGTTGTACCATGACTAAAATTATTTAATGATCCTTTTGCTGGAACTATTTGTAAGTTTGCAGATCCTTTACCCTCCATAAATCCAGATCCATTAGGGCAAGATGTATTAGCCCCAGACTGTGCAAAACATGCTTCATAGATAACTGATGGAATCTTGCTAGAATCAATAGTAGTATCAATAATGGCAAGAACCTTTTGATCGTTTGCCTGTGCCACCTGTAGGGGTGCCAAAGCAATAGTTAGTGACAGTAGTGTTGTTAGTAGTTTTTTCATTGTATTACCTTTCTGTTAAATGAATATTCTTATTACGTGTTCGCATGGGTCGCCTCCTGCTTCCCATTCTTCTATTTCTTCTTCACTCATATACTCATAGCCACCGTCATGCGTGTGGCAATAAGGGTCACTGATCCAGCCTCTCTCAATGCCGTTCTGTAACCAGATACCAAACTCTTGCTCCTCTGGAGAAAGATCTTCCATACCCATATGATTCATACCTCTAGTATATCCTTAAATGCTTACTATGTCAATAGGACCCATACAGGATGGAGAAAATTTTATTGCTGCGCTTACAGCAGAATGCACACGATTTCTTGCATTTTTTTGTTTATCTGTTGCATACAAGACACCGTAAGCATACTCTGCACCAGAACCCATAGCAAGGTATGGAAGTGTATATTTAGATAAAGACATATCTGCAGAACTATGCTCATATATCTCACCACGAATAGCAATAATCAAACCAAGGTCTCCATCTTTAGATGTATCAACCCAGAACTCGTTGTAAAATTCTTTTAGTTCTTTAATAAATCTAGTCTGCATAAACTTATCTGTGTCTTTAATGTTTGGAGCAGTTGGTTTAAAGTTGTAACGGATTCTTTCTCCGTCCATTGATCCAGCATATCCAATAAGGTACGGGCCTATCTTCCAAACTTTTGGTGCCTCAAGTGCTAGAATAGTACCATCATCTGATGCTCCACGATCTCCAGCCATATAAACTTTATCTTCGTGACGTACAACAGCAATACAAGTCATGATATGCCTTCCTATATTTACTATTCAGTATAGCATTAAAGTAAAAATGTGTCAATTACTTGATTGTTTGACCACATTCTGAGCATGTTTTAGTATTCTTAACAGTCTTATTAGGCTCAGATTTTGTAGTGGATTTTGCTGCTGCTTTACCGCCAAACTTAGGACGACCAAACCCTACAATTGAAACTTGAACTCCTGCTTTATTTTTCTTAAAAGCACGAAGTTGCTTGCAGGCTTCTCCACCATTTCTTTGGCTTCCACCCTTACGGTTAGTTGTATTTCCTTCAATACACCAGACAGTTCCATCTTCGTTATCTTCAATAACAATTCCTACGTGAGAAATTCTATCGACGCCATCTGATGGGAAATCAAAATAGGCGATATCTCCTGGCTCTGGATCTGCTAAATCTCCATCAATCCATGAGTTAGCCTTCTTAAAAGCCTGTGCACCACTTGGAGTGTAGACAGTATTAGGAATCTTTACGCCAGATTCTGACGCACACCAGTTGACGAAACTTCCGCACCATGGTTGGAAGTTTGCCTTCATAAAAGCACCGTACTTAGTTTCGTTATCTTTTGGACCCTCTATATATCCTACCTGAGATTTAGCAACTTGAATAAGACGAGCAGCAGTTCCTTGTGGAGCCTTCTCTGTTGCTGCTGGTACTGGAAAATCATCTTGTGCCATTGCTTACTCCTTATCCCAGTTAGTATCTACTGGTTGCTCTGCTGGCATTGCACCGTCTGGTTTGGCAGCAAGTCTTGCTCTTACTTCATCTAACTCTGCATCAAGTTTATCTTCTGCCATTCTGACTTCTGAATCTACTTTTTTATTATCTATCTGTGCTTGCATAATATCTTTAGCACCACTTTGACCAATTAATAATCCTGCGAGTGTTCCTGTGATAAATGTAGCAACTGAACCAAGTACATTGAAAAACATCTTATCATTTTCTGATTGTGCTCCAATTGGTTGTGTTACGAATATAAGTGCGTATAAAATACCTAACGCTGTAAATAATAAAATTGCTCCAAGTGTACAACCAAGAATAAACTTTAGTCGTGCATCAAGATCCTGCGGTGTTAATCTTTGCTTACTCATCCTGTTTTCCTATCAAGTCTTTTGTACAAGTTCCTGTAGCCTCACAAAGTGGTGGCTTACATTCTACCTTTTCCCAGTTTACTGGATCCTGGCAAGGATAGCGATAGTGACCGTCATACCCGCAGCCACCAAGGCCTAATACAAGTATACACGATAAAAAAATATTACGGATCTTCATACTTGTATTATACCAACTATTCTTTATCTTCACGAAGCGGGATGGTAATAAGCCACAGGGCAATTGATATTAATGTGGCTACCCCCACTACCTGCTGGGCGGTACCTGTAAGGGTAAGCCAAGCAATAAAGAAGCCAAGGATGGTAAATATCTGGGCAATACTCTCAATTACAGCAGCCTTAAACCACTTAAAGAGTCCTTTAACTATCTTCTTAATCATGTTCATATTATAACCTCCTTAGTGACATAACTGAACTAACAATATTTCCTACCAAAATAACAGGAATGACCACCTCTTGGACCTTCTCTCTTTGGTCATCTGTCATATCTTTGCCCCATTCTGTAGGGCTTAATAACTTTTCAAAATCTATATCCAAAATTGCTCCAAGTGGGTCTGCCAAGAATGCTTCTGTCTGTACTTCAGTGATAGCATCTGCTAATGTGAATGGCATTGCTGAGTCCCCCGCTTCTGCTGCTCTACTTTCAAACTCTACAAACGCTGTAGCAATTGCAGGATCAGATTTCATTGCCTCTGCAATCTGTGCAACTTCTGAAGCCTTGATGCCAAGATCTTCTGCAACCTCTTGCTTTGCTTCTTGTGTCAATGCTCTAAGTGTTTGACTAACTGCCGTGATTTGTTCAGCAGATAGTTTAACTAACTTATTATCCTTGCTTGTAAGGTTAGCAATAACTCCAGATAAATCTTCTGATGTGCCAGTTCCCTTTTCAGGAATGAGGGCTGCTAATACTTCATCTTTGATTTCTACATCTGGTTTAGTCCAAGGGTTATCTTCTGGCTCTGGATCTGGTCCAGGTTCTGGAGAAGGTTCTGGGGTAGGTTCTTCAGTAGGCTCTACAACTGGCTCCTCAGTTGGTTCTGGATCTGGTGTAACCTCTGGGGTGGGTTCAGGTGTAGGCTCATCTGTAGGGTCTACTGTAGGCTCTGGAGATGGCTCTGGTGTAGGTTCTTCAGTTGGTTCATCTGTAGGGTCTGGTGAAGGTTTTGGGCTTGGTTCATCTGTTGGCTCTTCAGTTGGTTCTGGAGAAGGTTCTGGTGTGGGCTGATTGGCTGCAGCATTTGCTGCTGCCTGAGCAATAGCAGCATTAAGTTCTCTTTCTGATTGCTCATAATAATATTCCCATGCATCACTAATAGCATTATTTAAGTCAACGATTGACTGATTGTATATTTCTATTCTGCTATTCTTTAACTCTAAAGCATCTTCTGTATCTGCAACGGCATCAAGATGTTCTTGTGTCTTTGTTTGCAAAACCTGATTCATTGATGACAGTGTTGCATTCTCAGAGTTATAAATACTTAGTTTGTCATTGTATACTGACAACTTATTGTTATAGTTTGTTTGTGCTATTGCTCTTGCTGCAAGTGCTTCATCATGTGCATCTAATTGTGCTTGAGTTGGTCCTGATCCAGAAGAAAATGTGTTTAAATTACAACTAAAGTTTTGTCCCCATACTCTTGGATTTCCAGCATAGTCACAACCTGCTCCAGTCCATCCTCCAGGAATTGCCCATCCAAGATGATAAGATCCTGGACCTCCACCGTTGTACCACCAAATCTCTACATCAAAAACCTTATCACTTGTTACATCATATACAGGAGAATAGGCACTCCAAGTTGTTCCCTGCTCCCGCCAATTATTAATGGCTAGTTCTCCATCAATATACATTCTAAAACCATCATCTGTATATCCTGCAAAGTATGTCTGTGTAAACCATGAAGGAACTGTTATTTGTCCAGTAAATTTAACAATGAAGTTTTCATATCTGTTACCACAAACTGGAAGTTGCATAGAACTTGAGTTCCATGTGCCTGAGCAAATTACAGATCCAGGTACTGCTGAATTTCCACTTCTTAATAAGTTATAAACTGTGTATGACAGGCCTGCTCCTCCAGCACTTTGCATATTTGATTGGGTGGTTTGAACATTTATATTGGCTATGTTTAGGGCATCTTGTGCATCGTTTCTTTCTTCAAGAGCATTGTTTTTATGTTCAAGGGCCAAGGCTACTGTGGCTGTCTGCCCATCCACATTTGACTGGGCAAGGTTCTTTGCTTCTAAGGCTGTGGCTTCTGCTTCTACTGCATCTTCATGGGCATCATAAGCATCATCTTTAAGTTCCTTCGCATTTGTGGCTGAGGCAAACTTATTTTCTGCTATTTCTATAAGATCTATAAAGTCATCTTGGTAGCCAAGGTCGTCTACGCTATCATTAAGTTCCTGTATTTCTTGTGCTGCAACTGTGAGTGGATCATCAGAATGAGCCTCTGTAGGGGCTATTATGAGCCATCCAAAGGCTAGGAAGGTTGCAAGTGTTATTCGTGTTAATCTTTTAATTATCCTTTCAGCCTCCACAATTAATGGGATAATTATAGCATTTTTATTTTAAATACTTGGTGTTAAGATTGTCAATTATTAGCCCTAGTCTTGGACCAACACCCCAAACCTTGTGTGCTGTTTCTGTAGGTAAATAGGCTATATCTCCTGGTTTTAATTCATAAGTTTCTTTTTGATCTACTTCCCATAAAGATGTTCCAAGTATTTGCCAAAAAATTGCATCGACTGTATCTTGATGATAACCAGTAACCCTATCGGTCATTGATATTCTTATTCCTTGCAGGTGCCAATCACTGCTACAGTTACATGGTTTGGCTTCATAATAATCACAATTAGTGTTGTCTACAGATTTATTTAGTTTATATAGTAATTCAGTTACACCTTCAAAATGATTAAATATTGATTTTCTGCCTTGTGGGGCAAACCATAGACCTGATTGAATTTCAACATTACCCCTAAAGGAACCGCCTTGATTTAAAATTCTATCCTTAAGGATTTCATTTGGTATGAGTGACTCACTGTATAAAAATTTTGCTACATCTTCCCATGTGATTTCTGATGTATGGTATTTTTCAACAGTCAGAACTTCACCGTTTTGCTTTGCTTTTTCCATTAAATTAAACATACTTAATTATATCACTTCAAAACAAAAAGGGGAGCAGGTTTCCCCACTCCCCCAGTTGTTATGTTAATTACTTAACTAAAGTAACTCGTGCCTTTGGATTCTTTGCATTCCATTGGCGAGCCAACTTGTTGAAAGCATCCTTAAGTGACTTGATTGCTGCAGCGTTATCTGCAGTCAACTTAGCAACGACTGCATCATGTGCAACCTTTGCATCAGCAAGTGCCTTGTCTGAAGCCACCTTTGCATCTGCTAATGCCTTTGCTGAAGCAGCCTTCTCTGCTGCAAGAGCAGCATCTGAAGCAGCCTTAGCAGCAACTGCATCCGCAGCAGCCTTAACTACTGCAGCATCTGCAATAGCCTTTGCAGCAAGTGCTGCATCCTTTGCAGCCTTCTCAGCAGCAAGTTCTGATACTAGATCACGAACTGCAATCTCTGCGAAAGGTGCAAGTGTTGGAGCAGTCAAACCAACTACTGCTGCTGCAACTGCATCTGATGATGTTGTTGGTGCAAAAGTAATTAGTGAGCGTGTTCCTGTTGTTGGAAGAGTAGCCTTAAAGGTTGCTGTTCCAAAGTCTGTTAGAGTAGCACCAGTTGTTACTGTTGCTGTATCCATAACTGCTGTTGAAGCAAATACGGTTGCTGTAATTGACTTGCCAGATACCTTGTTGCCAAATGCATCTGTTGCAGTTACAACGATATCCTGCTTAGTTCCTGCTGCACCTGCTGAAGGTGCTGAAACTGTTAGGTTGTTGATCTTACCAGCAGTACCCTGTACATAGTATGTAAGAGTTGTTCCACCATTGTTAATTACAACGGTTCCAATTGCTGTTGTCTTTGTGTAGACAAAAAATGTTGCAGTTGTTCCAGTGCCTGTTGCGATTGTCAAAGATGATGATCCTGACGATGCTCCGACTGGTGCTGCCGATGTGTGTAGTGCTGATACGATTGTTGCGTTAGTTGCTACTGCAGAAACTGATGTTCCTGCTGCTACTGTTGCCACAAAGCGTAGTGCATCTGCTGCATCGATTGTGTTATCTGCTGGTACTGGCAATGTGGCAGGGGTAGCAATTACACCATTAGTTGTATTTGCTGTTCCATCTAGCGTTACCGCTACTGTCATTACTGTAGCATTTGCAGGTGCTACTGCGACCATGCCCAAAGTCATGACTGCAATCACGGCTAGTGCGATTCTCTTAAATGAATTCATTTTTCTCCTTGTATTATTCATTGTGTTTTATATTGTTTTTAATCTATCCAGATAGTCTTTTATATCTTCTATTTGGCTAGGTTTATATTGTATCACGTTCTCAGGGAGCGTGTCAACTCTACGGGGTTGTCCTCTAAATGTGTGAACCTCAACTTCAAGGTTTTGATCTCTGGGTGTATAGGATATAGCACCAAAGATAGAGCCACACACGGCATCAGCAAGGTCTTTAGATTTTTTGCGTGGGTGATCGACCTTGTCATTTTTCATAATCTTAAGTTCTGTTAGTTCTTCAAACAAAAGTTCGATAGCAGGCATTACTAGTCTTTGCTCATATACAAGCATAGCCATATCTTCGTAATGCTTCTTGGCTACAGAAACTGTTTCTGTTCTCATGCCTACCGCTTGCAACTCATTTTGGATATCAAAAGACTGCCAACGGTCAAAAGTAACTAAGCCTATATTAAATCCAAGTCTTCGCAGATTTTGTATCCACTGCTTTACCTCTGAAAGATTGACTGGACCCTCTACCTTTGGCTCCCACCATGCAACAGCATCAACAACAACAATAGGCGATATCTGCTCATAGTCTTTAATTACCTGAACATTGACCCACTTCTCAACATGTGCAATTGCAACAGCACACTTATCGTGTTTCTGTGCAAGGTCAGCATGAACATAATAAACTTTATCTGGGTCTGGCTTAAAGTTTTCTTCAAATCTTCTGAATTGATCCAGTGGATTTCTGGATGTCATGCAAGCACGAACCTTATCTGCTTGTTTAAAAAAGGCATCTGATGCATATGTAGGAACACAGGCAAAACGCATCATTGCGTCACCAAGGTCTGTCATAAATGCAATTTTAAAATCGTCTACCTGTCTTGTAGGATTTACTTCCCATGTAGGTCTTTTAATAGCAAAAACTCCAGGGTATTTATATGACTTAATATGATCTTCATCCCATGCAATCTCAAACCAGTTATCCTTATCATCCTCTGGAAGTAGTGGATTAATTATAAACCTATGTGTTTTACTTACTACTTCTTTGTCAGCAATTACTGCTTCATACCGCTCAGAAATAAAGTCTCCGTTATATCGTGGGAATGATAGAAGAACTACCTTGCCAAGGTCAGGGAAACGAGAATCTACTGATCCACGAAATGCTTTGTAGATGTTGTCAGCAGTCTTACCCTGCTCATTACCAGTTGCAACCTCAGATGCAAAACCAGAAATCTCATCGAGCACTGCAAGTAAAAGGTTTAAACCTTCATGAGATTCACGCTCAGAGTGTCCAGAGTAAACTGTAACAGATTTATCAAAACCAATAGAGTCTACTTTTGCTTCATACTTACCAGCAAACCATGGGGATCTTTCAATCTTTGATTTGAAACCTTTAAAGAAAACGTTTTTAGCCTGTTGAGCATTAATAGCAACGTTAATTAAATCTATCGCATCCCCTGATGGTTTTCCAAAGTATTTTGCTGGATCTTTGAGACATAGTAATTTGTATACAATATAAGCGCAAGCCACAGTAGAGGTGAAGTCTTTACCGCTACCCTTGCCAAGTTGTAGAATGATTTCATTCTTTGTGTATTTGTCATAATATCTTGACCCCTCTTCTTCTCCCATAATATTTATAAGATCTTCTTTGCGATAAATCTGACTCATTGCCTCAACAATGTCATACTGAATATCAGATAATCCTGGCTGACCTAAATATTCTGGAGACTCAACAAACGTCTTTGCATCGACTGGAGTTTCTTCAAAATGACTATCTGCTAAAGCCTCAAGGAAATCATCAAACTTCATGGACAATGGTAATCACTTCATCCTTTTTAGCAACATCAGAAAGTCTACGCATAATCTCATCACGAACCTGTGGGTACTCAGATGCTATATCTCTAAGAATTGCCATCAAAACTTCTTGCTTCTTTTCTATTTGTAGCATTTCTTCTGCGAGTTCTTTATTCTCAAGAAGCCCAGCCTTTTGTAGCATATCAATTCTCTTAGACTCAATATCCATAACAAGTTTAATCGCAGCAGTCTTTGCCCCCAGGTTATTGGTCATGGATGCCTCATCAATAACCTCATACGACTTTGCAATTAGTTTATTATAATGTGTGTCTGCAACTGCAAGTGCTTCTTTAGCACGAGCACGAATAGCATCATTGGCAGATGCCATAACCTTCCACTCATTGATGTGCTGAACTACACGAGTTCTTGGTATTGAAAGATCTTTGGAAATCTTTGTTGCATCATTTCCTTTTAGATACTCTCCTACAACATTATTAATTTCGTCAAGATGCTTAATTAAATCTTCTTCAGTTGACAAGTTGATAATCCCCCTGAGTTCCTAAATCATTTGACTTTGCTATTTTTAGCAATACCAAGTATCCTATTAAGTCATCAATATCATTATCTCCTGGATACTCTGTACCCTTCATAAGTCTGTTTAACTTATCATCTATACGAACATGTAGTTGCTCTCTTGGTCCCGCCTTTGAAAATATACGTACAGGTTCAAGGGCTGAGTTGCCATAAGCAATATTCTTTTTTACCAACATGTGGGCAATTTCATGGCAGGTTTCTAGTATTTCTTTTCCAGCCTCTGTTCCTACTGTAAGTAAATATAAATCTTCACATTTAAATTGTTGTGAATCTGGAAAAACTGGCTCTAACTTCATCTCTTTGACTTCCTTAATCCAAACTTAGCAAGATATACATAAATAGTTTCCACGCTTACCCCACATTCTTTTGCTATAGCCTCTGGAGATTTCTTATCAATGTGATATCTCTTTTTAAGCCATAATTCACTTGTATATAGTTTAGCACTCATGATTCATCCTTGTCAAATCCAATAGCCTTATTCCAGTTATTTATTGACCAGTGACCAATGCCACATGCATCTGCAACATCATTGTCTGTTATTTTCTTATCATAAATAACATCTAATAGTTTTATTGTTCTTTGCTTCCTGAATTCACGCTCATAAGATTTATACCATGAGTCTGACTTTCCAGGATTCAAAGATCTAATCCTAATCTGTTCTTCTTTAGTTAATCTTTTATTTCCTAAATAATTTTGCCAAGTAATTGGAGATACCTTGCCAATAACCTGAATACCAGATAGGCCAGCACCGCCTAGGATTCCACCTTGTATTAATGCAAGGTCTGCTGCAGTTTTTGGACTATTCATAAATACTGTGTGCTCAATAACAATAGCCTCAACCAAGTTATAGTGATCAAACAATGCCTTAGACTTTTTACATGCATCAGTTATTTTCTCGTATATATCTCTACCATTAAATGTTATTTTTCCATAACAATCTAATTTGTTGTATGAATATATTGCAAAAGCAAGATTATTAGTACTAGCATCTATAGAGCAAATTACTCCAGGCTTTTTACCGTAGTTGCCTTCTGGATATCTATCTGTTTCTTTTGCCTTTGTCATTTGACAATCCTTTTACTTGTTTTAAAACTTTTTTAACATCTATTGGATTGATTACACATTGATTACATAACGGCTCATCGTTATATATGGACAACTTCTCTCCACACTGCTTGCAAGTTCTATTCTTACCCTTACGCTTTTGTCGTCTAGTTTGAATATATCTTTGTGCAATTTTTTCTTTAGTGGCTTGCTCTCTGCATTTTTCTGAACAATATATCTGATAAGATACATCAGATTCAAATGTATGATCGCACCATCTACAACTCTTCATTTTCTAGCAACTCCAGAGGTTTAATTTTAACTACCCCTGCCTCTGCTTCAGCACATGCTTTTTGGATTGGGCACACCTTGCAAATTTTAGAATTAGATCGATAAGGCTTTTGTGGCAACTCTCGATCCTTCCAAGACTTGTGTACTGTTCTCATCCAATCAAATGCCTGGTCTACCCACCGACGGTAATGATCGTTTACTACTACTGGTAAAGTCAACAACTCATGATTATTTTTATTTTCATAAATCATTACACCCTTGCCGACTTTCCAAACCTTCATATAGATTAGCAATTGCATAAGATGACCCATCTTAGGCTTTCTACTATTCTTTTTGTATTCAAACCCTTCATTCATTATTGTTTTAATTTCACCAATAATTCTTTCCCCATTATGCTTAAGCATGACATCTCCATACCCGTCAAAAGGTGGATCGTCTAATTTAACTCTAAACTCCATTGCTGGATGAGTTTGCTTATTATATTTTCTTTCAATGGGATCTAATTCCATATCTTCATCAAGAAGTCCAGAAGCCTCGATGGCCTCCTGAATTCTTTCGTGGCCAAGTGTTCCGTTAGTTCTATTCGCAACACCAAATGCGTCAGAGTTGTCGTAATGAACCTGTCCATCAAATGCAAGGTACCAGTATCTAGGACACTCTCCAGCGCCATAAGTTAAAGCGGATGCTGAAAAATTTGTCTTCTTACTAAACCTTGGCTTTGTTTTTGTCATGTAGCCAGATTCTATTTTTTCTATTAAACCGTCAATAAAACTTGTATCTTCTTTAGATTCATGCTTTTTCTCTGGACTCTTGATCATTACTTGCTTCAATAAATTTTTAGTCATTGTTATCCTTTGTTTGTATTAATTATAGCAGATATCACTTAATTATGTATTTAAGAGCAGACACAAGACTATTTATTGACTCTGCTGCTGTATAGTAAATATTTTTCTTTCCTCTATTTGACTTATCCACATTAGCCATCCATGTAGCCCTAAATGCCATCTTGGCTGCAATTGCCTGTAGTCTAACTATCTCTACAGTAGCCACGCTCATGGGGATATCTGGCTTTATAATTATCTTAGCAATAAATGTTAGGGCAGAGGTTAACTCCTCGTCTTCCATGTACTCTGCTATTTCTGACAAACCGTTTACCATGTCAAGCGTTGTATTACTCTGTTCCATTATTCACCATCTGTTCTAGTAGTTCTAACTCTATTATAGCAAGTCTTACCTTCTTGTTACCCTCGCCAAGTACCACCACAATTGCTGGGTCGTTGCCATTTCGTATAGCATCTGTAACTGCTTTAGCCCATACATCTTGATTAAGCGTAAAAGATTTTGAGTTCTCTTTAAAATCTACAGTAAAGTTTTCCCAAGTAGCATCACCCTTCTTAGTATTTCTACCAGAATTTTTGTGCTGCTTGGCACCTATTCTTTTACTCTCGCTTCTCTCACTCATCTCTTTTTACTTTCTTATATCCAACCTTATATAACTGTACTTCTGATAAATGTTTTTCAGAGCACATCCAGGATGCCATTCCAGTTGAGGTATATACCCTAATAGTCTTTACTTCTTTTTTACAAGTTTTGCAAGGAAACTTTCCTTCAAATATTGTGTACTTATCCACTGATCTTAGTCTTAATCATTTCTTGTAGATCAAGATCCTCTCTTACTCTGTTAACAAACCCATCTCTACCTTGAACCTTTGATCCATCTGGTAGAACATACCATGCTCCAGTTCTTTCAACTATGCCCAAAGATTCAGCAGTATCAACAAGATCAGCGACAGAGTCAATGCCCAAATTATCGCCTCTAAAATAGAAATCATACTCACCAGACTGGAAAGCAGCACTAGTTTTTGAAAACTGGAGTTCCCATCTAACTTTTCTACCAATCTTTTCTTCAATAGCCTTGTCACCAACATAAATCTTTCCCTTCAATGCTTGGTTATCTGATTCTGATGAAAATAGTTTAACAACAGTAGAGGAATAAAACTTAGTAGCCTGTCCACCAGTTGGCTGTTGGCTTGTATACATTGCATTAATATTATTTCGTGATTGACTAATTAATATAAACAGTGTTGGCTTGACCTTGTTATTAGCGTAGTTAATCATCTTCCATGCATTACTAAAGTCACGAGACTCCGCACCAATTTGTTTTGTGTTTTCTAATTGCTTGAGTTCCTCAGAATCTTTTTCAAAATAAATAGCAGGAAGAAGAGATGTAATAGAATCTACAACAATTAAATCTACTCCAGCCTCCATTAGATTTACACCGACATCAACCATTTCATTAATTGTTCTTGCCTGAGAAACAATTAGTTTTGATGTGTCTACACCTAACTTCTCTGCCCACGCTTTATCATAGGACATTTCGGCATCAATCCATGCACAGACCTTTCCTTCTTGTTGCGCTAATGCAATTGTCTGTAAGCATAAGGATGATTTAGCAGATGACTTTGATCCCCATATCAATACCTGTCTTCCATATGGAAGTCCGCCATTGAGGGCACGATTAAGCCCGTGACTAGGTGTTGCTGCATATTCAGTCTTAGGGACTTCATCTCCTACCAATATGCTCTTTCTTAACTTAGGGTTTAACTGTGCTAATACATCTTCAATGCTAACCGACATTTACATCCTCCAATATTACGGTACCATCTTTGGTTTTGCCAAATTCAAACTTGTATGCGTGGCCTTCTTCTATTTTCATGTATGCCTTAGCAAATGCTGTAGGGAATACTGTCACAGAATGCAACTCTCTGGAAGTATCTGCTAGAGTAAGAGACGCCATTTTTTTACCTGCCTTTGTTATTCTTGGTTTAAAGGATACAACAAATAACTCATCATCTTTATATGGAAGCATTCGATAATTTAAAAACTTAATCAGCGCTGCATCAGATCCCTTTAATTCGTCCACAGGAACAGCACTAACAATTCTGTTATCAGTACAGAGTGCAATATAACTTCGTCCAGCCTCAATTGTAGTTTGTTCTTCATCAAATACTCCTATGCTTCCAGTCTTATCCAATATCTCAACACGAGACCACCCTTTACCACGCTTAATACCCTTAACCATTCCCATAAGAATGAAAGAACCCTTTTCCTCAAAGTCTTCTACTGAATTTATAAATGCATGATAGTGTGATGGAACTGTTTGTGTAAATTCTGGCAACCCCAAATATTCATAAAGGTGTTCTCGTAACTCATCATCATTTCTTGGATTATCAGGGAATGTTGCTGCTCCAATCAGCCTTAACGCTTCAAGTGCTCTGCTGTTGACTCCATTACCTTTCGTAAATGTAAAGG
>Ga0255065_1000223_pt1 | contig 15080 bp, 24 predicted proteins | sample Colum_Cont_RepC__2_FD_188441 | JGI IMG/M metagenome (GOLD analysis project Ga0255065, IMG submission 188441) | Freshwater microbial communities from Columbia River, Oregon, United States - Colum_Cont_RepC_0h | ecosystem: Environmental > Aquatic > Freshwater > River | place: USA: Oregon...
TTCTTATGATGATCTAAAGCCTTACAAGGATTACCATAACGCTTAACAATATACTTTAAGCCTAAGTCTATCTGCTTATATGGGTTGCGCTCTGTCATCTTTAGCAGCTGTGGTATGCCGTATGCGCTGCTCTTAGGGTTCTTAGCCTTAGGGTTCCATTGGCTTTCACTACGCCACAATATGACTAAACACCTATAAGACTTATCATCTAATAACTTCATATGAGCATATAACTTATAGCTCTCTACGTTTGGATTGTAAGCCTTTGCTGGCGTAATCCCAATTACACATAGCACGGCCACAAGCACCAAACATCGCCTGCGAGCTATCCGCCTCAGCGGCTCGCCAGCGAGTTGTGATGCTAGCGTAGGTGTCAAGCTACTAGCGAGTATGTGGATAAGTTGAGCGTACCGCCTGCGTGTCGTCCACAGGTTTTGCTTGCCTGTGGATAACTCCTGTGGATAACTATTTAGCATCCTTGCCCCAACCTGTGCCCCTAAATATGGCACCTACTGGGTCATAAATACGGCGCATATCAAAGCCACAGCACTTAGGTATGTTTACATCGTGTATGGATCGCTGAACCTCAAAGCGTATCGAGCAGCTAATACACTCATACTCATACATCGGCATTATTAGCCTCAATCACAGCTAACAGCTCTTGGCCTAAACCTATTGGCACCATACCTCGTTTAACACCACCGTGTTTGCCACCGCCACCCATACCTTGCGTTCCTGTATCTGATCCACGTCTAGCTGAATTGTGGCAGGTCATACCCGGCTTGCACGTCGGTTTAGGCAACCAATTAACTACTGTGCCCCATAAGTCTGTTGGTTTCATATTAGGGGCACCATATTGGCAATAAGTAATAGTCTGCCTATTAAGTGTTTGCATAAAGTCTTGTTTTCTAAGTAAGGCTCTAGGGTTTTCCATAAGCCAACCGTGTTTAGGGTTTAAGTCTTGTAATAGTTTTATTGTAGTTTTAACTAGCTCTATTGCTTCTAAGGTTTTAGGGTGTTTAGGCACCGCCTTTTTACCGTCCCACTCCCAATAGTGATAACACGCAGCCATTGAAAAGGTGGTACAAGGTGGGCTAGCCCAAACAAAATCGGGCTGGCCGTACTTTGCAATTAAGCCAGCTGCATCGAGAGTACGTATATCTACGTGTTCAGTAGCCTCAAAGTAATTATCTAACTCAAAGCTAATAACTGTATGCCCGGCATCCTTAAACGCCTGCGTAGCCGATCCTGTGCCTGCGTAAAAGTCAAATATCAGCATAGTCAACCAACAGGCAAACGCTCATTTTGCTACATACCTTGCATTGTAAGACTTTCACGTTAGCAGGCAGGTTATCTGTAACTATGCGCTCTATCTGCTCTGTTATTTTCTTACAGCTGCGGCACTCAAAACGTATTAACTCACTCATAGCTGCACCGCCTCTGAGATAGGCAAAAGGGCCACGGTCTTATCAACCTGGCCCGCGCTGTCAAACTCTGTTTTAGCAGGCAGCCTTTTAACTGACCACTTAACAGTTATCTTACGCAGGTTGAAGGCGTAGATGCCTTTAGGTGTGGCATTAACGTAAAAAGGTGTAAAGCCCAGGCGCTCGGCCTGTTGCATTAGCGCATCATATTTGTCTTGCTCTATGAGCAGGTCATCGTAATGCGTGTGCCTGCATTTTAGCTCTATGTGCAGTCTATACAGGGTGCTAGTAGCATCGTGGTACTCGTATTGGTCAGATGACTTAGTTAGATCCTCTAAGTAACGGCGCTTAATGTAGTTAAATAGCTCTTGCTCTGTGTCTATCATCGGCAGCCTTTGCAAAACCATATGATGTTTTCATAGCTGTTTTTTTGATAGCCAAACTTATCTAGCTGTGCCACTAGGGCGCACTTATCGCATTGTTCAACCTTGTATTCAGCTGCTAACTCACCGTTAACAAAGAGTTTGCCTGTCATCTCTTTAAGGTTGATTAACTCGTAGCTATCGCTCATACCTGGGGCGCCCAACCTGTAGATGTCTGCATATACCAAACGGGGTCGCATTGTGTTGCCTTGCTCTTTTCGATACAGCTGTAATTGCCCCACTCTTTACCTGTCTTAGCACTAGTGCCTGTACGCCATACGCGGGCACCGTGTTGGCACTCAGGTTTGCCCTGTAGGTAGATGCCACCTAATTCATTTTTTACTGCCTCAATACCTGCAGCTAGGGTTGGAGTTGTAGCCCATAGATCATCGCTCACAGGTGCTACGTCTTTAGTGCTAAGCGCCTCTACCTTTTCCATATCCTGCTTTGTACTGCGAGCAATACCGCCAGGTGTTAACAGGCCTATAACTCTGCCGTAGGCACTTGTTACTGCGTTTTCTACCCAAAAGTGCAGATTAACGCCACGGTCACTACGCATCTCAAAGGCATAATCAACGGCGCTTGGTAGATGATCTTCATACTCTTTATAGGCCTCAGCCTTAACAAGAATATAACCTTTTGTTATGTCTATATCCTCGATATAAGCAACAAGGCGTAAGGTCGGGAACTCTAAACGAGCCCTAATAATCCTGGCGTTGACATCCTCATATCCCTCTAAAAAATTACTCATCGCTTAGCCTCAGCTTCTTTTAGCGCCTTAGCGATATTACGCCCACGTAGGTAACCTTCACCCAAGCCTACTTTGTAGCCCATTTCATAAGCTGCGTAGATAAATAAGCCCATAAACAGGCAAACCATACCTACCACTATTAGATCTAAACTGTTCATCTTTCGCCCTTTGTTAAGGCCGATAAGCTACTTATCCGAGTAGCCCTCTCGGCGTGTGTAGTCAAAGTATGAACCTAGCTACTGACAAAAGGCAACGCGACACGCGCTATTTAGCTAACCTGTCCTCTAGCAACAGCTCGTAAATCTTGTCCACACGTAGCTCTATACGCTCAACTCTACCTTTAAGGTTATGCCCGCCGTTGCCGTCATCGCGTAGCTCAGATAGGTAATACTTAACAAGGTGGCGCACAAGCCCAGCCATAAGCCCTGAAAGCGTAGCAATCCCCAAAGCTACGGCTATGTATGCCTGGGCCTGTGACACTTACTTAGATCCTATCCCGAGTTGCTTTTCATTAGGTGCTACAGCTTTAAGTACTGGCCCAATTAGCCCAGCAAGAAAAGCATTAGCTAGTATTTTAGGGTCTGTAATCCCGCTGAGATACAGCGCACCCACGCACGATAGAGCTGCACGTAGGTAGGACAAGGCCGCAGCCTTAAATTGCTCTTTCATTTTATTGCTCCTAAATGCCCCTTAGTTGACTTGTTTTAATACTGCAATCGTATGCGTACCCGATGCAGCAATACCGTACAGGCCTTCGTGGTCACCTACTGGCACCTGCATTTTATCGCCATTATCTAGCTTGTAACCGTTAGCTGTAGTCACGTTGGCATCGCCTAAATACACAGCGCCGCCGCCTAGATTATGCAGCCATACGGTTTGATCCATAATGTTAGCTGCTACCAATAATGTAGCTGTTGTAGTTACTGTTACCTGTGCGCTAGTTGGCATTTTCTAACCCTAACTTAGTAATTAAAGCCGTGACCTTTTCAGGGCTTAGTGCTATCTCAAAGTGCATTTCATCTTTTCTAGTCCAATCTCCGCCCCAGGTTAAGCCGTACTTTTTAGCTAAGGCACGAATCATAGGCACCTTGCTGGCCTCAAACGTACCTACCTTGCCTAAAGGGTGTTTAGTTGCGTTCAGGTCTATAGCTGTGCCGCTGGCGTGGTTACTTAGTTTGCCTACGACACCTCTTACGTCCCTGTAGGCATAGCCCCAATCGTCAAACGTGCCGCCTTCTATTGGCTCTATTAACTCATTAAACTCTTTAGCAAAATTAATAAGCAACGGCGCTACCTTTTCAGCGCAGCGGATTTTAAGGCTTGTGCCCTCAACCTTAAAAGGCTTAACACCTATCTCAGCCTGATCCTTAGATGCTGGCCAGCCGTTGTAGCTAGTCTGCATTTAACTGAGTAGCAGCTTTGCCTCATCGGCAGTAATGCCTAGTTTGGCTAAGAGTGCAGCTTTGTCGGTTTCGGCTTTTGCTTCGGCGGCTTCTATTGCTTCGCGTTGTGCAACATCTTTAGCCAGTTGAGCTAACTCGTCTGCGTTCATATCGCGGAAAGTTTCCTCCCCTGTTTCTGCATTAACTGTTTTTATTTTTAATGTTGTCATTTTAATTTACTCCATAAATCTTAACTGTTCCAGCAGTAAAATTACCGCCTGAGTCATTGTCGAATTGAATACTATCCATAGCAGCCGTTTGCTTAACTGCGCCTAAACAGCTTACTCCTAGAGGCTCTACTTGAGAGGCCATTTTTGCAATACCAAACAAAGAGAAAGGCTTGTAATTAGTTGTATCTGTGTAGTTGTAAAAAGTCATAGCGTAATCATTTACGGCGCTACTTGCTGAGTGTCCAGCATAACCTGGGCTAATATAATCAGGATTAGCGCTTGTAACAACTGCCGCCGCAAGACTTGTATAATTAACAGCGCCAGATAAATTAGGCCTAATTTTTAGAGTATAAGTACCTGTAGTAACCGTTAAACCTGTAACTAAAATGTATAAAGTTTTATAACTTTGAGAAATGCCAGTAATGTTTATTGAGGTTGCACCGCTTAAAGTTGTTGTGCTGAGTAAAGTCATACCGCCACCGCTTGCAGGTGTAGCCCATTTTACTTTATAAGGGCTAACTGTTGTATCGGCTGTTAGAACTTGTGCAGTAGTACCAATAGGTAAATTATCGTAAGTGCCGCTACCAGTACCTACTACGATATCGCCGCTCGCCGTAATCGTCGTAGCCATATCATTAGTAATAGTTACCGTGCCTGACGTACCTCCGCCGGTAATACCTACACCTGCGGTAACTCCCTCGATATCTCCCGTAGCTCCTGAGGCTACCCAAGCTGCACCGTCGTAATACCAAAGGCCGTTAGTATCTTTAGTAAACGCAAACTGCCCCTCTTGAGGTGAGGTGATAGCTGCATCTCTTGCCGCCGTAGATGCAAAGACGTTAATACCTTGCATTAGGTAGCCGTTAGTGTCAGCTGCCGTAAGTACCTCGCCAGTAGTAAAGGTCTTAAAACCTAATCCAGCTGCCATAGTCCTATCTCCTTAATAACTTAATACGCCGCTGTCAAGCAAACCGTATATGGATGAGTCTAATATAAAGCCGTCAATAATTGGCTCTAAAGTGGTAAGTGTTGTTTTCCAGCTGTTAGGCGTAATGCTTTGAGCTACGCCAAACACCTGCAAAGTCTTAGTTAGCGTTGATCCGCCAGGCTGGTTAGTTGTAATAGTTACAGGGTCAAAGTAGTCCAGGTCTAGCGCCGCAATAATGCCTAAGTTGTAGTTATCGGTATAAAGGTCTAGCTGTATTGCATCGCAGCGGATACTAGTCTCAGCTCTAGATGCAACGTATGCCTGTGCGTAATCCAGGGCTACGGCATCGGTTTGCATTAGTAGGTTTTGCTGGTTGTAGCTGTGGACAAAGTACTTATCTATGCTGGGCTGGTTTATGGCCGTTTGGGTTGTGCCGCCTGTACGGGTGACGTTTGCTGAGTTGTAAACTAAGGTATCGTCAAGGCGCCACACCGCATTAAAGTAGCTAATATCTGTGCCATTATCGTTAAATACTGTAGGCGTAGCCCCTGTACTGCCAGCCGTTACGTTACGATCTTGAAAGACAAACGAGCCAGCGGCATCTACATACAAAGCCCCGTACTCGCTAATCTCTACCGTTTGCATAGCTGCAAGGCTTGTGCGGGCTGTGCCTGGGTCTGCCTGCATTGTGGTTAGCCCTGCATCTACGTCACGCATAGAGGCTGGCCAGTCAATAGCATCTAACAAGGCGTTAATTCTTGCACCGCTAAGTTGACCTGCTGAGGTGCCCGCTACGGTACTCACTTGTGCATTTTGTGCCAGTCTAAAAGCATCTACTGCTGTAATAGTACTGTAAACAACATCCAAAGCATTTTTTGGCGTAGTAGTTTGAAAACTAGTAATAAAGCCAGCAAAAATAGGGTAAGTAGTTGCGCCGTATGTAGCCGTAATCTGTACTTTACGCATTGGCGTTAAAAGGTTGTAGTACGGACTACTTGGGTTTTGTGGGTTAAAGTCTCCGTTTTGGTCAACGATACGCATAGTAAGAGTGCCAGTTTGGAATTGGTCAGCCTGTGGGTTACGCCCGCGTTTGGTCTGAATACTATCTACTACGTCAGATACGTCCACAATAACGCTAGCTGCATCTGCCAAGATATTGGTGCCTAATATGCCCTGATCTAATATCATAGCCTGAGCAAAGCTAGGGCCAGTAGAAAAGTTAATAACAGCGTTAATAACTGGCAGGGTCATAGCGCCCCAGCAAAATTAAGGTTATTGCCAAACCTGTTATTTTCTTGTACGGCATTTTGTACTACTTCTATGAGTCCGCTTGTCTTGTCCACTACGGTTACAGTTACGTTGCCTGCGCCATAGCCTGCGCCTCTGTTCATATTGGCGCTGTAGCCGCCAAAGTCTCCTAGTTTGTTTTGGAACTCAATTAAAGATAAAAAGTCTGCGTAATTTTGTGCATCTAAAACATCTGCCATTACATTGGCTAAAGCTGTAACGGCATCTGAATACTCAATAATAGCCTCTATTGACTCATTACCTGTTAGTTTATCTAATACAGGTTGGTCAACAAACGGATTACCACCGCCACCGCCACCGCCACCTGCCCCTGGCATAGTTACGCCTGGGATAGTAAGCGTAGGGAACTTAAACTTTGCTAGCAGGTCAAGGGCCGCTTGAAGGTTAGCCAGGTTTATGAGATCCGTTGACTTCATATTAGCTAAAACCCTGTTTATGTCTAGCAGCTTTACATCTTGGCGCTGTAAAACATTAAGTATTTTTAAGTCCTCGTTCAGCTTGGCTGTGGCCTTTACTATGGCTGCATCATCTTTTGAGGCTATGGCATCCTCTAACGCGGCTATATCCTGCTTAACCTTTAGGCGCTGTACGTCATTAGCTATGCCTAAAATCTGTGCGCTAGTAGTTGCCTTGCCTAACGCCTCAGCTTGGCCTATGAGGGCTGCGTTAAGCTGAATAGCATCCATATTAAAGACATCGTTACCCTTAGCTAAAGCCAGGTTAGCCTTATCTAAAATTGCCTGTGACTTTTTATCTGCAAGGATTTTAGATTGAGCTTTTTGCTGCTCTTTAGTTAGGGCTGTTATTTTCTTTTGTGTGCTGAGATATGAGCCTGATTGAATTGGGTTTTTTTGAGCGCCAACCTCTGATGCTCGTCTAGCTTGTGCGCCAGCTTGATTAAGTAAAGTTATGTAGCTACCTAAAATTGGAATAGCTTGAACTACGCTAGCCCCTGTTAATCCTGATAGCCCAGGGATTTTCTTTAAGGCAGCAGCCATAAGGCCAAACCCGCGTATAACGTCAGCGGTATAAGTAGCTAGGTTTTCCATATTGGTAGCAAGGTCTGCCACGGTTGTATCATCACCTAGATTTTTTAGGGCATCTATGAGGCCTGTACCAATAATCTCCTGCACGTTAGCCGCAGCTACGCCTAGTTTGGCTATAGATCCTGCATAAGTCTCTGAGGCTGCCTTGGCTGAACCCTTAAAGGTTACGGCTAAATCGTCTGTAATCTCCTTGAAAGATTTAGTTTTAAGGTCTGCTTTAGATATGCCTACGCCTAATTTACCTAAAGATGTGTTATTACCCAGGTATGCCTTACTTAATGCGCCTGTCACGCTCTCTAAATCGCGGCCAGTTGATGCACTTATATCTAAGCCAATAGTTAATAGGCGCTGAGTCTCGGCAGTATTTTTAGTTGCTACTGCTAACTTTTGGTAGGCAGGTCTTAACAGATCATCTACAACGCCAAACTCGCTTTGTAACCGTTGGATAAAACTTTCAGCTGAGGCGGCATCGCGCTCTAAGCCTACGTTTTTTAAGGCCAGGGCTAACTGTTGCTGGGCTTTTTGGTCTGCAGCTGCAGCCTTTATTGAGGCTTTGGCATAGCCAATAACGGCAGCTGTACCAAAAGCAAGGCCAAAGGTTTTAGCGAGGCTTTTAACCGATTTACTGAGCTTGTCGGTTGCTGTCTCGGCTTGCTTAAATGCTTTTTTACCTGTGAACTCCGAGGCTATATCTATAACTACGCTGGCCATAATTACACCTTTGTACTTTTATTAAGGGCAGCCGCGGCTGAGTTAATGGCTGTAATGACCGCATCTCTAGCTTTGCCGTTATTCTCATCGTAGGCCCTAAATAAAACACGGCCTTGCATCCTGTCTTTACCCTTAAAAGGTGCGTTGTACTTTTGCTGTTGGTTTTTTACAAAAACACTCTCAGGGCTTAATTTACCCATACGCTCATAAATAGATGCTGCAGCGTTTTTGTTAAAAATACTAACCAGCGATCTAAAACCTTTAGAGTTAGGTTTTGAGGGCGTAGTTTTATAGCCTATTTTAGATTTTGCTATGCTCACATCATACGTAGGGAACGTTCCCATAGAATTAGGCCGTGTCAGCCAGCCGCTTAATATCTGTCCATTATCGGGCAGGTATCCTTTACCAGTTTTAACTATAGGTTTAAGAGCAGTTGCTACTTCTTTAGGCAGGGCTTTAGCCAGGTCAGGGGTAAACTTTCTAAGAGCCTTGCGTAACTCAACGCCCCCTTTTACCTCTACTGGCATTTTGCTGCTCCTTAGCTTTATCGGTTAAAACCTTTAACATATTCTTAAACATATCTGCATCAAGGTCTAGTAAATACTGGGGCGCGATTCCCGTCTCTACGGCTAGCTGTGCGACCAGGTAACCAAAACTACCGCGCCCCACTATTGCGAAGGGTCATCGTCCAATACCTCAACCTTAGCTAAGGTCTCTAAAAACTCTGCCCCAAACATCGGTACGGTTTGCCCGCTTGTGCGTAAACACTCCCAGGCTAGCCAGTACACATCGCTCTGCTTTTCATCATCTCTAAAGGCTTTGTGAAAACCTTTTTTTGCATATAACTCAAAGGCGTACTCAATACGTGGCGTAATCTGATGATCCGATACGCTGCCGTCTGCCCTTGTTATTTTAAGTTTTGCCATTGTGTTAGCCCCTTTGTTAGTTGGTTATGCAGTTGTAATTACAATTGGTGAATTACAGGTAAAGGTAATGCTCTGAGTAGCAATATCTGCAACAGCGCCGTTAATATCTGTAGTGTTATTAACTAGCACAGTAGTGCTGTATAGCGGGTTAGTTGGTGATACTGCGGCGCTTGTCTGCTTTAGTGTCAGGGCTACAGTTGTACCCCAGGCAGCTTGCAAAGTTGCGTTTACGTTTGCTGCAGCTGTATCGCTCAAAAAGTCTAAAGTGATAGTGCTGGCCTCAAGGCCCTTAACAAACTTATGCGCTGTATCGCCCATAGCTGTTACCTCTAGCTCGTCAAAGGCACGGTTAATAGTTGCGCTTGTAACGTGATCTGATAGGACTACTGAGTTAAGAGTAGCCACTACGGTATTGGATAGATAAATTGCCATTGGGCTATTCTCCTATTTTCTCGGTAGGTGTGTCTTTTGTCTTTGTCTCTTTAACCTCTACTGGCAACTCTTGGCCAATTTTGATTAAAAACGCTTTTTCTTCATCTGTAAGTGCCATTAGTTAGCTCCAGCTCGTTAGTATGGATATTTGTAAATCTGCCGTTAGATAGTCACCTGCGGCAACGCTTAGTACGCTAGGCGCGCTCACGCCAGTAACATTAAATACGATTGCGCTATTAGCTAGTTTAGTAAAGACGGCTACTATTGTGTCCTCTATGCCAATAAGGTTAGAGGCGTTGTCAAACATCGGCACACTCATAATAATTCGAAAATTAGCCATAGGCGATATAGTTGCCTGAGAGTTATTGCTCGGGCTGATATAGGGATCCGCAGGGGCCACCACCACGGCGCTAGATTGCATAGTGCTAGGCGGGTAGTTAAATACCGTCCATACACCTGGGTTAGCTAGGGCTGCAGCTATTGTGCTGCGTAAGGTAGTTATAGCTGCAGGCATTAGCCGACCATACCCGCAGGTGAAAGATACGGGGCCAAAAGGCCGCGCACGGATGCCATTAAAGTATTCGACATCTTAAAGGGACTCAAACTATAGCCGTCCACGCTAGTGCCGCCGTTTTGTGTACTGAATCGGCTAGTCCAGATATTTTCTGCCAGCATTAAAGCTGCAGCGTTAATAGCTGGGGTATTGGCGTAGGTAGCCGTTTTTGTATCGTCACCTGTCATAGTGCCATAAGGCAGGATGCGCCTAAAGTTTTGGTCAGCTGCTACTTTTGCATATTGGATAAAGCTATAGCCCTGTGGGAATTGCCAATAGTTAAGCTGCATATTAAAAGCAGGCAAGATATTAGCTGTGCCTGTGCTAAATGGAATTGTGCCCGTAATTGTGTAAGTACCGTTAAAGGTTGAACCAGCCCCAGCAATAGTTACTGATTGGCCCGTAGTAAAGATGCCAGGGTTGGCAACCATAACTGTAGCGACATTAGACACCAACGCGGTACCGACTACGGGCGCGCTGTCAAACCATAAAAAGCCGTTTATTAGATCTTGTGCAGCTTGGCAGGTGTCCTCTATCCAGGTGTAAGCATCGTACAAAGTGCCAACGCCCAGGCTAGCCTTTAAGGTAGCTGCGGTTACATACGTGGCTGGCATTTTTGTACTCCTATCTTACTTAGGTTTGGTAAGCCTCAAAGGGCTAAGAGGCCTACCAAACTATTAGTGGGTTTTCTTAGGTGAAGTTGTAACGGATAATACCCTTAGGCATTTTTGCAATAGTTGCCATATAACCATAAATAGCAACCTGTACCTGTAGGTTAGATACAACGTTAACTGACATATAAGCCTGTGGTGATTGGTAAACAGTAAATGCCTCAGGCGCAAGAATAATCGCTGAGTCATCCACAGTTGTAGTTGCCGCGAAGTTTTTATCTACATACAGGTCTAATCCCAAAACGTTTCCACGGATTGAGCCAGGCTGTGTTAGCCCGCCTGCGTTCATTGGCTGTGATGCTGAATAAATTGGGCGGCCTGTTGTATCGGATGCACCCATTAGTAGCTGCCATTGTGAACCGTTAGCAATATAGTTATTAGCATAATAACCAGTAGCCTCATAAACAAGACGTGCTGCCTCAGATGCGTAACCAATAATGCCTGCAGATGTAGCAGCTTGTGCTGTTGTAGCAACAGTACCCGCTGTAATAAGTGCAGCATTAACTGTTGTATCAAGAGTTTTTAGGTAAGCATTTTGTAGTTGGGCTGTCAATTCACTAAAGAAATTGCCGTCACCAAATCCGCGCTCTAATAACTCAATGCTAATTGTGTTCATACCTGAATACTTATTTACAGTACCAGTTAGGTAAGCAGTTTCCATACCTGTGTTTTGTACTGCTCCAGCCTCTGCCTCAACAGTTACAACAGGTGCTACACCTGTACCGCCGCCTGCAGATGTAACAAGAGAAGGCACGTTGATAGTCATACCTGAATTAGGCAAAGTACCACGTGAACACGCATCGATAGACGGTGTGCCAAAACGTGTGTTAGTTGGGAACTCTGAAAGGTACTGAGTTGGGTTAAAGCCTGGGTTAGTTGTAAATGAGTCATCTGCAGCTGTTACATACAGCTTGCTATCTTCATTACCTAGTGCAGCTTTAATTTTGTGCTCTGTGTATGCACCCATTGAAGTAATAGGTGTACGTACGCGCTGAGAATTAAGCGCGCTTGGTAGGATGATTTTACGAGCTGCCTCTACTGTAGGTGCAGCCTGCTCTGTGGCATCTACTGCCTCAGGTGCGGATTGATCGGGGGCTGTAGTCACAGCGGCCTCGCTTTCGGTTTCGGTTTCGGTTTCGGTTTCGGTTGTGGTTGTATTTATTACGGTGTTAGTTGTCGTAATTTTTGTGCTTGTTGATTCTGCAGCCTCTACTGGAGCTACTGGCATATCACTTTCCGCAGCAGCAATTTTTTGCACAGCTGCAGACGGGAAGGCCGCACTTTCGACAAGGCTGACCTCTCGCAAAACTGCAGCCGTGACCAGGAGATAATCTTTTTGGGGCTTTGATGCGGTAACTTCCACACCAACGGATAAGCCGTCCATAAGTTGCTCCTGGGCTAGCAAAATCGCATCTGATCCACGTGAGGATGCACTTACCTTAAAGCTGGCATATAAACCGTCTTTAGCTGAGGTAATGCTTTGCATACGGCCTACGGGTTTTGAGTTGTCGTGTGACATTAAAAGTTTTACTTTACTTGGCTCAGGTGCGCTAATTGAACCCTCAGCAAAAACTACTTTGCCTGCGCTTGTGTAGCCTATCTCGCCATACGGTGCAATTTTGCCTGAGATAGTACGGCGCTCACCGCTATCTACTGCCTCAATATTGCCACTAAACGTTAAGATCACGGATTTCGTTCCCTTCATTAAGGCCACTAGGGCTTAGCTGTTCCATACTTTGCGCTTGCTCTAGATCTATTAAACCCAGGTTAAGCATCTTTTCTATTGCATCTAAACGAGCTGCAGTATCGGCACGTAAAAACGTTTCATCTAACGCAAAACGCACAACGTTGTTATGAGCCGTTAGGTCATCCATACTGAGCCTATTTTCAATAGCGCTAATAAACGGCTGCAAAGAATATGCAACAAACTCTTTGCGCCCGTCTAGGATATTTTGGTAAGTCATTGAGTTATTCATATCTGCACTTATGTAATATGCAGGCACGTTCATTAGCCGTGCTGTTTCCGTAGCTAAGTACTGGCTGCTTTCCGTGTAGGTCATATCCTTAGGTGAAAAGCCGACCTGTTGGTAATCTAAAGTGCTAGTTAAATATGCTGTGCTGCGTGATGCACGTGCAGCTTTCCACGCAGCTAATAAACCGCTGATTTGTGCCTCAGGTAAATCTGCACCGCTATTTTTAATAAATCCAGTTGGCATAGGTGTAGCAGCTGCAACAGCTGCGGCCTTTTGTACATCTATTGCGCTTTGTATTGTGCGGGCACCTGTCTCTAATACGCCAGGTAACAAAGATTGAAAAGTAACAAGGGAACCTATACCCGCCATAGGTGCGCGTACACCGTTAACGCTGTAGTAATCAACCTGATCCCCGTACTGGTCAGTAGTAACTGTTACGCGTGTATTAGCTACCCACTCAAAACCGCTAGGCCGCCCGTCATCGGCGTACAAAGATGTAACGCGCCAATATGCAACGCCGTAAAATAGTAATGAGTCAACGGTATAAGCAATAGTTACGCTACGTGGCTGGCGCATATCGGGTTGGTCAAGCCATAGCGGGCTTTCCATTTTTGCACCTGTAGATTTTTTGTATAGCTCTAAATCAATACTTGATATAACGCCTGCAATTAAATTACGGCATCGTGCAACAGAGGGCACTTGCAAAGCTGTAAAGCGATCCATAAACGGGGCGCCGTTGCCAGTTGCATAAAGGCCGCCATAGCTATAAACGCCAGCGCCGTAACCCTGAGACATAACGGCAGGGGCTAGCTGGGCAGTAACATCTTTTTTAGATAAACCAAAAGTTTGCAATAGACCCATAGGGCGGATTATAGGTTATCCACAGGTGTAAAGTTATACACACTCTCGGCGTGTCTAAACGTAAACTTTAGCCTCAGATACAGGCTGAGCCAGGATGTGAATTACCATAGCTAGGCCAATAGGTATATCAACAGGGCCAGCCGATTTACGGCGCACAATGCGCCAGGCATCGGGTGTTATTTTAGCTGCACAATTAGCCATTTGTTGTATCAATAAATCCTGCCCGCTGTGCCTTAAACGGTCATTAACTAGGGCATCGTGGAAGTCTGAACAGGCTGTATAAAAGCTCTGCCCTGATACGTCTCGCGTTTGTACGCCTGCATTTTGCAAACGCTGGGCTATGGATGCCGTGGTGTACTTGTCATAACAAACCATACGTGGGTAATACATATCGGCCCATTTTTTAATACTTGCAGCTATAGCTAACTCATCTACGGCTACTTGTGAGCTGTAGGTATCTAACACAGCTACACCTATGCGCCCGTCAGGCAATAACTGACCCATAACAAGGCTTGCATCGCGGCGACTCGGGCTTACGTCAAAGGCAAAAACAGTTAAAGGCCCAGGTGCCATTTTTAGGTTGATGTCGCTGGCATCTTCGACACTACCGTGGGGCCACGGTGATTGTAGCGAATCTATCCATTGGCATAACGTTTCTGTCCTAAATTGCTCTATGGTTTGTGTTGTCAGGGCCTCTTGGATTGATGCCTCGGTGACCAATATGCCTAAGGCTGGGTTAGCTTGCGCCCAAGCTTTACGATCATCTAAAGCTGCAAACTGTGGGGCGCTGTACTCGTAATAACCTAGCGACTCGGGCGGATGCGCCAGGCATCGCTCGCGTAGCTCGTTTAAGGTCACGCTAAAAGCATCACCCGCATTACTCGCCAGTAGGGTTTGGGCGTTTGGACGGGCCCTAGTCACAGGCATAGCCGCGGCAAACGCGGTTTGGTCAACTTCTCTAAGCTCATCTATAAATAGAAAATCTGCCGTGGCACCGCGGGCTGAGTCTCTAGTAGCTGCGCGTACATCTAAGCGAGCGCCCGACTTTAATACTATTGCCTCGTTACCGTTAGCGTAGCGGATGCTCTTAAGCTCTTTCTTTAGGATAGGTGCATCCTCTATAGCTTGTGCCACTTCTCTAAAGGTAGTTAATGCCATAGATCTCGCTGAGGAGATGACCACGTGGTTACGCTCGTTGAACAAGAATAGCCCGGCCAAGATACGCATACGCGCCAGGTGGCTCTTACCTTGTTGTCGGCTTGTCAATAGCAGGTTGGTTTTACGCACAAACATTTTATTTTTATCTACCGTCAACATATCCTGCATTACGTAGCGTTGCCAGGGTAAAAGCGGCAGGCCAATATCCTCTGCTAGCTGTGCAACTTCATCGCCTCGGCTCGGGCCTTTCAGCGGTTTGTTTTCAAGCCTGGGTTTGATTGCCCCTCGTAGCGCCTGTTTAGGT
>Ga0255065_1000226_pt1 | contig 14943 bp, 28 predicted proteins | sample Colum_Cont_RepC__2_FD_188441 | JGI IMG/M metagenome (GOLD analysis project Ga0255065, IMG submission 188441) | Freshwater microbial communities from Columbia River, Oregon, United States - Colum_Cont_RepC_0h | ecosystem: Environmental > Aquatic > Freshwater > River | place: USA: Oregon...
AGAGACGCGATAGCTCGTCAGAGAAAAGCAAATGGCACCTTAAAACTATTTACAAAGGTTGCCGTTCATGAACCAAATTTCTAAGCCTGTCGATACGGTCCTAAACCTACTAGAGGGTGTAAGACAAACTGGTCGCAATCAGTGGATGGCGCGCTGTCCGTGTCGTAACGACGACGCCAACCCCTCTCTTGCTATTTCACAGAACGATGAGGGTACTGCGCTAATGCATTGTCATCGAGGAAATTCATGTTCACTCGACGAGATATGTAAATCAATCGGCATGGAACCACGTGAACTTTTCTCCGAAGACGATGATGAATGGTTGCCTGCACCAAAGTTTGCTCAAGACACCCGTAGTGCTCCTGCTAAGCGCAACGTTGGTAAGAAGGTTGAGAAGATTTATCCCTACTATGACGAAGATGGAGTGCTTCTTTACGAGAAAGTGCGCTTCCGTCTAGATGATGGTGGTAAATCTTTTGCTAATCGTCAGCCAGACCCTGAACGTGCGGGTGAATATATATGGAATCTTAAAGAGCCTGCTGTGCGACGCGTGTTGTATCGCCTACCTGAAGTAGTCAACGCAATTGCCAAAGGTGACCCCGTGTGGCTTGTGGAAGGTGAAAAAGACGCCGACACGCTCGTTGACCTAGGTATTTGTGGCACAACCATGGATAGTGGTGCGGGGAAGTGGGACCAGTCGTATACGGATTTATTAGCAGGCGCGCATGTTGAAATTGTTGCGGACAATGACGAAGTAGGTCGACAGCATGCTCTCGCTGTTGCGGCAAAACTTAAGGCTGCAGGTGCTCGTGGATGCAATATATGGGTATCACCCGTAGGTAAAGACATCTCTGACCACATTGTTGCTGGTAAGTCAATTGACGACTTGGTGGGTGTTGATTTCTACGAGCGTGCAGACTCTCTTCCTGATTTGGTTGAGGGTGATGAGCCAACCCCTGAAGACACTGTGCTTGAAAAAATTCTAGACGTGTTTGCAAAAGAGAAGTTGACACTTCAGCAGAAAATCAATCGTTCCGTGTTGTTGCTTAACAGCGCTGACGATACGAAAATATCAGACAGACCTGGCCGCTTAGTGGTGTGGCAAGATTTCTTAGAGGAAGCAGATGATGACACATACGATTGGGTTATTCCGGGTGTTTTGGAACGCGGCGAAAGAGTTATGGTTGTTGCTGCCGAGGGCGTCGGCAAGACAATGTTGGCCCGCCAAGTCGCATTGTGTGCAGCGGCTGGGATACACCCATTCACGTTTCAGAAAATCCCACCCATCAGAACGCTGACAATAGACCTAGAAAACCCTGAGAAGATTATTCGCCGTACGTCACGTAGCATCATGGCTCAAGCCATGCGTCACTCAGGGGTTAAAAAGGTAGACGCGCACTTGCTCGTAAAGCCTGATGGCTTAGACCTAACAAGCGCCAAGGACAGAATCCTTATAGAGCAGTACATAGAGATGGTCAAGCCTGAACTCATATGTCTGGGCCCAATGTATAAATCATTCGTTGATAACGGAACCCGTACGAGTGAAGCATTGGCCATAGAAGTTGCAAAGTATCTTGACATGATTCGCGATGTATACAAGTGCGCACTTTGGCTTGAGCATCACGCTCCACTGGGGAGCAGCGGTGCGTCACGAGACCTACGTCCTTTTGGTTCGTCCGTATGGTCACGTTGGCCCGAATTTGGCCTAGCACTAACACCAGACCCCACCAACCCAAGCGGGTATGTGTACAACGTTGGGCACTTCCGTGGAGCCCGTGACCAGCGTGATTGGCCGACCCAGATGGCTCGTGGTGCAGATTGGCCGTTTGTAGTACTAGAATTTAGTAAGCACTCTTCTTAGGACCCATATGGCTGAAAAATCGAGCAATTTAACGCGTGAGTTCCTTGCCGAGCGAGATTTACGAATATTCAAGATGCGTCAGGCTGGCGTTCCGCATGGTGAAATAGCGCGTCGATTTAACATAACTATGAAAGCTGTCAGCAGCGCCATTAGTCGTCAGTTGGAAAAGCTCAATAGAGAAGCGTTGTTGGCCTATCCGGAAGTGCTTCGAATGGAGCTTGAACGCCTTGATGCATTGCAGCAAGCAATATGGCCCATGACGCAACATCGTAAGGTCGCGCAGAATGACGGCACTGAAGTGCAGATAGAGCCAGACTTGAAAGCCATTACTTCTGTTCTGTCCATCATGGATAGGCGCGCAAAGCTTCTAGGCATGGACCAGAATAACCTGAACGTTAACGTAGACGTAGGTGGGCGCACTCCAGCCCGTGCCACCCTGGCTGACGCAATTCCAAGGTCAGCAGCTGAGGAATTTAGTCCTGAATCAGAAGCACGCAAGATGTTGGAGCTAATGGGTAAATCAGGTGTTATGCCAATGGACTATGTTGAGTCTATTCTTAATAGAACAAAACAATTAGTAAATATAGACATCCCGGACGACGACATTGTCGATGCTGAGGTTGTTGAGGAGGAATTACCCGATGAGTGAAGACAATATTGATGCAGCCATGCAGAAAGTGGCTCAATCTATGAAGCCAACCCGTAAGCCTAATGCCGGCGGCAGTGAGGGTGAACCAGCGCAGAAGCAGGTTCTCATCCGTACTACAGAGGTCGACCATGAGAGATGGAAAGAAGCAGCTGAAAAGAGCGGCATGTCTATGTCTGAGTTCATAAGAATGGCTGCTAACGATGCTGCTGAAAAGTTAGGCGAATGTCAACATCCTATGGAGAATCGCAAGACTTACCCGTGGGCTTCATTCTGCCTTTTGTGCAACGCCCGTTTAAGTGGTTGAGATGCCTGATTCTGGACATGAATACGTTCAGTCGCTTCTTTTAGCCGCAGAACACAGAACTAAAACTCATTACGAGCGTTTGGGCCAGGCGTTCTTTAATGTTCTTGTTTCTGAGCACCCAGAGATTGCAAACGCTATTGTTGCTACAGAATTTGACCCATACTATAGCAAAGAGGTTAACAATTCGATAACGGAAAAAGTTGCTAGACTGTATGACGGAGCGAAAGACTGAATGGAGGGCACATCCGATGAACGAACTCACTGATAAGAACTTCGATGCATTTATACGCTCGTCAGACAAGCCCGTGGTTGTTGACGTGTGGGCGTCTTGGTGCGGTCCCTGTTCGTTCTTTACTCCAATCATTGAAGAAGTTGCCCGTGAGCATGCGCAGCATATTTCTGTTGGCACCCTAAACGTCGACGACTACCCGGAGATTGCGCAGCGCTATAGCGTGATGAGTATTCCTACAGTTCTTATATTTGTTGATGGCCGGGTTGACAAGCAGATTGTCGGCGCGTACCCCAAAGATAAGTTCGTAGAGAAGATAAGCCAGTACCTCGGCTAGCAGCTTTTAACCGTAACTCAATTGACAGGAGCGCAAATGAGTAAAAAAACAGAAATAATCCGCAGGGCCTTAAACAACAAAGGCATCCCAATTACTGCCGATATTCCCGAACACATAGAGACAGTTCTTCGCTTAAGCGGTTACAAAATTAAAAAGCGCAAACCAAAAACCCGCGCTTAAAGACACTTGTCATGAATCAAACTGATGTAGTAATTCTGCGTTGCTGCAGAGACTGGCCCGTGCATGTTCATAGTGCTTATGGACATATGGGTAGATGCGGAGTATGCAGAGAAGTCCCAAAGCTCGTATTGGAGCTTTACCCAGAGGAGAAGTATGCCCGCAATCAAGTGGGTCATACTTCTCCTTCCGAGGTTTAACGTACTGGACAGGCCCCCGTAGAGCAGTCATCCAGGTCTAACATGCCACCCGTGGCTGATTGTAGAGGGATTGTGAAGTCAATCTTTGACACACTCTTCTCGTACTGTTCCTTTGTTATCTCCTCATATGGAGGAAGTGGGAAGTTGTGGTCGGCATGAAGCAAGAACGACACACTCTTTACGCTTGAGTCATAGTTGGCTGTTAGCCACTCCTTAATAGACGAAAGCTCTTCCTTGCGGTAGTACACAGTGACGGAGACAGCGTTGTCTGCCCACTCTGTCTGCATCTTCTTAACCCACTCAAGCTGTTGTATTGCTGTCATCTCAGAGGCCAGTACTGAACCCGCAGGTGATTGGCAAGGGAACTCAACAACGTAACGAGTGTGGTCTTCGCGTCCATCAATACCAATGTCCCACTGAACTTTGTATCCACGCTTGCGACATGCGTCTACAAGAGCGTCTGCTGCACCAAAGCGAACACGACGAATGTAGTAAGGAGCGAATGCAGGGTGAATACCAGGTGTTACGCCTGGGAGAAGCGACAATGTTCCAGATGGTTGAACTGTTGTGAGACGAACAGATGTAGGGAACCCATGCTCCTTTGAGTATTCCTTGTCCAGTGCTTCGAGCTTCTTGTATGCAGGCGACAACCATGAAACCTGCTCTTCTGTGCACTGAAGGATACCCGTGATGCTTTGGCCGAGACGTGCGTTTTTGCGAACGATGTCTGTGGTTTTGTCGTATGGGTAGTTCATGCGTGTAATGCTCTTCTGCACCATGTACAGAAGTTCTGATACTTCACAGAACTGCTCGTATGACTCGATGTTTGGGAGGAAGAGGGTTGACAGGTTGCATGACTCGCCATCACCAAGACCAATCTCGGCACATGGGTTAAAGCCTTCGATGGTGTTGTCTACCTTGCGCTCACCAAGACGCCCGTACGAACGCGCAAGACGACGATTGACGAGACCATATGGTTCTCCAGAACCGTCATATCCCTTCCACAGTTCTGGAAGAATCTCATCAAAGTGGTCAGCATAGATACTGTTGTTTGAGTTAGCTCTGTATGCAGGAACGTTACCCGTAGACCAATTCTTTGCACGAATGAAAAGAACATCGTCTGGGTCGCCAATAGCAATCTGTGCAGAACGGCGTGAAGAGCCTGATACAACAATCTTTCCGATGATGTTGCAGATGTCAAGCACGTCGATGCTACGAAGCTTCTTGCCTTCACGATTCTTCATTACCTTGCAGATGTCTTCGATGCCATCAATCAGTGCACCAGGACCAGATGCTGTTCCTCCGAACGTCTTAAGTGGTGCGCCAAACTCACGAACCAAGATGGTGGAGTACGAGAAAGACTTACCCGTGTCGAAATATGACTTCAGTACGCTGTGCAGAAGGCGACGCCATCCAGTACGTGAGTCCGGAACAATAATGTCTGCGTCATTGGAGCGTTCGTGTGTGATTGTTACATTCGGCTTTATCTTTGGAAGCTCATGTATCTTTGAGCGTTCAACAGAGAAACCAACGCCTCCACCAAGCATGAGGTAATCAAACAAGAGTTCAAAGTCTTCTACTGCTTCGATGTTTGTGAAGTAGCAGTTGTTAAGTGATGTGCCACTGAACTGCTTAACTAGTGGTGTGCCTAGTTGCCATAGTGCGCGACCTGAGAGCGAGCAACGTAGATAGAACATGTGGTCAAACAGTTTTTCTGCTTGTTCCTGTGTGAGTGGTGCGCCAATTTCGATAGCACCATCAATAGCCCGTACGATACTTTCTGTCCAGGTTTCATTGCGACCTAGTTCTTCTATACGCCGACTGTACGTTCTTAAATACACCACTTCACCAAGACCACCAAAACCCCACGGAGTTTGTTTTTGTGAATAGGAGGATAAAAATTCGGGCGTAAATACTGACATTGCCTTGCTTTCTGTTGTAGTTCTCGTAAGTAAGAGACTCTATTCTACAACAGCACCCGTGAGCAAGTCAGTCTAGAATTCCTAGCTCTTTTGCTTTTTCAACTGTGACATAACTTCCTTTGTGATGCACAATTACACGAGCTTTAGTAAAGGGAGTTATTTGCCTGTCTTCGTAAATGTCTTCTTCAACAAGGATGGTTTGTATGTCCTTCATTGTTTCGAGAGTGCCGTCAGTAAATGCTATGTGATTAATGCCGACTGGTTCGTAGCCTTCATGTTCATTGCAGTCACCACTTGGATGCTGGCATACAGGACAAGCTTCACGTCCTGCTCTAAGTATGGGTATGCCATAGACTTGGTCTTGGCTTCTAAAGGTATCGCTCACATATCCAGCTTACACTGGGTCACCCGTAGGCTATTAGCGCTTAAACCAGGAAAGAACCCTCTTCTTGAGCGAAGAAGTAACGATGTCGTTGGCGTAGATTACTTTGCCATTAACTGTTGCGCTGATGTTTGCAGAATCGTTTTGAAAGACGTTCCAAATAGCTTCACCATCAATGGCAGTAGTTGTTGTGGTCGTCTTGGATGCTGAAGTGACACCCGTAGCCTTTTCTGTCAATGCATCTTTTGCAACAGACTTCTTTGCGACGGTCTTCTTTGAGGCAACAGCCTTCTTGGCTGGCTTCTTTGAAGCAGCTTTCTTCGCAGGTTTCTTTGAAGCAGCAGCCTTCTTAGCTGGCGTCTTCTTTGTCGCCTTCTTGTCGGTTGCTTTTGTTGTCTTTGATTGCTTGTTCTGAGCCATAAGTAAGACTTTAGTACCGACAACAACACCCGTGGCGTAAGTAGCGCTAGTATTGACATATGGGAATTGCTTTATACAGGCATCGTCTTGACAAGATTGCTATCTCTTTGATGAGTGCACAGAAGGCAAAAGAGGACTGCGTTAAAGAGTACGGCATTGGCGAAGATATGCCTATGTCAATCTTCTGCTGGAAGGAGGACAGGATAGAACTTGTGCTGTCCCTGGCTGAGCCACCTGGGAAGAAGAACCCCCTACGACGATTCAAGAACGTTCAGGATGGGCTGTGTATTGCTAGGAAAGGGTGGGGTATAGACGCCTTCACTATGGTGGCAGAGGGGTGGGTAAGTACCAATCCTGAGGCAACGTCAGGTAGGGAGCTGAGCGAAGTCTATGTTGAGGAAAACTCACCCGTAAGCGAATGTTTGGCTTTGACTCACGTGGAAAACGATGAAGTAACCTTCCTTGCTACGCCTTATCGCCAGACCTGGGGTCGCAAGGTTCAATGGGAGGATGAGCTGTACTTTCCTGGAGAGACAAAGGTTAGGGGTCAAGACGCTATGTATCCAAACCTATTCTTCAAGGTACTCAGCGAGGTGCAATACGATGAGCCTCCTGAGGATGAGGCGACCTACTACTCAGCGCTGGGTGATGGACTACTTCAGCTCGGGTTCGCTTGTCAGTGGATGTGACACCCGTGGGCCTTTAGGGCGCAAAGTGTGGAGGGATTCGGCTGTCGTCCTTAGTGAACACGTCAGCAATGTGTATTGCCTCGCGAGGTATTGTTCCTGAGTAGGTATAAGAAACAAGTCCTGCAGGTAGAGCGCCTGCTGCAGATGCCTGAGCTTCTGCTTCGTTGACTGATAGCTTGCTTACGTCTAGATGACGGACATTTATACCTAGTACTTGTGCTGTGTCAAAGGTTTTCTTGTCGATGTTTGGGGTTCGCACTCCATTGATGGTCTCAATTGTTATTTCCCCAAGGCGAGAGAATCCTCGGATGGCCACAAACCCTGCTGCATAATGAGGTTCGTTGGCTAGGTTGACCACCCCTTCAGTGTTGTGCTGTAGTCCTGATACAAGAATTGCGTTAACAGAGTCTGGAAACGTAGCATGGTACAGGGTGTCTGGGAGCATTGCGTTTTCCAAGATACACAGCCTTTCTTGGTATTGTATATATCGCGTTGAACATAGTCTAGGAGCGACGGCATCAACTGTCAATAGCGAATAGTAATATATTCATAGTTTTTGTCAGAGTAGGCACGCCGGCCTTAACCAATCACGCCGGCCTTAAATACATATAGATATAAACGCTTTCCCCTCGATTATGAGTTCGCCGTAACGGGGCTTCCTTAAACTTTCTCGTGCCCGCCGGTGTGTGTGTGGGAGCGCGCGATATTGTTTACAGCTCTCATGTTTCCGCTGGATTTATCCAAACCACAGGTGTATAGTGGTGTCATGTCGGTCGACAATACACCTAGTAATGGCTTAAAGCACACATTTGCAGCAGTGGCTCCATACAATACTCGTCCCCTCACGGTAGAGTCTGCAATAGCCTCAATCACTGCGTACAACAGGACAAAAGAAGCGCATGGTGGAACAGTCCCATTCGATTGGAATATTGTTCTCACTTCTGAGCTAATGTTGGATGTTCTCAGACGCATCGTCAAATTCTCATAGGCTCTGATAGCTCAATCGGATAGAGCAACAGACTTCTAATCTGTAGGTTGTAGGTTCGATTCCTACTCAGGGCGCTAAATGAAACACATCATTCACGTACATCAGCAAAAGATTCGCAAGTCACTTGACGCGATTATCGACAGAACCTATAAAGGCTCTAAACATAGTCGTGGTCTTACTGTTCTTTGTCCAAACTGCGGTCACGAAGCTGCCAAGATAGTCCAATCGGACATTCCTGACTCATGTGGCGCTAGAGTGTGGATAGAAGCTCAGGAGACACGTTATGGATAACTCTAAAAAGCCTAGAACCGTTGCTGAAGTTGTTGAAATATTGCAGCGCGGTTCTCAATTCTCTTTCGTAATCGATGATGGCGAGGCCATGCGCGAAGCCGCTGTAATCATCGAGAATTTACAGTCCCAGGTAGAAGAGCTTTTGCCATATATGCAGTCATACATTCGTGCAGGGCTGCAGCTAGGACCGGCTCCTGATGGCCACCAGGACGATTGTGACGACTGTAAGTGGTATCAAAACTCTCTAGCACTAGCTGAGCGCTGGGGTGCCGGCGAACCAAATGCTGGGCAATTCAAGAGGGGCTAAATTACAACAGCCGTCTGTGTACCCGGATAAATTTATCTGACTTTTGCTATAGACAAAGTCGGAATCCACGGGTAGTGTTTTGTTCATGGACTACACACATGAAAACCTGTTGCGGGATATGGAAATGCTGCGCAGACTTGAGTTAATAGAAGTTGTTGGCGTTCAGCCAGATGGCGAATGGCTATGGGCACCTACGCAAAAATCTCTTTCTATGACTGAAGAAGAAAGAGAAAATTTAATCTTGGGTGATTACTTAGAAGATTGACGCTTCCAGCGCATCTGGTAACCGCGGCGTCGTTCGTTTTTAAATAGAGCATTTGGTTGCTCAATATCCGGCAGACTGAGTATTTGCTCCAGCCGGTGTTTTTGTTTTCTTTCCCGCTCGTATTCCCTACGTTTTTCGGGGTCGTTCAGTGGCATTATCCTCCTTATCGGATGCTTTCAATAAGATATCACGAAGCAAGTAGGACATATTGTTATAGACATCAAATGCTGCTGTAAATTCAGCAGTTTGGTCTATGGCTTGAGCTAGACGATTCATGGTCATCTCGGCCATGTCTTCGTGAAAAATAAATTCTTCTATGACTTTTTCGACAAGTTTATTTACGTCAATATCCTCTTTGCGGATACCTAAGTGTTTTGCAAGTTCGTCGTCTAGAGACATCGTCCATCCTTGTAAATAAAAAAGCCTAGAGGAATACTACCCCTAGGCTTCTCTATGCACCAGCAAATTTATGACACATGGCTGGTCTATGTTTGCCATTTTTCCTTCATTTCTCCCCTCTCATTAGTGCATCTGGAGGCCGTCTTTCGACGACCCCCAAACACTAGTATTTTGCCTGTGCATTACTCATCGTAGGACAGGCGGACTACGAGTCGTACTCCTCATTTAGCATTAGTTCGGACACCTGCGCCGGCAAGAGTAAGAATCCCTTTGCAGGATTATCACTCGAGGAAGCGAAAGTCGTTTTACTAATTGCCGAGTAGTTCTTACGAAGATAGCGCTTAATTCTGTCAGTTGCAACTACTACAAAAGCACCATCTAAGTGATATTGGTAAACCCACCATTTTGCTGTCGTCACATTGATTCCGCTGAGGGTCCAGATTTCTTCTCCGTCTGGAGTGCAGCGGCGTCCGGGCCACTGTTCTGTCTCTATAACCATTTTCCCGTTGCGGTATCTATCGGTCTTAACTTCAATGTCACCTGAGGCAATGTCTTGGATAAATTTAGCGATTAATCCTTCGCCCTGTTCTCCGAATTGCAGGTCTTTGAGAAAGTTAGGAGCGGGGATATCGTATTTGGGGAAGTAGCCAGACATGTGCCATTCCTATCAGGTTTGTTGAAGCAAAACAACTAATAAAAAAATTTTGTTTATAGGTTGCGGGCTTTATGAGTAGGCGCTAATCTGGGGCTATTCCAAAGGAGGAATCTAATGCCAAGCAAGAAACCGCGTTCATATTCCGAACTAAAGCAATCAGGCCAGGTAAAAAGAGGTCGTAAAAAGACCGAACTATCTGCAAAAGAAGTTGCTTCTCGCAAAGAGAAAGAGCGCATAGCAAATCGCCAGCGCCAAGAAGCACGTCGTCGTGCGGCAATGGTGTTGCAGCATGCGTATCATGCAGAATTCTCTGAGCTGTATCGCCAAGAGCTCGCAAACATTCAATCTGAAGACATTTAAATCTCATAAAGATGTTGTCTCTTACTATTCGAATACAGGGCTAAATGCTGGCCCTTGTAGCTCAGTGGTAAGAGCAGCATCCTTATAAGATGTTGGCCGTGGGTTCAATTCCCATCAAGGGCACTTAGAAGGGAAATCTATGCCAAACAACAAAGGGACACTGGGAGAAATACATATTGACGGGGATGACCTAGATGTCGTCTATGTCATCTGGCACACGTCCGACCCTTCCGATAGATGGTTCGTTACGATAGAGGGAACCGGACAACGAGCAATATTAAAGTCGCTAGTAGATAGACGACCTCATCCTGCAAATCTTGGATACACGCAAGACGCGTGGACATACGAGATTGTCGATGAAAAGACTTGGTTGAGAATGAACGCCGGCGGGCTCCCAATACCGCCAAAAAAAATTCTCATCTCGCAAGGTGATAAGAAAGCAACAAACTAAAGGAAAATATGCCAGATAATTACAATCGTAATTATAGTTCTCGTCGTCGTGATGATTACCCGCGCAAGAATCTTTGGTTAATGCTTCAGACTTGGTCTGAGTTTGCTCAAAGTCTTCACCAGTTTTATGAGGGCAGAGGTGGTTTTACCGAAAAACAAATGATGTCAGCGGTGAACATGAGAATAAAAGTCGACCCCGATTTCGACCCCTACGGCAAAGAAACCAAGGATGGAATATACATAGACGACGAAGACAGATACATCTTTAAAATAGATGTTGTAGCTAAAGGCGATGACAAGCAAGTACGCTCTGTGAGAAAACGTTTAATAGAAATGGCTGGATGGTCGGAAGTAAAGCTTGCGTCCAATAAGGCTTTATTATTCGAAAATATCAGTAACGGCACCTATCGCATGCTGAACGATGATGAGCTTATAGCAATTGGAAGAAGAACCGGCATATGCTGCGACTGTGGGAAGGTTCTTGATAACCCTGCAAGCGTTGCTGCTGGCATAGGTCCATATTGCGCAAAGAAGCGTAAATTAACTAAGTAATTATTTGCTTCCGTAGCTCAGCGGATAGAGCGCCGGTTTCCTAAACCGTCGGCCGCAGGTTCGAGTCCTGCCGGAAGCGCCAACAGGGAAGAAATTAAACACGAAAAAAGCGCCCCCCGAAAGGAGCGCTCTAATCGTAGGAGTTTGCCGTATTTAGCCCTCGGTGACGGTGAATGCAACTGTCATGTTTGAACCAGCGGTGCTTGAACCAACAGCTGAGACATCGAGGCTGACAAGAGTGCCTGCTGCGAAATCGCAATTAGCAGCGGTAAGCGTGCCTTCGTCTGAAGTTCCTGCGGCTGCGATTGAGAACGCTGCTGCTACATCAGAACCGACTTTGAGGTCTGCGGTAAGTGCTGAACCTACTGGGGCTGTGGTGACGGCTACATAAGCGCCTGTAATTTTGCCAGCAAATGGCATAGCCATTGTGACGATGCTGGTTGTGGCAAGTCCACCTGGGATTGTGAGTGTTACCACTGTTGGGGCAAGAACTGCTGTTGACATTATTTCTCCTATAAGTCTGTGCCTGATTGGCTAAATAAATTATGGCACACTAATATCTTTCCTAGCGGAAATAGTTGATAAAACGGAACAAGGGGTGTAGCCTTGCTTTTATGAACTACTTACCTAATACCTGGATGGATTTCTCTCTTTGCCGCGGGCAGTCCAGTTTGTTTTTCCCTGCTCAGAGCATTGTTGGGAAAAAACGTATAGCACTACAAAAAAAAGCATTAGAAATCTGTTCTAAGTGCCCTGTTGTGGAGCCATGTCGCGAATACGGAATAGCAACCCAGTCGTCGGGCATTTGGGGTGGAGAAACGGAAGAACAGCGTGCTGGGCGTGGTCTCTCTGTGTCAATAAATGTTCGACGCCGTATACAGCGCGCCAAGAAAAAGATATTGTTATAGACCTCGGGCCCTTAGCTCAGTTGGTTAGAGCGCCGGACTCATAATCCGTTGGTCGTGGGTTCAAGTCCCACAGGGCCCACTATGAAAAATGAACAAAAATTTGCTGCCGCAGTAGCTATTACGGCGATTATCCTGGGGTACGCTGTGCTCCTGCTTGGCTGGTGACATGAATTTCTACATGTATTTCAGCGGTCTATTTATAGGCTGCGCTGTCGGCTGTCTTGTCGGATTTGCAGCGGGAAACAAAAGACGAAAGAGATGACATGAGCGAAACAACATGGACATGGGTCCTTCTCGGGATGGAGTTCCTTGGTGTTTTTGGCATGTGGAATGTCGGCAACAGAAAATGGTGGGGATGGGCACTGGTGCTCGTTCACTCCTTCCCGTGGCTTGCATACTCTATAATTTTTAACAAGCCTGGATTTGTAGCCATGAGCTTTTTGTGGATATCTATGCATCTTCGAAACACAGTCAAGTGGTTTCGGGAGCAGCGTCACGCCTAGGAGGTGTTATGGAAATTGTTTTATTAGTGATGTCTTTGTGTTTCTCGTTTATTCTTGGGCGCCTAACGAGCTTTAAACAAGATAAGAAGACTAAGAAACTTATTCACGAGCTACACACGATGACTGAGTCGCGAGATAGATGGCGCGAAAAATATCTTGTAAGAGTTATGAAAGACAAGCTCGAAGAGTTAAACTGTAAAGACCATGAATCTTCTAAAGACTAAAACGTTTCAATTATTTGCGGCCTGCGTTGCAGTATTTGTTACTGCTAAATATGGTCTTGAGCGCTTAGAGCGTAACCACAGTGACATGTGGGAATAATTAGAAGTCAGAGTGAGCTTCTATAAATTCAAATAAACGTTCCGCTGTTGTGTCGCCGCCGTATACAGCAGAAGACTTCAAATAACGAATAAAGTCATACCATTTACGTTGTTGGTCTGAGGAGTCAAAAACGAGCGTGTACTGCACGACTGCTTTTTCCGAGCCGCTAACATTGACAGCTGTACTGCCGCGCGACACAGCATCATCTGTGTCTACATCACTTTTCGCTTCAAATCTTTTTTCCCCAGTTGTGGGGTCTGTTGTTGTAACCGCATTTACCGGCTTAACAATTTCTGGTGCAACATAACCCTGAACGTAGTCGTCATCGTATTTGTCAGCATGCTCTGACAGGGCAGCCATTTCAAAATCATCCCACTGAAGCTCTTGAACAAGTGTTCCGTAGTCTTCCGAAATTATCGAAAGCATTTCGAATAGCGCAGAATCGTCTGTGTACCCAAGCTCCACTGTTCTGTTGTCTGCTATTGCAAAGGCTATTGCTTTTGTTTCTTCTACATCAAGAACCACTGCGGCTATCTCTTTCCATCCTAAAGATTTAGCTGCCTGGACCTGGTGATTGCCGGCTATGACGGTGAAATTTCCATCGCCGTTAGGTCTTACCACTATTGGTTTTATTTGACCAAACTGTTTATATGAAGCAGCTATCGCATCAATGTTGCCGCGCCTTGGGTTGCCATCAAGTGGTACTAGGGCGTCAATCGGCACTCGCAAGTTGGATAGATTTTCGTGAATCATATTTCTAGTGTCTCGGTTGATTGAAGCTTCACCTTGACGGTGAACTCATTTGAAGAATCAATGGAAACTATCTGAATGCCAAGCATGTGCATCACTGCGCGAGCCAGTTCACCCATTGAATTATCAAGCTCAATCAGCTCTTTGTCGGGCAAGTCCCCCGGGTCCGTCATGTCAAGAAATTCTTCTTTAATGTGACCCTGGATGTCGATAAGAATTTTTTGGAAATTTGTGTCTTCAGCCATTGCATTACTCTAGCACCAGGCTATAGGCAGTCGGCTACGGCCACAAACACAAGGAGATAATTGTGAGTACACAGATAACACTAATCGGGAACGCCACTGGGGACCCCGAGCTCAAGTATTTTACGGGCGGAACAGGTAAGGCAACATTTAGCCTTGCGGTTAATCGCTACTGGAATGACGAGAGCGGCGAGAAGAAAGAACAAGTCTCATACTTCAACGTTGAGGGTTGGCGCTATACGGCAGAAGACATCGCTCGTGTTGTCGAAAAAGGAATTCGAGTAGTAGTCGTAGGCAAGTTGGAACAGCAGAGCTGGGAAGACAAAGAGTCTGGCGAGAAGCGCTCCAAGGTTGTTGTAATTGCTGACCACGTTGCAATTCACTCAATGTCTATTGAATCTGTGGAGCGTCGCCGCGGTGGCTCGTCAGCAGGAATTGCTGAAGAGTCTGTTGCGACAGCATCGCGCAAGGCACCGCAGGTCGCAAAAAAGACAGCACGCCCAGCAACACGTCGCGAAGACCTGGACGAAGAACCGTTCTAATCGGGGTTGGCCGGCTGTGACTTTCGTCACAGCCGGCTTTTCCATATATAACAAGGCTTTTGGGGCGGAATATTGTTAACTGTTCTATAGAAATACTGGAACAAATTCTGCCCCTAGGGTATAATAGAAGTACTACATATTAACTAGCCCGGTACGCCGGAGTCATATTGGCCGAACAAAGGACAAATCGTTGAAGAAAATAAAGCGTGTATTCGCATTCCTCTTATTAAGTATTGTTGT
>Ga0255065_1000231_pt1 | contig 14851 bp, 16 predicted proteins | sample Colum_Cont_RepC__2_FD_188441 | JGI IMG/M metagenome (GOLD analysis project Ga0255065, IMG submission 188441) | Freshwater microbial communities from Columbia River, Oregon, United States - Colum_Cont_RepC_0h | ecosystem: Environmental > Aquatic > Freshwater > River | place: USA: Oregon...
TTGTAAAATAACATCGGCTTCGTCACGTTCTTTAGAACTATCACCATATAGTGTGTCTCCTACTTCTGATATAGGAGGATTTGCAGTTAGACCGTTAACAATACAACTTAGATTATATCGATCGTGATATTGTTGTATATTAAATGACATGATTACTTTTTTATCTTCATCACTAATCGGTAGTGCATGGTTTGGCATAGGAAAAATAAGATGCTGTTCGAATTTAAAATCCAACAATTCTTCTATTTTTCTTAAAACACCCCAGGCGTATTTTATATTATACGGCCTTGCAAGAAACTCTGTTGTTATTGGATATATAGGATTTTTAAATCCAAACTCTTGAATTGTTTTTGCTAACAAGTATGTAGTAAGTGCGCTATCGGGCCCGCCTGACAAAAACATTCCCAACGGTGCACCGTTTCTTGGAACAGCAATTTCTATTTTATCAAGGTCTGTATAATGATATTTTTTTATTTCTACATTTTCTACGCTTGCATATGGTGCAGCAGTTGAAAAGTGCCTGTTAAGCTCTTCTATAAGCATGTTATCTCCTATTTAAACAAAAAAGTAAACCGGTTTTTTGATCTATACCTTTTTCTACTAGTTCAGTTGCACAATGCGTAAACTTGCTATCAAAAAAGAAAATATCTCCAACTTCCCACTTATATTCATATTTTATGCTAAATCCTTTGTATGCCTCTCTAAAAGTGGTATTCCACTTTGACCCCCAATGTTTATGGCCTATCTCGTCTGGAATTTTATATTCATCTGACCATCCTCCGAAGTAACGAGGATCTCGAATGCCTTTGTTATAAAACGGTGTGTAATCGTCGGGTTTACTATACACAGGAGAAATCCATTCTGTATTTGTATCGGCAGTTTGATCAAATATTATAGTGTACGCATCTTTATTACTTGGTTCTACTGATAATGGAATGATACCTTGATAAAATGCCCGCCTAGTGTCGTTTCCGTCACTGTGTAATGCATAAGGATTTTGTAAGTCGTAAAAATTTACCCCCCAATATTCGTAAATTTCTTTATCCCACGGCATATAACTATCAAGCCATTTGCTAATTACATCTAATGTGTATACTGTTTTATCTGTTATATTGTATACATTATTAGCTCTTTTGCCATTTGACGCACGTGGTCTGTGCGATTCAGGATCAATTTTCAAAAGACTTTTTATATTATTTAAGTAATCTATATCTTTAGACGTTAGTACATTTTTAAGTACAATATAATCTTCCATGTTTTCCTCTTACACACTCGGGCCCATTGATCCGGCAAATTCATTATAATGATCGTAAATATGAGATACTTGTGCTTTTTGTGCAGTTATTTTTTCTAATTCTGCTAACAAATGATCAGTTGCTTTTTCTACAACTGGATAACCGAGTTCGATACATTTTTCTTTTAGTCTGAGCCATCTTTTAATTCTAACTTCACGAGTATTGTCTTTGTATACCCAATGATTGTTTTCGTCCCATGTTATTCCTAGTTTTTCTTGGTTTTTATATAATGGTGATCCTTGAACTATGTCTAATGTTGGTCCTAATGCAATACTTCGTATTAGTCCTGCTTGATTAATCCATTGATATTTTTCTAGCATGTCGAGTGTTTTTTGAAACTCTTCTTCGGTTTCAGTAGGATATCCTACAAGTAGTAACCACGCCATTTCTATTTTATATTTTGCACACATATTAAAAGTGAAATCCATAGCAGAGTCGTCAAACATTTTTTTCATATCGTTACGAATCTTTTCGCTACCGCTTTCCACTCCTATGCTTACAAATCGAAGGCCAGCATCGTACATTAATGAATAAATTTCTTCAGGCATTTGGTGTTCAGGTCGTGCAATAAATTGTCCTTGCCATAATACTTGAGACATAAGTTCGGCTTTTTTATTTTTTATAAGAGTGGTGCATATGTCTTTTAACTGCTTAACACTTCCGTTTAGTAAGCTGTCAGTAAACAAAAATCGTTTACTTCCGTATTTTTGATTTTGTTCTAACATTTCTGTTGCTATACTAGCACCGCTTCTAAATCTAAACTTTGGCCAGACACTTTGTATATCGCAAAATGTACATTTTCTTACACATCCTCTACTTCCGGTTATATATACAAATTCCGTTCCTAGCTTATTATTATCTTTTATTCGTGGATCATACCAAGTTTTTGGATAACGATCCATTGGAAAATCGCTGTAATCTGGAATAGGAATAGTATCTAAATTGTCTATCTGTACTGGAGTATTTCCGTTTATTCCCGGACTTGAAAAATTTCCTTTAAGTATATCTAAAATAGCTAATTCGCCTTCGCCTACTACATATGCATCAGCTAGTTTTTTTTCATATAACAGTGGACCTGTAAATTCGCAAAACGGACCGCCGACTACAATTTTTACTTCGGGAAGTTCTTTTTTTAGTAGTTCGCACATTGAAATACTAATCCATTTACTTCTTTGACTAAAAATAGTAATACCTATCCACTTTGGATTTTTAGATTTAATAGTCTCTATCCACGTAGGTACACATGACGAAATGTGTGAATTCCAAAAATCTTTAAATTTATCTTCGTATCTAAATGTTAAATCAGTATCAAACCATACGTGTCCGTGTGTAGATACATCTATGTTGTGCCACAGATCTAAATTTAAATCGTAGCAAAATGCAGTATATCCGTGTTTTTCCACTGTCGACTTTAATAACGCAGGAGCAGTTATAGGTGCTCTGAGTTCTAAACGTGGCAAGGTAAGAAAGACTATATCAGTCATATATAAATTCTATTTTCTCTTATAAAGTTAAATATACATATATTTATAGGATTTAAAAATCATGTTTTTAAGAACTGACACAATAGAAGAGATGCATGTGGAGATAACAAATAAGTGTAATGCGTCATGCCCTATGTGTAACAGAAATATCTTTGGGTCAGTTGATCGTCCTGGTAGAGGATTAAATGAATGGACGCTAGAGGATATAGATAAAGTATTTTCAGACGAATTACCAAATCTAAAGCGTGTTTATTTTTGTGGAACGCATGGAGATCCAATTGCTTCAAAATATCTATTTGAAGCAATTGATAAAGTTAAACGTAGAAATATAAACATCGAAATATTTACAAATGGCAGTCTTAAACCTGATTCGTGGTGGGAAAAACTAGTAAAAATATTGGACAGCAACGACAGAATAACATTTGGTGTAGACGGAATTGAAACTAACCACTTATATAGACAAAACACTCATATAGATAAAATACTTTCTCATATGAAAATATCTTGTAATAGTTTAGTAAAAGTAAGATGGGACTTTTTAGCTTTTAAACACAATGAATATGAAATTGAAAAATGCAAAAGTCTAGCAGCAGAATTTGGTGTTACCGACTTTAGGATTCGTAGAACACCTCGATTTGATAATTTTGATCCCTTCCCTGTTATGAATTCTAAAAAAGAAATTACGCATTATCTTGAACCGCCTATTAAAGAAGAACTAAAGCATCCTAGTCATATTACAATGAAATCGATAACGCAGTTTAAAAATAATCGTTCGAAAGAAGAAATTTTTGAATCATTAAATAAACAAATATCTGTAAATGAATTTTCTATAGTAGATTATACTCCGCCTGAAAAACTTTTAAAATGGAAAGTTGCATGTATATATCAAGAAGCAAAAAAAATATATGTAAATAGCAGGTTAGAAGTATTTCCCTGTTGTTATATTAGTGATGACAATGAATCTTTTAGAAAATTCTCAGATACTGAATTAAAATATCCTCAAAACGAGTTGTCTTTACATAATAAATCATGGAAAGATATATTGCAACATAAATTTTTTACTGAGGAATTAGAAAAATCATGGAACAATGATAATATAATACCTAGATGCATTAAGACATGCGGCATTGTAAAACGAGAACAAGAACAAAACATGAAGGTCAAGATATAGATTTAAAATGATACCAAAAATAAAATATAACTTAATAGCAGATTTAATAGAATACAATCCTGTATTATTTAAAAATACTGCAATGGTAGGAATCTACGACGGACAAGATATATGCAGTTGTTTTTTAAACAAGGCTTCACACATAAAAACTTTACATTTTTACGAAAATTTTCAAGATTTGGAATCTGAAGACTCTAAACACAGGCTTTTAAGTTTATATAATTCATGGAAACAAGAAATACCAAACTTTATATTTGAAATTGGCAACGGAACAGAGTTATCTTCTAACAAAGAGTTTGATTTCTTTTTTACAGATGCATATAATATTGATTACCGGTCATACTTTACTAATCGTAGATTCTCTGATACTCTGATTGCAATATGCGGATTTGGTGCTGAGTTAACTCGTACCGTTGATCTAAGTGTAAGCATTTATAATAAAGACATCTATCCAGTTATGCTTTATAACGGATTTTTGTTTTTTTGCAATAACAACAGTAAATACAAAGAAGTGCATAGGCAATTTAAACAATTTTTTGACAGTTCAAACATAACATATGTTAACAGAATGGGTTGCTTACGACCGAACGGATGGTATCACTCACTTTTAGTAAATCAAGAAGGTAAATAATATGACTGATATTGCAATACTTATAATTCCAAAAATTGAACCATGGGCTCCCACTGTTGGTCCTGCAATATTAAAAAGTCATGTTGAAGCAGAAGGCTTCAGCTGCACAGTTATAGATCTTAATATTAGTTTTTACAATTCCTTATCCGAAGAAGATCAGAAAAAATATTACACTACTATAGATGACAACGTATTTACAATGTCTTGGCATTATGAACTTTCGGAAACCTCTGAAGTTTTTTTTAAACAACATAGTAAATGGGTTGATACTAATATTATAAAATTAAAAAACTTAAATCCAAAATATGTAGGTTTAAGTTTATTAACAAAGTACAGCCGTACGTTTGCTTACTATTTGTCTATTGAAATACGAAAACACTTGCCAGATGTTAAAATTATTTGGGGCGGAGCAGACGCAAGAGAAAACACTAAATTGCTTCTTGACAATAGAATAATCGACTTTTATGTGTTTGGAGATGGGGAATTTTCTTTAGTCGAGTTACTTAAAGGAAATTTTACAGCACCAGGAATAAATTCTGTTTCTCCTCAACAAGTTGAAGATCTTTCTACTGTACTTTCTCCAAACTACAGTGACATTGATTGGAATGACTACAAAGATGAATATCCGGATGCTAAAACAGTTTATATTACTGGTAGCAGAGGTTGTGTCAAGAGATGTACATTTTGTGATATACACACCATTTGGCCAAAATACAAATTTAGATCAAGCAAGAGTATTTTTAATGAAATAATTGAAATAAGACAAAAGTATAATAGGAAAAATTTTCATTTTACTGATAGCTTGATAAACGGAAGTATGAAAACATTTAGAGAATTATTGTTAATGCTTAAGGAATATAGAAAAACTGACAAAGATTTTGGATGGAGAAGCCAGTGGATTATGCGTCCTGCTACACAGTTTAATGAACATGATTTTCAACTGATGAAAGAAAGCGGCTGTGTTGGACTCGAAGTAGGATTAGAAAGTTTTAGTGAAAGTGTTAGATTTCACATGGGTAAAAAAATCAAAGACAACGATATGTGGTTTTGTTTTGATCAATTACGAAAACATAAAATACAGTTTAGCTTACTAATGATTGTAGGATATCCAACTGAAACTGACGACGACCATGCATTATCTCTTGAAACTATTAAAACACTTGACAGAGAAAATTATATATTTTATAATAACGCAAGCGGCGAAAGAAGGCCATTAATACATTTTGGTTATGGTAACACTCTAATGCTTGACATGGAGTCTCCGTTGTATACACTGTTAAAGGACGAACTAGTATATTATAATAATAACCGTGACTGGCAATACAAAGATAACACACCGACTGTTAGAGTACAAAGAATGACAGAAATTTGGAATTTAATTAATAGCATCATAGGAAAAGATCCATTTATGGAAAAAATAGTTGCATCGCACATGCAGGAATTCGATGATGTCTGATTTAAAATGGAGCAATTATGACTTTACACAAATCCCGTTTGACGACATTGTCCAAGTCGGACAACGGACACTCTTATATAGAGACATATTTACTGTATCTTGGCTCCTTGGCAGATTCTGTAACTATCGATGTTCCTACTGTTGGCCCTATGCAAGATCCGACAGAAAAGATCATAGACCTACAGAACTATGCCTCAAAACGATTGACGAAATAAAGCGCCAGGCTCGTGCTAACGGTTTTAATAGCTTTCATTTTTCTTTGTCTGGCGGTGAGCCTACCTTTCATCCTGGCTATTTGGATATTCTCAAGTATCTTGCCGATGATGTTTCTAATACTAATTATACTAGTATTCATATGACCTCAAACTGCTCACGATCCATGAGCTGGTTCGAAGATTACGTAGAACGTGCCAAGCCATTCCATCGTGCAAGCATTACTGCTAGTTTGCATACAGAACATCTTGACACAAAAGAAAAAATGCAAGACTTTGCAGACAAACTAACCTTTTGTCAAGAACATGACGTACAGATTACAATTAATATGGTCATGGTTCCTGAATGGTTTGAGAAAGATTGGGACAACGCATTGTTCTTCCATGAACAGGGTATAAATGTAACGTTAAAGCCTCAAAGCGACCCTACAGCAAGCCGAGTTGTAGAAGGGTATACTGATGATATGCTTAACCGGTTACACAACGGAATGCCGCAACGAGCATACACAGAAATAAAACGCAAATGGAATAGTAGACCAATGGCTACATTTCAAATACCGTTAGGAATAAATGAAAAAATGGATGCTAGTGTTCCTAGTCATTTTCAAATAGAATTTAAAGATAGTAAAGGCAAAACGTGGTATATGGATCAAGCAGAGAGATTTAATGCTTTTAATTTTAACAAATTTAAAGGATGGAATTGCAATGCAGGGTACCAAGGAATCATTATTCGAGAGCCCGACGGTTCAATTAAACGTTCTTATTCGTGCAGCGATGCCCCTCTTGGAAATATCGAAACTGGATTTAAATTATTCAACTCTCAAATGCCATGCATTACTGAGTCGTGTGTAAGTAGTGCAGATAGCAAAATACCAAAAAGGAAATCATCATGAATTATTTCAAACACATTAGCGATCTACCAATATATGACTTATATTCAGAATACAAACGATTAGTGAATAACAACGTTATTCCTGAGATTGATGATCAAATGTGTATTAATACTGTACAAACTCGTCCGTCGGATGTATTTTATGGCCGCGGAAGTTTGTTCTATGATTGGGATAATAAAAAAGAAATCAACGGAAAAATTGAAATTCCATTGAGAGATGTTCCGCTAAAAGAAAGTGATTTTAACACATTATGCACGCAATTCAGAGGATCACTGTTTGAAGATATTTATCAAGCGTTAAGAAAAAAATATAACATAGGTCGTTTACGTATTATGAAAATGCGTCCAAAAACATGTTTAACTTGGCATCAAGATGATACGACTAGAGTTCATTATCCAATAAAAACTCACAAAGGATGTATGATGATAATTGACAGCGAGGTTAAACACCTACCCGAAATGACATGGTGGGAAACTAATACATTGCCGCATCATACAACAATTAATGCAGGAACAGTTGATCGACTTCATCTAGTCTCTGTAATATTATAAAGGAATAAAAAATGCCAATATTAACTGACCCAGAATTAGCAAAGCCGTTTGTTTACGAGTTAGAATGGACTGATGGACTAAAAACAATATATCAAGAGGTTCAAACTATATTTTCTCATTTGCCTTACATTTATACACAAAAACCCGAGACAGATTATTTTATTGAACATTATAAGCCTCATTATAATCTTTATGATCCGGATAAACCTGTGATGCAAGTTGTAAGTACAAAAAATCTTTCTAAACATAAAGTTCTTACAGAAATGTTAAACAAATACGGATTTACACAAAGTGTAAAATTTTTTCAAGCCGATCCAACACAGCCTGCCTTTAAATCAGTAGAACATTTATTTTTTGGACATAGACACCATACAAGAACAAGTGTTGCAAGTTTAATTTTTCCTATTGCTGGGTGCGATGAGAATACATTAACAAGCTGGCCGGCATACGAAGATGTAGATGGGTTTATTCCTGAAGATCCTAACAAATGGATTTATTGGAGCGAATATTATTGGAAAACATATAATAAAAACGACGATAAATATCTTTTTACAGACGACGTAGCTGTTTGCAGATATGCATTAAAAGACAAACCTGTATTGTGGAATGTAAAACAATGGCACGAAGCAGTTAACAAAGGCAATAAACACAGAGTAATCTGTAACATTAACTTCGAGAGTTCTATTCAAACGTGGCAAGAAAGTATAGATATAGTTAGGAATATTTAATGGATTGGATTTATGTAATCATACTAGGTTATGTTTGGGGTAGTATCATTTCACATTGGGGTGCAAGTATTCTTTTGCATAGATACTATTGTCATAAACAATTTAAAGTTCCTGTGTGGTTTGAAACAATAGGATTGGCGATGTTAATGATTGCTGTAATTCGATCTCCTATTGGTTGGATTGCAAGTCATAGAATGCACCATCAACATTCAGACACTGATAAAGATCCACATAGTTGGAAACACGTAGGCTATTGGAAAGTTTTAACAACTACGTGGGACATTCCGAGAATTCCTATTAAGTATGCAAAAGATCTTTACGAAAATCCAAGACTGGTATTTTGTCATATGCATTGGTTTAAAATATTAGTAGTTGTATGGATAGTTAGTTTACTAATTGGGCCGAAGTTTTTTGTAGCTTTTGCGTTAATGCCCTTTATTCATGCAAAGATTGGGTTTGGGTTATTAAATACCATAGGACACAAAGAAGATGGTGGTTCGAACATTCCGTGGTTAAATTTGCTTATTGCAGGCGAAGGATATCATAAAGAACATCATAAAAACTTTAGAAGAATACGCTTGCACAAGTTTGACACTGGAGGCTGGATATCAGAAAAACTTATGGAATTAGGAATTTTTAAACCTACAAACAAGGCTGTATAATGACCCCCCAGGAAAAATTAATTCAACAAAGTTTAGCTATAAGATCATTTCCAATACTTCCAGTTAAAGAAATTGCTGATAATCATAGATTAACTATTCACGACGAAGTAAAAACTTTAAAAAGTAATATTACTGAATACTTAAAACCATATGTTGACTTGAGCGACTTTGAATATCTATATCCTACTAATGGCATAACAGAATCCTTAAATTACTGGATGATGGGAGAAACACGTACTATACAAACTAGATCAGGAGACTATGTATGGGTCGGTGGCAAACCGTCTGGTGAAGTAGCGTATATTACATGTCCTACATCGTATGATGGAAATTTTTGTGAAATACCTAAAGACATGCCGGTTGTATTAGACCTTGCATATATATTAAGTACTTCAGTTAAGAAGTTAGAAATTGGTAAAAACGTTGAACGAGTGTTCTTTTCTATGTCTAAATGTTTTGGACTTAGAAATTATAGAATAGGATATTACTGGTCTAGAACACCCGATAGATGGCTAGAACCATTACATAAAAATGCAAAATATTACAACTATTATTCTATGAGTTTAGGAGAAAAAATTATAGAAAACATTCCAGTTGATTTAGTTTATAATACATTAAAACCATTTCAGACTGAAATCTGCAATGAACTAAACTTAACAGCATCGGATACAGTGTGGCTAGCTACATCCGATGATCCTATATATAATAAGTTTTTTAGAAATTACACAAACAGACTATGCATAGCCGATTTAATAAAGGAAAAGTATTATGCTTCCATTTAGAACTGATAACGACATCAGAACATTTGACTTAAAAGAAATAGCAACACAGGTGCAAACAAAAGGTGCTGCTATTTTTCACGAACAAAATTTTAAAGAACAAGAGTTTATCGACATAATGAAACAGTTTGGTGAATGCGAAGCCCCTAACTTGTTCATGAATCCAAAAGAATATCCTGAGATTTTTTTAGTAACAGGCAAGAGAGACGATCACGGACATAAGATCGGTATGTTTGGAGACACAGAACTAGGATGGCACTCAAACGGAAACAGTAGACATCAAATTGATAAAATTTTAATTTCTCTTTACTGTATCGAAGAAGACATTAATACTACACTAAGTATTTGTCATACTAGTGATCCGTTTTATGATATGAGTGAAGATGAACAAGAATATTGGAAATCAATAAAAATCCGACTTCAATTCCAAAACAACACAATGTATCATTTAGATGACGACGATCCTGAGCTTGAATTCATGAGCAAAAATAAAGGATCAATACGTTCTCTAGTAGGAACTCATCCGCATACTGGAAAATATTATTTCTATTTTCCTTACCATTTCATTATTCGTGCATGGGAAGGAAAGAAAGAAATTGATGCTAAAGAAATGGTTGAAAAACTTCATCCAAAGATTTTTAAATCCAAGTACCAGTATCATCATATTTTCAAAAAAGGCGACTTACTACTAATGGATCAATTTAGTTCTTTGCATAGAAGAACTCCTGTGCTTGACAAAAATAGACTATTGTGGAGAATTGCGTGTGATTATCAAAACATCAATGCTGCGTAAAGAATATAAAATAAGCGATATGGCATATCTCGATAGCGAAGCTGCGTCGAAGTTATATTCTAAAAAAGCAGATATTGTTAAAGAAAATAATCTTGTTGGAATCGTTGATGTAGGTTGCAGAGTAGGTACTATAAACAAGTATCTACTTGACTATCAATATAACTATTACGGATTTGATACAAGCGTAGAACCTATCGAATATGCAAAACAAAAATATAAACATGCACAATTTGAAGTAAGATCATGGGACAACTTAGTTCTTCCTAGTTTTAAAGTCGACACTGTTGTTTTTGGAAGTATACTAATGTATGAAAAAAATCCATATGTATTCTTTGAAAGAGTTGCAAAATTTTATAGTCCGACGCACTGCATTATACACGAAGTAAACAATAAAAATATTGACGACTTAAATTATACTAATTTAAATTATTTTACTGATAATTACAATTGTAAGATTTACAAATTTGACTTAGACATACCGTGCGGAAAAAGGACTATCATCGATGTTAAATACAACTAATTTTAGAATAGAAAAACATAACTTACAGTATTATCCAGACGGGAAACCTATAAGAAAATATCTCAACAACGATCCTGGAAATCCGGGCCCAGATCGCCCCGGACTTGAAGACTTGAGCCTTAACGATCAGTATGAAGGTTATAGAGATATGGTATGGACCCCAATCGATTTACCCTGGTTGGATGTAGATATCGATCATGTAGCTGAACTAAGTCAAAGTGCAACCCTTAGAAAAAATTTTTATGACACTGAAAATGTAGGAAGATTAGTTTTTCTTAAAAAGAACTGTTGCGGGCAACCTGGGGAAAACCCAGAATGGTACAATTTTGCTAAAACAGAACTGTCTCATGTAGTCGATTATATAGAACAATTGCCATTTAAATCAATCCACCAGGTGTTTTTTTTGCAAGCATCAAATACAGTCGATGTGCATTATGATGAAGAAAAAGCATTAGTTCCACTTCTTAGATCACAGGCCCCGTCTCACTTGCACTGGAGATGGAGCAAAGTAACCGATTGGCGTAATGAACATTTTTATATGAGTAAAGACCACGGAGCGACTAGAGTATTTCCAATGCTTCCTCCGGAAACAAATGCGTTTGCATATGATGGTGCAACATTTGAACACGGAGTTAATAAAGGATATTCAATGAGAGAACGCTTGCAATTGGTAGTACATGGAGTGTATGATTTACCAAAGTGGCACGAAATTCTTGAAAGCAGTTGGCAAAAGTATAAAGAATATGCAATAACTACAGAACATTTTAATCTTTAAAGGAAACAGCATGTTTAATTTAAATATTGCAGATGTAGAAATTCCTATTATGGCAGGTGCATTAGGAGTAGCAATTTCCGGAGGTGCTGACAGCAGCTTGCTTTTGTATATATTAATGTCAAATATTACTACAAAGTTGCAAATATTTACATATGCAAAGAATTCAAATTTTAGATTAAATGCTATAGCTGCAACAACTATAATTGAAAAATGCATACAGTTGACTGGCAATAACAATGTTGAGCATCATATTAGATACGAAAATTCATTTGAAAAACCATTATTTTTTGAAAGACCTTTAGAATACATTAACACTGGTAAAATTACTTACATGTACACAGCAGTAACAGCAAATCCTCCTAAAACTGTTGCAGATTCATTCTTAGGAAAAGATTCAAATACTGAACATAACAAACGAGATCCTAAAACAAACAGACCGATAATAGATAGCAATTGGGTAACACCATTTTGTAATATTGACAAAAAGAAAATAGCAGAAATGTACAATGTTTTAAATATTAGAGAATCAATTTTTCCTTATACGTTTTCTTGTGAAAATGTAAACACACCCGAAAATTATCATCATTGTGGAGAATGTTGGTGGTGCAAAGAACGCCAATGGGGGTTTAATATCTAATGCAAGTAATAATTTTTACAGATTCAAATGGTGCACTTGGGTTTGGCAGATATGCAGGACCTTACAGAATAGCAACTGAAATTAGAAATGCTGGGTTTAGTTGCCAAGTTGTTGATTTTTTTGCCGAATTGTGGCAGAGTCAGTTATTAAAAATTATAGACAAGTATGTTACTAAAGAGACTCTTTGGGTAGGATTTAGTACAACACTTTTTGCTCCTGAAATTAATTCTGAAATTATTAAAGAAAAAATACTAAGTGGCGACTATAATAACAGCTTTATGATTGAAAACTGGAAAACAGGAATTTGGCCTCGTACAAAAAAACACATACAAGAGCTGCATGATAGGGTCAAATCTATTAATCCAAACGTAAAATTTGTACTAGGTGGTACTAAGGCTGTAAGATCAACACAATATATTCCAATTGACTATTATATCTGGGGAGAAGCTGATACAAGTGCAGTTGAGCTTACACGACATTTAAAAGACACTTCGCATCCTATTATTGCTGACGACTTTCATAATTCTAAACGTATGATCAGCGAAGATTATCTTCCTGGATCTATGTATTACAAAAATATAAAGTGGGAAAAAAACGATTTTATTTTTCCTAAAGAAGTTCTACCGATTGAGTTAAGTAGAGGATGCATTTTTAGGTGTAGTTATTGTTCTTTTAAAAATCTAGGTAAAAAGAATGACGACAACTACTTAAGAAAAATCGAATCTTTTCGAGAAGAAGTTGTACGCAACTACGAGTTGTTTGGAACTCAAAGTTATATGTTTTCAGATGATACGTTCAATGATTCGCCTAAAAAAGTAGCTAGATACGCAGAATGTATACAATCTTTGCCTTTTAGATTGAGCTGGGCCGGTTATTGCCGAATTGATATGTTTGCATCGTCTGATAAAATGATACATGATACAAAACTTACAAATCCTGATTTTATTAATTTTGGAATTGAAACATTTAGTCACCGTGCAGGTAAAAATGTAGGCAAAGGAATGGATCCAAACAAAGTTAAGGATACATTATATAAAGTAAAAGAGATACTTGGACCACAAACAACCCTTAGTTGTAACTTTATTGCTGGACTAAAATACGAAACCGAAGACGAAATATGGAAAACTGTAGAATGGTTAACACAAAAAGACTGCCCTGTTGATGCATTTAATGTTACTCCTTTGTATGTGATCCATTATAGACGTGATGTACATGATCGTACAAGTGACTTTTCAAACGAAATAGGTAATAATCCATACAGCTACGGTTATGATTACGATCCTGACACTGGCTATTGGAAACACGAGACCATGGATCAAACTCGAGCACACGAAATAGTTCAACAAATTTATAAAATGCAAGAAGCGCAAACAAAAACTTTAGCAAATAGAATTGGATTTTTTGGGAGACTACAAAATCTAGGATTAACTCTTGACGATTTACGTACAGTAACAGCATCAAACGCAGAGCCGGTACTAAAACTAGTTAATAAAAAAATCGAATTAAAAAACGAATATGTACAAAATTTATTGAGGTACTAATGGAGAGCATTATAATTAAGCAGTATAGTGAAGATCCTGAAAAATATAGAGACAAAATTTGGAATTTTGTAAGACAATCTAGATTGGAAGGAAATGATTCTATTAGAACAACTAATTATAATCCGGACGATCCTAATATCGAAACTTGGTTAAGTTTTTTAGATGACAAATTGATATCGATGTCTGTAGCAGAAAGATCACATTATACTAATGACCCAGACATTGCAGTTCGTATATGTAGATATCATATATTAAAAGACTATAGATTTACACATTGCGGTCTTAAAATGGGTGCTTTGCAAATCCCATGGGCTAGAAAACAAGGATTTCAAATCTTATATATTACTCATGATATAAATAATAGGGCAATTAATGCATTGTATCAGCGTAAAAAACGTATGAATGTTCCTTCTTTTAAAGAATATGTTACCGGGGAATGGTACACTAGTTTGCAATTAGAAAAGGATTTTTATTTTAAAACTGGTAATATAACACAATATGTTTACAGTATTAGATTGCATGATACTAATTTTGTGTGGCAACCACAAAGTCAGTACATAGTAAAGAGAAATAATGAAAGTATTACTTAGTTCACCTAGAGCAGGTTCGTCTTATTGTTACGAATCTTTTCATAATTACAATGTAACATTACCTAACGTAAGATACATCGGAGTAGAAGAATATTTTGATCCTAATAAATTACCTCATATGAGTGTCATAGAT
>Ga0255065_1000260_pt1 | contig 13741 bp, 11 predicted proteins | sample Colum_Cont_RepC__2_FD_188441 | JGI IMG/M metagenome (GOLD analysis project Ga0255065, IMG submission 188441) | Freshwater microbial communities from Columbia River, Oregon, United States - Colum_Cont_RepC_0h | ecosystem: Environmental > Aquatic > Freshwater > River | place: USA: Oregon...
ACCAGCGCCACCGGCTGCTTCTAACGCTTTACCAAACTCAGTTGTTACTGTGCCTTCAGATATATCGATCAGTCCGTCTGTAAATTCAGGAAGAAAGCTAGCGGCTGCTGCTAAGTTTAAGTCAAGATTTGAAGCGCCATCGCTTAGTGCATTTTTTTGTAATGCTTGGAACCTAACGTTGCTGTTTAATGCTTCGGTGCTTTCCATTAATGCTTCGCGACTTTTTCCAGTAGCTTTTGAAAGCAAGTCAATTTGTTTAAGATAGTTTTGACTTCCTTCGATCAACGATGCGTTGGATCTTCCTTGCAGTCTACCTTGCGTCTGTTGAATTGAAATAAAAGAAACCATTCCATCATTAACACCAGCAATTGTAAAACCTAAATCAAACAATCGTCTTCCAGTGTCACCGGCTCTTAAACTTTTACTTAAATCTGAAAATCTTTTTGTACCATTAGTTACACTTCCGCCAAGCTGTCGTAATGTTTGACTGTTATTTTGAACTAAACTATTAAAATCGTCTAGACTCATGCCAGCAGTACTAGATGTTTTAATCATATCAAAAATACTGTTGTTAAAGCTAGCCCCGACCGAACTTAGATTTCTAAATCTGTCAACGCTATCATCTAAGTACTCAATAAGTCCTTGTATAGACGAACCTGCTCCGAGTATGTGTTGACTAAAATTGCTAAGTCTGTCGCCTCCTAGTGCAAATTCTTTTCCTAATCCTCCGACTACTCCGGCAGCACTATTGACAGCTTTTGCAAAAATTCCTTGTTCTTTATTATTATTTTTTATAGATTTAGTATTTGCAGACATTGCCAACGATTCAAGTCTTAAACTTCTTTCTCTAGCAGTGTCACCTTTGCTTAATGCGGAAACCAATGCTGCAAGCGTAGCTTCACTGGCAACACCTTTTGGACCACCTACATTGGAAATTTCTACTTCATCTACCATTTGCTAACCTAAATTAAATACGTACATAATTATATCGCATATATACTACATAGTATTTATCCGGAGAAAAAATACATGAACCTGTCCGCATCTAGCAATCCGTTAGCAAAGCATTTTAGACAACCTAAACTATATGTTACATTGCCTAGTAAAGGATATTTTTATCCCAAAGGCTCGCTTGAAACAACAGAAACAGGAGAAATACCTGTGTTGGCCATGACTGCCAAGGATGAATTGCGTTTTAAAACACCTGATGCACTGTTAAACGGACAATCAACAGTTGATGTAATACAAAGTTGTATTCCTAATATTAAAAATGCATGGAACGTACCCAGTATTGACGTAGATTATATCTTAATCGCCATAAGAATTGCAACCTATGGTGAGAAGATGTCTATTACTACTACACTGCCCAACACAGACATCGAACGCTCGTATGATGTTGACCTAAGAATACTGTTGGATCAAATTTCTTCAAATGAATATGAAAACATAGTGTCCTACCGTGATTGGAAATTTGAAATTGCACCTACAAATTATAAAAACTTTACCGAAAGTGCAATGAAAACCTTTGAAGAGCAACGAATATTAAAGCTACTAGACGACGACAAGATGTCAGAAGTTGAAAAAATACAACGCTTCAATGAAAGTTTTACTAGATTAACTGACTTGAACATAGGATTGATGGCACGAAGTGTAGTTGCTATTCAATATCAAGATGAAGATCCTGTAACTGATCCAACGCATATAGCAGAATTTTTTGACAACGCCGACAAGGATCTGTACAAGGCTGTGCTGGATCACATCGAATCACAAAGACAAAAGTTTAAAATAAAATCTTTGAAAGTTGTAACTGGTGAAGAAGAACGTGCAGCAGGTGCTCCAGAAGAATTTATGCTGCCTATTGTTTTCGATCGTTCTGATTTTTTCGCATAAGGATCTCAACTTGGTCAGTTGAAAAGATCTTACAAGAAGTTGAGATCCTAGATAACGAAACAAAACAGCTAAAACATAACTTGTTTAAAATTTGTTGGAGCATGAGAGGAAGTGTTTCGTTGTCAGAGGCGTATGAGTTGTCACCTGAGGATCAAGAGATTATAGCTAACTTGATAAAAGAAAATCACGAAGTAGCTAAAAAAACAAACCTGCCGTATTTCTAAGCAGGTTTGTTTTATTTTTATAGTGATGCTTTAAGTTTTGCTTTTTGTTGAGGTGTTAAACTGTTAACAAAATTAGTTATGTCAGGAGCGCCTTGTCCTTGTGCAGGAGGTGTTCCTGTTGGCGGTGTCTTAAGTGGCTTTGCAGCAAATTTACTTTTTGTTCCACCAGCATCAGTTGCAGCAGCGCCTTGTCCTACAACTTTTAATAATACTTGATCAACTGCATTGTTGTCAAGCACTTGATTAACTGCCGCAGTTCCTGTAACTCTCTTGATAGTTGGTACCAGCTGGTCTGTTGGTAAACCTTTTTGATCTAAAAACTGCTTGAACTGAGAAATAGTCAAACTTCCTTTTGGTATTTGTGCTTGACCCATCCATCTAGCAAGATCTGTTTTCATGGCATTAGCATCTTTGCTTGCACTTAGTTGTCCAGAAGCCCTAGCACCAATCTCACCAGGAACTTTACTTGCTATCTTCTGACCTAAACGCTTCAACATACCAACAGGTGCTTCATCAACTTCAGATTCCGACATTATTTGATGTATTTTCATTTTGGTTATTCCTTTAAACGCATTTATATTATTTATGAAGAACTTTAAAGTCGAACTACGTTCAACTGTGTTATCGCTATCGCTCAACACATATTATCTTTATCTTAATGATTAAGCATGTGTGTAACACATGCAATTAATATTATGTAGATTAATCTGGTCAGACGGAACCTGTTAACAGGTTCCTCCTTCTCAAACATTATGTGAGTATCACCAGCCGAGACTTGGAAGTAGGTGTTTTCTGCTACACAATGGGCTCTGACCTTTCCCAACCTACGTCGACATCAAAATATAGTGCATACGCTATAAAAAAATTTTAATAAAATTCTTTTAGAGTGCATACACTACACTTTTATCCGTTGCTTCGTTCCTAGTGCAAACGGTTTTTATGTGTAATGTGCAGTTTTTTTTTGACAGCCAACAATCTATCTATACCGACGGGTACTCCAATGGTAATGGTTAACCTAGATGAGTCCATTAGTATGTTACGTGTCCTGTATCTCTACAGGTTTTTCCACAGCGGTATTATAAACTGGCCCGCCAACCTTTTGTGTTGGATTATTTGCCTATATCTTTATATCTACGTTGTAGCTCTTCGGCTGCCATTTGCCTATGTATCGATATTGTTTCAAAGTTATCAACAATCCAACCTAAATAGTTTAGTGGAAGATCGCTTAAAGGTTTTCCGTAATACTTGCCTTTAACTGCCCATATTTTATTTTTTCTTAGTGCAGCGTTGTCTGATGCACGATGGTCCCAGCCTTTTCTTTCTTGATCGTTTTCTTTATAAATTTTATGTCGCTTTTGTACAGTTTGCCAATCAATACTTCTTGCCATGCTCTAACAATGCTTCCCTAAGTTTATCGCTGCCGCCTACACGAACGTTGATGATACCGTTATAATACTCATCTGTTTCTAAAACTCTACGTTCGAACTGTTCTCTTGCCTCTATGTAGCTCATTTCTGCTCTGCTTTTGCAAAAGTAAAGTACTTCTCTTGTGAATTTATCAGTGCCTAGTGCTGCTACATCTTCGTTTAACCTGTCTGACGATCCCCAATAGTCTCGCCAATCGCTTTCTTTGTAGCCTCTACGTTTGTTCTTTTTGCCTTTAAGCGGTGGCTTAGTAGTTTTAAATCGTGCTAATTTCTTGCCTATGTACTTGCGATTATTTGTTAAATTGGTAATAAGATATACAAAGCCTTCGATGTCTTCTGGTATTTCTATGACTTCTTTACCTTTATATGTCCAATTCATACATTAATTATTTTTTGGATTTACTCTACGTGCCTCTTTTGGATTATTTCTTGCTCTGCCATCTTTTACATGCCTACGGTGTTCTTCCATTATTTCATCACGACGTATTGAACACAATAACTTTATCTCGTTTAGCTTTTTTCTTACTATGCGCCGCCTGGTTTCAGCAGGACGCTGCTGAAAATCTTCGTTTAATGCAAAATAATCTAGGTATGCCTTAACAAGTTTGTCGTGTGTGTCGTCTTCGATTGTCATTCTACTACATCAATGTCGTTTGCGTAACTGGTAAAGCCGTTTTCTTTAATAACTTTCAACACATTATTAACTCTACCAACCAGTTCGTCTTTGTGCGAGATAAGAAAAATGTTTTTGCTACGTTCTCTTCCCATCTTTTTTAGAACTCCTAAGCTATTTTCAACTCCTGCTGTATCCATTCCGCTGTCAATAAGCTCGTCGATAAACAACAAGTTAATGCTTTGGTACAAACTTTCCCAAACATCGCGGAAAGCAAAGCTCAGACCTAGTATTAAACGATTACGCTCACCTCTTGATAAGTTATCAAAGTCCAAGTCTTGACCTAGCTGTGTAATTTCAACACTCAGGTCATTTAAAAACGCAACTTGATGTGGTAACCCTAGTTTATCAAGGTAATATGTAAGTCTATTGTTTAGATACGCTAAGTTTTGATCAATAATCTTTTTTCTAATAAAGGAATCTTTATTAGTTAACAGTTTAAGCAAGAAATCCTGATGTTCTTTAAGTTCTGTTAACTTATTAACACCTGACCAGTCGATTACTTGCAATGCAGTGTTTTTTAAATCGTCTATCTGTGCTTGATACGGATCTTCTTCTTGTTCTTTACGCACGATCGCTGCTTGTAGGTTGTCTACGTTGTTTCTATGCTCGTAGGCTTCTTTTGCAGTTTCATAAAATGTGTTTGGCTTTGCATTAACATCGCCGATTTCAGTTAATTCGTTGTTGACTTTTTCAAATTTGTCTGCAACTTCGGACAGATATTTCATAGCGTCCGACAATTCTTTATCTTTTTTTGAAAGAATTTCCTGTTTTTTATTATCATGCAATGCTTGACCACATGCATAACACACAGCATCGTCTAGTTCTTTGATGTCTTTTTGTACTTTCTGAACACTAGTATCTGCTCTAGTAAGTGCAGTTTCAAGAGTTGCATGTTCTTTCTTTAATGCATTAACACGAGTATTACGATCGTTCCACTTTAACAGTTGATCATGCAAATCCAACTCGACTTCAATGTCAAGTTTTGCAAGTTCTTCTAATGCAGTCGATAGATTTTCAATATCCTGCTTTCTTTTTATTTCCCATGCACGTTGACGACTTATCAGAGTGTTAATACTTTGACCGATCTTTTCGTTGCTGGATTGTACAGCATTAATCTTTAATGTTTCTTCTGTTATAAGATCTTTTGTAAATTTAACTTGATCTTTTAACAAGTTTGCTTTTTCGGACAGGATAGTAATGCCAAGAAGCTGTTCAATGATTTCTCTTTGGTCATTTGTTCGCATACTAAGGAATGGTTCAGTGTATGTATTAAGTGCTACAACATGTTTAAACATATTGTGGCTCATTCCTAGCAAGTCATTGATAGTTTTTTGAGTTTCTCTGCTATCGCCTTGGCTTTCATCAGCAGATTCGTCAATTTGTTGAATGTCGTTTACATAAAACTTTAAGATGTTAGGCGATCTTCCACGTTCGATACGATATAGTATACTGTTTTTTTCAAAGTTAAGGGTAACCAACATACCCTTGTTATTGGTTTTATTGATTAGATTGTTCTTTTTAATACTAGTTAGTGCTTGTCCATACAATGCATATGATAGTGCGTTAACAATAGTAGTTTTTCCAGTACCGTTACGTGAACCAGTATCGTCTCCGCCTTGATCTAAGTTTTCACCAAGTACCAACGTAAGCTGTTCACGATTAAAGTCGACAGCTTGGGTAACATTACCCACACTCATAAAGTTCTTAACAGTCAAATCCTTGATGCGAATCATTGTAGTTCACCATATATGTTCAATAGTAGATTTTTATTATAGTTCTCGCTGTCAATAGACATGATCTCGTTGCTTACAATCTGATCTACACTTTCAAATTGTGCAATATCGAGTTCTGTAGTGATTTCTTCAAGTTGTTTTTGTGGAATAAGAGTTATCTCTCTGCATTTATACTGTTCCATGAATGTTTCTTTTACAAAACTTGCTTCTTCGTAGCTAATAGGCAGGTCGAGTGTAACACGCAGATACATGTTAGGCTTGATAAGCGTATCCTTCTCGTCGATTAGCTGTGATAGTTTAATTGTACGATACTTTGGACAATCTGGCCAATCAATGTACCGAGGTTCTGCATCGTTTTCACGATCCAGTATCATCATTCCACGTGCATCGTCCCATGCATCGGCATAGTTGTGAGGAAATGCATTACCAATGTAGTGTATCTTACCTTGTATTTGTCGTTTATGAAAGTGTCCACTAAACACATACTCTTGGTTCTTGAAGTGTTCTGCTTTGAGTTCGCCGTGGTCCGGCATCTGCACCATAGCATTCATATAAAACGAAGGAAGTTCGAAGTGTCCAAACACGTACTTTGCTTGCAACTTCTCTACTTGTTTCCATTCTTCATTAACCAACCATGGAACAAGTGCTACATCATCAAATACTGTAACGTCGTTAATTACTGTAATACCAGGAATATGTTTTGCAAACTCAGTTGACTTGATGTCTCTTGCATCTTTGTAATACAAGTCATGATTGCCAGCAAATATATAAAAGTTTTCAAATGCAGCCCCGAGTTTTTCCAACGCCCTAAGCCCGCTATCCATTGTTGTTAGGTTAAGACTGTTTCTATTGTGATTCCAGTCGCCACAAAACAATCCTGTGTCGCAGTTATTTTCTTTAGCGGTTTGAATAAACCAATCAACAAAGTCTTCACAGTCTTGATTGTGAATCTTAGAGTTACCTTTCATACCAAAATGTATGTCAGTGAACACTGCTGCCTTTTTAAACAATATAGATCTCCGTATTAAACTAAAGTATAGCGAGTATGTCTTTGATTGTCAACAATTATTCTTCTTGAGAATCTATATAACGTTTTGTAGCAGCTTCGAACTCGCCTTGGTACTGTCTAGTAAAGCTAGGATTTAAATTATTCATTTCTAAAATGTCATCACGAATATTTTGATTGCGTTTTTCTAAGTTTATAACACGAACAAAGCTGTTAGTTACGGCTGCGGTATAATATGCAAACGGGTTATTAGACTTTGATTCGTCAAACTGCAATCCTATCTGTGTTAGCTGTAGTACTGCTTGACCTTTCATTTCGTCATTGTATGTATAACCACGAACGTTTCCTCTTGTAGCATAACGCTCACACAGCTTCATCCACATAAGTGCAAGTTTTCGTGTTGCCACACCATGTTCTTTGGAAAAATAGCCATTCTCCATGCCACCGACCCAATGACTTTTACCCACGCACACTAGTTCGCCGTCTTCGTTAAACTTCCAATGTTGAAAAGGTGGGAAATTTAGTTTTATCTTACCATCGGCTACACTTTTTGGGTTTTTCTTTCTACCGGGTTCGTCGGGTATATGATCAAACGTCATGACTCTAAATACTAAATCAGTTTTTTTAATTGATTTAATATCTATTTCACAATCCGATAGTTTTATCTTGTTGTTTTCTATTTTTTTAACTTCGTAGTCTTTTGAAGACAACCGTTTTGCTCTATTTTGTTTTGCTTCTATAACAATTTTAGAAGTAATTTTAGAAACATCTGACACGATTATATCGTACTCTGAAAATTCTAGATCAGTAAAACTTGAAAATGTGTTTTTACTTTTATGTATTTCTGCTAGCATATCTTTGTTATTTAAATAATTGACTTTTTTCATCTTTTTCCTTATTGAGTTAATACTAATATAATATATGCACTTAATTTTGTCAACTAAATACATATGGAGAATAATATTATGAGTTTACTTTCATCCTTTGATAAGTTTGTAAAAACAGTTTCGTCTACAGCTACTACAGTTGGTAATTTTGTTAATCAAGTGTCTGGTACAATAAACGGAATAAAAAATGTAACACAGATTATATCTAATCCGGCAGCATTTATGTCGTCGCTGAGATTAGGAACCTTTCCATCAGGTGCTCAATACGTTGCGTCAAATACATCGTTTGCATCTTGGGGAGGCACTGCTCAATCTGCCGGATCGGACTGGAGAGTAAGAATTCATCTTCCAACTAGTATTCCTTCCTTTATTAATTCTGCTTATTTAGAGCCTTTACGTGCTTCAGATAACTGTATGGTATTTCCTACTACTCCGCAAGTTTTGGTAACTCATTCTGCAAGTTATAATAATTTACAACCCTTACATACTAATTATCCCTTTCCGATATATCAAAGTAGTTCAGTTGAAGATATTACAATTACTGGAGATTTTCCTGTAGAAAATGAAAAAGACGGACAGTATTGGGTAGCCTGCGTACAATTTTTAAGATCAATTACAAAAATGTCTTACGGTAGTTCTCCGAATAGAGGATCACCCCCGCCGCTGGTTCATTTAAGCGGATACGGCGACTTTATTTTTAACAAAACACCAGTTATTGTTAAGATGTTTAATCTTGATTTACCAAACGGTGTTGATTACATAAAAGTCCCAATTGCACAGTCTGTTGCAAACGAAATAGGTTCCGGTACATATACCTATGTTCCTACACTTTGCACATTTAGTATTACAGTACAGCCGGTGTTTAGCAGAGATAAACAAAGACAATTTAACTTGGATAGCTTTATACAAGGTGGATATGTTAAAGAGGAAGGATTTATTTAATGGAAGTTAGTTATGCAAAAACAAGTCCGTGGCAGTTAACACAATTAAATTCTACAAACTATCTTGATATAATGGTAAAAAGAGACATACCGGCACTGTCGGATGATTTGGTTTTTGAAATTACTCCTCAGTATACATACAGACCAGATTTGTTAGCTTACGACTTGTATGGTAGTTCAAAGCTGTGGTGGGTGTTTTCTATTAGAAACATGGATATAATTAAAGATCCTATTTTTGATTTTGTTGCAGGTACTAAGATTTATGTTCCAAAAAAGTCAACTCTTATTACAGTTATAGGAATCTAACATGGGAATACTTTTAAATCCACTAGGAAAGTTTGTATCTTACAACTATGTGTGGACGTTAAGTGCATTAAACGTTAACGAAGTAAACAGCACAGGATTACCTGGTGCTGGAAATATTCCTATAATACGTTCAAGTGGGTTACCTGATAAAACTATTACAACTGCGGCAGAAGATGCAGCAGGAATAAAAGTAGAATACTTTATCGACAACATTTCTATAGACAGTCTTATTTCCAACAACCCTGGAACAAGTACATCTGTTGCAACAAAAATTACATTTCAAGTTACAGAACCTTATAGCATAGGATTATTTTTACAAACACTACACCTTGCATCAAAATCTGCAGGTTTTGGAAATTATATCGAAGCACCTTTTTCCTTATCCTGTGAGTTTGTAGGCTACGACGACTCGGGCAAAGTAACCAGTCAAGTAGAGCGTAAGACTTTCGTAGTAAAACTTGTAAACTTGACTTTTAAAGTAGATGCCAGTGGATCTGTGTATGACATTGAATGTATTCCTTGGAATCACAGTGCGTTTACTGATGAAGTTCAAAATGTAAGAACAAGTGTAAAAATATCAGGAATTACTGTTGAAGAAATATTAAAAACCGGTGAAAAGAGTTTACTAAAAGCAATAAATTATCCCCAGGAAGAAGCAATGGGACGAAAGGTAATACTTCAAAACGATGTATACGACATTAATTTTGTAACAAACACCACAGGACCATCGTCTGGAAGTTTATATAACACCGGAACTGTAAACGGATCTTCGTTTGCCACAAGCAACATTAGTAAAGATTTTGATTCTTACGGAACATCTGGACTTGCTTCATTGAGTCAGGTATACAATCCGAGCACAGGGATTATAATGCCTACATCAATAAATGACATCACTAGAACATTTCAGTATTCTCAAAATACAAAAATTGAAAAAATTATAGAAGATGTATTGTTAACCAGTGAATGGGGACAAGGACTTATTAGTAGAAGTCCTAACAGTAAAGGAATGATCTCTTGGTTTAAAATATTTTCAAGAGTCAATATATTGTCTCCTGACAATGGTCAAGGCCGTCCTGCATTAAACTATATCTACGACATTTACGAGCAAGAAGTTCATGTCAGTCAAATTGCACCAAACACTTCAGAACAAAACTATGTAGAACTAGCGGGTGACTGTGTTAAAGCATATTTTTATTCCTATACAGGGTTAAACACAGACGTACTCGACTTAGAATTTACAATTGATAACAGTTTCTTTAAAACATTGGCTGACCCGTCTATGGCTGCTGTTTCATCTTTAGGCAGCGGACCTAGAACTATAACCAAAGAAATTGCCAGTATTGCTTCAAACGCACAAGTAAGTCGACTAATAGAAACAAATGGTGCAACGCCTGTAAACAAAGCAGTTTATACAACTGCTGATGCAACAGCACCGACTGGCGCAGCCATTGATGACGAAAAACGCCGTGTAGCAGAATTATTTAATAGAGCTATTTTAAACAGTGATGTTGACAACGTTGTTCTTGATTTAAAAATATGGGGAGACCCGTATTATCTACCAGATGCAGATGCAGGAAATTATCAGCCAGAGACACCTTACAGAAACATAACATCGAATAATTCTGTAAATTTTAGAACATCTGAAGTTGATATTTTATTAAACTTTTCTTCAGCACTTGACTACAAAGAAAACGGATTAATAATTGACAGTGCAAATGCATTTACTGGAATATATAAAGTTATTACATTAAACAGTAATTTCAGTAATGGACAATTTACAAATTCCTTGCATTTATTAAAAAGACCAAATCAAGATAATGCCACTAGATCTTACGTACAGTCTATAGTAGAACAATTGATCTCGGGCGGCGATTATACTGTTCCTGTACCGGCGGGCAGTGCAGCATCTACTGATTTATTGTTCTCGGAGGTTGAAAAACTAAGTCAAGTGGTATCAAAATTAGGATTCTTAAATATCATACCGACTAATTTACTAGGCGGTCTATCAAATATACCGGGACAACTAGGACAAATTTTTGGAGTTATTAATCAAGCAACACAGCTTATAAACAACGTTCAAAATTTAAGAACAAATCTATTACAAGTATTCCAGCCGTTAAATATAAAATCATTAATTGAAATTCCTGTAGGATCTGAAGGAATGCCAATAGCATTGGCTCAACTTGCTGGATTAAGTCAGTCACAAATTGCTCAACAACTTGCCAGTGGGGCAATTGATATAAGTCAACTAGAACAACAATTAGGAAGATCTCTAACTGGACAAAGCCCAACACAGGTTGCAGCACTGCTTTCGCAAAATACAGCTAAAGTGCCTACGACTGTGTTTCCAACTGGCGGACCTGGAACATTTAAGTTACCGACAATAAAACAATTTACAGATTCACGAAGATAAGGAATAATTTATGAGTACAAGACAGCCTATTAGGAATGTTACATCTCGAACTTCACACGCAGTACACCCTCCGTTAACACCTGGACCCTATCTTGCAAAGGTTGTAGGATTTTTAGACAAAAAGTATATGGGTGCATTAGAAGTACAACTTATCAAAACAACCTCAGCAGGTGATTACGAAAACATAGATGAATCGACTGTAATTGTAAACTATGCGTCTCCGTTTTATGGCGTAACTTCTTTGGCAAACATAACAGGCGACGACAATTACAGAAGTTCACAGCAGAGCTACGGGTTCTGGATGGTTCCTCCGGATGTCGATACTAAAGTTTTAGTAATGTTTCTAGAAGGAGACAGATCGCGGGGATATTGGTTTGCATGTGTGCCCGACGAACATATGAATTTCATGGTACCTGACGGTCGTGCATCAACAGAACTAACAACTTCAGGAACACCTAGCAATCTACAAGGAGCAAAATTACCAGTAGGCGAGTATAACAAAGGCATTACAACTGAGTTACCCGATGACACAACACTAACAAGAAAACCTTATAACCAAGATTTTACTCAAGTATTAGAAATACAAGGATTGTTATTTGACGAAGCTCGAGGATTAACAAGTTCTAGTGCTAGAAGAGAAATTCCTAGTGCAGTATTTGGATTTAACACTCCTGGACCTATTGATAAGAGACCCGGAGCACCTAGAGCAAAAATTGGTACAGCAGGAAACGAAGCAGAAATTCATGTAAGTCGTTTAGGTGGTAGTAGTTTGGTTATGGACGACGGCGATGACAAGTTAATTAGAGAATTTCATGCAAGTGACGGTCCTCCTGTTTATAAAAATAAATTAATCGAAGAAGCTGGTGGCGACGAAACAATTCCTCATAACGAATTAATACGACTTCGAACTAGAACTGGCCATCAAATATTATTGCATAATTCAGAAGATATAATCTACATTGCCAATTCTCGAGGAACAGCATGGATCGAGTTAACGTCTGATGGCAAAATAGATATACATGCAGACGATAGTATCAGTATCATGTCAGACAATGACTTGAATGTTACAGCAGAACGAGATATAAATTTTGAAGCTGGTAGAAACATCAACATGAAAGCATCTGCAAGATTCAGCGATGGAGCGCAGAGTTTTAACGGATTAGAATCAGGTCGTGTGCATATTGAAAGTGTGTACGACACTAGAATTGTTGCAGGAAGATCTTTCCAGTTTACTTCCAGCGAAAGTCTAGACTTTAATGTTGCTAGAGAAATTAAACTTACTACAAAGGGCGACATCAATATGCACGCCGAGGGCGGTAGCATATATCAAAAAGCAGACTTGAGTTTTCACCAAACAGCAGGACAAAGTTGGTATAGAAAAGCAGCAGGCGGTGATATAGTTGACATTGCAACAGGATCTATACATCAGCAACCCGGTGCAGATTTTCATATATATGCTCCTAACAACGTTTATATTTCTGCACTCGGCGGTCAGACCAGTATCAGTGCTTCTCAAAGCATATACCTGCAAGCAGACAGTAATCTTAATATCAAGGCCGCAGGTATCTTTGCAGCAGATGCAGGAGAAATACACTTAAACAGCGGATTAGCCGGTGATGCTACACCTGCAGTTCAAAAAATTGGCGGTAATTCACCAACTGCGCCTAACAATGCACTCTCGTTGAAGCCGTTATCAACACATGTATTGCCCTATGTTCCTCCTGGTGCTCAATTGCCAATTCCGTATGAAAGTATACTGTGTAGAGCGCCACAACGTGAACCGTGGACACAGCATGAAAACATGAATCCGCAGGCATTTAAACGAGAAGAAACAGACAGAGAATTTGGTGGAGAACTTCCGTCAAACGACAGAATAATAACACCAGATACATTCACAAGAGGTACGTCTAGTAGAAAAACATCAAGTTACGTAGAAGGATCCGGAGGATACGGATTAGGTAGAACTGGATCTGAAGAAGATTATGGATCATCACCCCGTGGCGGCATAGATACAGCTCCTGCAAATCAAGGACCTCTTGCAACTGTAACAAGTAAACGCGGTATAACTGCACAAGTTGCTCTAGTATTCAAGGATGCGTTCCAAGGGCTTATTGACGACCTTGAAGCTACAGGGTATGACATCAAAGTTATGTATGGATACGCAAATAGACCCGTTAAAGGTGAAAAAAGTATTAAAAGTTTTCATGCCAGCGGCGCTGCTCTAGACATAAATCCTGC
>Ga0255065_1000267_pt1 | contig 13486 bp, 12 predicted proteins | sample Colum_Cont_RepC__2_FD_188441 | JGI IMG/M metagenome (GOLD analysis project Ga0255065, IMG submission 188441) | Freshwater microbial communities from Columbia River, Oregon, United States - Colum_Cont_RepC_0h | ecosystem: Environmental > Aquatic > Freshwater > River | place: USA: Oregon...
TTCGGATATATTTAATTAGTCATTGTAATTTTTTAATTTTTCTGCAATGTAATCTACTAATAACGGATTGATGTCGCTTAATGAAACTTTTCTTACTTTTTTAAAATAATCAACCGCATGACTAAACTCCTTGATGCGATCTAAGTCTATATCAGATCCTATTGTATTATTTACATCGTGTAATTTTTCAATGACTTCGCTGTAATTGTCAAATGCTTTCTTAGAACTTTTTACTATTTTTATAGATCTATTAACATATTTTTTAAATCTGTCATCAAGAAACCCTATAGTTATACCCGGAGTATGAACAATATTAACAGCAACATCAAGTTTAATATTATGTGTTGTTGCAATTTCAATTAAAAAATTAAAATAGTCAGGTAGCATTGTTATAGATATTGGATTGATTGCCATGTTAGTACCGATTGAATACCCAGTGCTTGCCCATTTTTTAAAATTTTCAACAAATCTTTTATAAGAGCAGCCGTATCTAATATATTCAAAATTTTTGCCAACACTTTCGGCACTAATAGATATTGAGTAATTTAAATTAGGGTATTTTTGTTTGTAAAACTTCATCTTTTCTAAACACTTATCCATTAACTTATCCGGAGTATTTCCATTTGTTTGAATGTTTAATAGTAGAGGTGTGCATGAATCTGCGTTTTTGTAAAAACTTTCAATCGATAAGTCCAATAGTTCTCGTTTGTTAATGCTCATTAAAAGAGGTTCGCCTCCTAACAATATTATCTCATAATAATCGTTTTCTTTTTTATTTTTAGCAATGTCGGAAATATAATTAAAAACATAATCAGCATACTGTTCGGGTGTATATTTATTTTTTATTTCTCTCGATGCCCAGTACGGTAGTTCTTCGGTGGTATTTAAGACTTCTTGTTCCCACTTGCTGCTATAAACCTTGCTACAATAAACGCAGGCAGAATCGCATGTATTATCAAAGTATAATTCTATACGATGTTTATTAGGACGTGTGCGATAATGCTCGTTTCCGTGCATTCTCCATGATTTATTTCCAGATTCTTCTGCTTTCCAGCAAGTTTTACAGGAATTGTTTTGTATACCAGTTTTTAAGTCAGATTTTATTTTATCAAGTTCGTCTGTAAATATTTCTGCTCCAGGATGCATTTTGCAACAAAGTGATACTTTATTTTCTAAAGCTCTAAATATTATTTCATGCAAACTTCTTATACATGTATTATTTTTCATTTTGTTTTACTTTATCTGCCCATGCTGCTAGTTCTGGATTATAATCATATATGTTAAATCCTCTTAAGGAATTAATATACTCAATCCATCGTAAAGCATTGGAGTTATCTGCTGCTGTTGCCGAATACTTTAAAGTTCTTAATCTTTCTGTTCTTTCAAATATTATCGGATTGCGTAGATATGTCGGGTTATTAAAAAACTCAATTACCAATCTATCTATATCGGTTTGCGGAACAATACTGTAAGCAGAGTACTTTGGAAGAAAAACATAGTAATACGCAAATACATCAACTAATCCTGTTTTTAACAATTCGTTAGCCGAATCTTTAAGTGTCCAGAGTGTGTAAAGAGAAACTGTACTACTTGCTATGACTCTTTTTCCAGTTCTTCTTAAATATGTTTCCATATTTTCAAGAGTTTGTTCGTAAGGTGTACTACGTATCCACTCGTAAACTTTTCCAGTGCCATCTAAACTTGCAGTGACTAATAAATCAACATTAGGATTTTTATTTAACTTTTCTAAAATATCCCATATTTCCTCAGTAATAGAAGCCCAGTTAGAAACAATTAAAATACGCATTTCGTATTTTTTATCTACAATTTCTTTTAACACTCTTATATTTCTTGGATCCGCAAACGGTTCGCCGCCCTTAATAAGTAAAAACTTAATTGAAGGCAGTACATCTAATATTTTTTGCATGTCCTTGTCGGTAGCCTGGAATGCTTTTGTATGCAAATTAGTTAACCCAGAATTTTCTCTAAACTCTAATCCTTCTTTTTTTGCACGTTTATCAAGTCCAATCCACTTGCTACTGTAAATACTACCGCACATGGCACAGCTTTGATTGCATAGATTACTTGGCGTATATTCCAAGGATAGTATTTTCTTGTTTGATGCATTAAAGTTTTCATCCGACCACGGAAGATTAACATAATGATCATTATCTATGTGTGCAGGAATTCCGTTGTCTCTGTTATCTTTGCAAGACACGCAAGCACTTGGCCACTCGCCTTTTTTAAAGTTATTACGAATATTGTTGATAATATCGCTGTTATAATAATCTTCTAAGGAATCTACTTCCCCGATGTATGCCCCATGCTTTTTTCCAACTGTGCATAATTTTAAATCACCGAGGGGTCCAATGTTAAGTTGGCTCCACGGTGCTTTACACATCATCGGTCTACGAGATTGGTATTCTTGATCAGACATTATAACCCCTTGAGTCAAATCTATTGTCTATTAAAAATCTCAACGGAGTTCTAATACTTACAAAAACTCCATTGTAATTTGCAATATTTATAGAATCAGTTTCTTTTAATGCAAAGTCTGTACACACTTTTATATATTCTGTGTTATAGCTTTTCCACCAAAAGTCTGGTCCTAACGTGTCTATCATACTAGAGCCTATCCACATATCGCTTATGTTGTTATATCCAAAATTGTTCATAATATTTATAGGACCGTTAATGTGTTCTCTACTATAACGAACTCCGATTCGTTGAGAACCCATTGAATAAGCCTTGCTTAGACTAACTGAGAAGGTCTTGATTGCAGGGTGAGACAAGTCTATTTTAATATTTCTGCATTGTCCTAGCCATGCTGCATCTATGTGAACCTCAATACGATGTTTATAACAGAAATCAAGAAGCTCGCACATGTTTTCAATGTTCCCTGCTGTTTTAACAGAAGGATACGACATAACTAATACAGAACTTGCGGGTATGTTAGAATAATGTGATACTTTTAAAATAGATGGATTTAGTCTCCAATGATACGCATACTCTCCATCAAAAATTACTAACTTATTTCCATATTTGTAGTGCAGCTCATCTATTTGTTGCGAAACTCCTAAGATAGCATCGGTAAACTGCAACGACTCAAGATTTTCGATGTTATTTAATTTAGAACTTTTAATCCAGCTAGTGACTTTTTCTATAAAATGTTTTGTATACTGGTTGCTATCAGATGGATAGTCGTTCATGTTTAATGAATTTCTAAGTCCAATAATTTTGCTAACTAGCATAGGAGGAATTCTAGATGTTAAAAAGTTATCTACAGTTAAGCTCTTATACTCCATACAGATCGCCTTTTAATAACTTCCATGTCGTTTCGCATGTATCTTTCAACTTTTCGTTCCTGCTTGCATCTAAAGTTTTTGTATAATGCCAAAACTTTTCTAATTCATTACTGTAGTCATCGGCCCACATGTATTTGATGTAGGTGTCTAGTATTTTACAAAAGTGCTTACGATGTAATAAATCAGTAATTTCTGTTTCGGCACGAATTTTCCATTCTTCAAAATAATTTTCAATCCATTGTTTGCTTTCTTTTGGAAATACTTTAATGTTTAAAAATCGAGGACTGTGAAGAGGATGAGGACTTATAACACTTTTATGTTTTACATCAACATTTATGCGTTTAAAGTTTTGTTGTATTTTCCACATCATCATTTCGGGCAAATGCACTAAGTTATATGCTTGTATAGTTGCAGCCCACCAAATCTTAAATTCACCTTCTGCTGCATCTAGTTTGCGCATGTTCTCTTCAATCTTACGCCATTTACTAGGATTACGTATGTAATCGTTAATCGGTCCAACAGCATCAACACTCATGCCTATTTGTACACGTTGGAAGTTTTTCCAAATATTCCATGCACGTTCCGGTATGTTAGTAATATTAGTATTGTATTCGATTACAATTTTATCTGCTCTATTTGCATCAATACATTTCTGTAAAAATTCATAGTGCTGATCGATCATCAAAGGCTCACCGCCTACAATATACAATCTTTCTACTACTGGTATTTCTTTTTCAAGATCTTTCCAAAACGATGAATTTTCGTACCAACTGTAAATGTCAACATCAGGAACATGTTTACCTTTGGCATTTTTAATTAATTTAATTTTTTGGCCACTGTCCTTGTATTGCGGTCCCCATAATTTTACAGTATCTTCGTACCACATATTACTGTCTGTAGGACCACACATACGACACTTTAAGTTGCATAAATTTCCAAATCGTAAATCCATATATTTTATAGGATTTTCTTCTGTGTTAATTGTACCATCTGCGGTTGTTAATTCTCTTGCAGTGTCTTCGGTGATTGTATGATTCCAAATTTCTCTTTCCCAGTCAGCACGGCTTTCCATGCCGGATTCTGCTTCTCGCTGGCAGCGTACACAGCTTTCGTGGTATTTGCCGTCGAGCATACTAATCCTAATTTCTTTCATTAGGTCGGCATTTCTAAAATCTTGTATTTTATCTTTGCCAAGATTGTAATATGTTCCGTCGGGCTTAGAAATTAATCCTTGGTTTACACTCACGTTTGCATTACAGCAAACCCTTACATCACCGTTATTTCTAACATTTAATCCTAACCAAGGCAGAGGACACCATGCTTTATTTGTCATCGAGTGTCTCGCTTTTTATATTTTTTCCGTGACCGCTGCTAAATTCAAATCCGGTGCCGCAAGTTCTGCCACAAGTAAATATTCTTTTAAAAGTATTGTCAGGAGAATGCCAACTGTTTTTTAAATATGTTTTAAAAAATTCGTGTTCAAAAACTTTCCATCCATATTTTCTTAAATCATTAAAGTCGCTGCCGTACATATTATATAAATGGTTAAAACTTTTACTTTGTTCTGTTTGTTTATGAAAATAAGGTGGAGCACCTAGCCAGCAACACGGCCATACTTTCATGCACATATCTATAAAAATTGTACTGTCTGCTTGATACTTGCAAGTGATTTCAGTTTGGTTAACATACTCGTTAAAGGATGAGTATTTTTTTATAATACTTTCTTTGTCAATTTTATTTTGGTTATTCTCTTTATCTTCGACAAGGTTACCTTTTTTAGTTTCAAGTGTTGTCTGATTTTGATCAGCAAATCGAGCGGTATATTTTACTGTAAATTTGTTAAACCCTAGATCAGTTGCCATAGATCTTGCTTGATCAATTTGATGATAGTTGTGTTTAAATTCAATGAACGCCCATTCAGCATGACCTCCAGCATTAATAAATGCTGTTGCGTTTTCTATAATTTTATTAAAATTTGATCCAACTCTATACAAGTGATTTGTATCTTCTAATCCATCTATACTAAAAATGACGGACAACTTGTTTGTTGATTTTTTTGCAAGAGATTCCCACCAGTCCGGAGTTCGTAAACTTCCATTAGTGGCAATTCTTATATGCTTGGCCTTTGTTAATGAAAATTCGTATGTTTCGTCAAATGTAGGACTTGCTAATGCATCTCCGTAATTTCCACAGTGGAACAACGTTACTTTATTATCTTCAAACGGCTCTAATATCAGTTTATAGTCTTCGAGCGTTAAGTCTGCTATAGGCATAGAAGGATTTATTTTATTATCGTACACCCTTGCACATTGAGGACACATGCAATTGCATCTACTTGTATGATCCAATTGTATTCTTTTTACATTGTCAAAGTCGAGGTACATTAAACAATTCCTTTAAAAATAGGAAACACTGTTTCAAATTTATTTTCCCAACCTCGTTGTTTGTTTATTAAATTTAAATATTCTTTAGTTTCAGGAAGTCTTGCACTCCAGTCCATAAAGTTTACAATTCCTTTGAATCTTTTAACACCGTATGGATTTTCTAAAAACTGTTCTTTTGAAATGTTGTTTTCTTTTACACCTGTAAACTTGTCCCAATTTTCTTCTATCCAAGGATAAAATTCATTTGTATATTTGTCAGTTATGTGTTGCTTAACGTGTGCAGGTAATACCTTTACATTCAATTGTGGAGGCCAATATGCAAAGTGCATGTTAATTCCGCCTGCGCCCAATGGCCACTTATTAATTTTTTTAAAACCCTGATTTACTTTCCATTGTACAAATTCCGGAATGTAAGCAATATTAAGAGCCATAATGGTAGTAGCAGTTGTTACTTCTACTTGGGGTGCAGTGTTGTCTAATTTCCAAAAGACCTCTTCTTGATGTTCCCATTTGCTTGGATATCGTATATAGTCGTTGTGTTCGCCGTGTGCGTCGATACTATAGTGAAATCTAACACGTTTAAATTCTGCCCAAAGATCGAACAAATCATCTCGCCATTCAACTGCATTGCTGTTATATCTTAACTCGATATTTTTAGCGTACCCTCGTTTAACGCACTCTTCTAAAAGATCATAGTGTTCGTCAATGATTAAACTTTCTCCGCCTGCAAAATAAAGCTGATACATGTTAGGAACTTGTTCAAAAAGTTCACTCCAAAATCTTGGATTATTTTTGTGCCAGTTGTAACTAGCTCCATGCACTCTTCCTTTGTTTTCCCACTGACTTGTGTTTTTTAATTTTTCATTCTGTATCTGCGGAAACATTTGCTGCCACTCTTTGACCCAACCACTACTGTCATGAGGGCTGCACATTACACATGCTAGTTGACATTTACTGCCCATGCGTAAATCAATGTATCTTATTTTAACAGGTATAGATCCATCTTCTTGAGTTTCTGCAACTAATTGTTCTATGTCGTAACGCTGATTCCAATAGTCAGTTTCCCAGTTGCGCTTGCTTAAATGTCCTGCTTCTTCTTCTTTATAACATTTTAAACAACTTGCAGGTTTTTCTCCTCGTAACATCATATTACGAACATTGCGCATATAACTGCTATTCCACGCATCTGCTAGTGTTGTGTGATTAAAATTTGCCGGAATGCCGTCGTCGTTTTTTACAACTCCGACTTCTCCGCCGCCGATTTTCTTATTAGAATCAGAATCTTGTACACTGCTAGCGTTACTAGTACAACAGGTACGCATTTTACCATCAGGACGACTACTTAGATGTAACCAAGGCAATGCACAAAATGTTGGTGAAATTTTATCTGATACTGACATACTTTACTTATTTAAATTGTTCTGCAAAAGGATCAAACTCGACTCCACACTTCATTGCGCATACTTTAAGTCTGCCTTCTTTGTAACTGTTTTCTTGCCACGAATCTTCAATAAGATTAAAAATCTCTGTTTTAAATACACGTTCTAATCCATGAATCTTAGCATTTATTGCATCTTTTCCGCCTGCAAACTCTATAAATTTCCATATCTGTTCTTGTTTAGGATCTTGGTGCCACCATTTATACATACGACCAGCAGTCCAACAGCAAGGCAAGGCTAATCCTTCGGCAGTAATAAACAAACTACCTTCGTCCTTGACTTTACAGCGAATAGGAGTTTGTTCATAGTAATTATCCATGCTACCGTATTTTATTTCTAACATTGTTTGTTTTTTCAAAGCACTGTTAACATACTTTTCGTCGGGCTTTTTAAGTTCTGTTGTTTGATTTCCTTTACGATCTACTGCTTGATGGGTTTCTTTCTTTTCACTGTTAGCACTTATAAATCTTCCAGTTTTTTTAGCAACAAACTTTTCAAATCCCATTGTTTGTGCTAGTTCTTCTGCTTCGTCTACTTGATGCTGGTTGTGTTCAAATATAAGGAAGTCCCAACGAGCTCTACCGCCAGCAGCAATAAATGCTTTCATACTACGATAGACATTGTCCCAGTTTATTCCTTGACGATATATATGATTTGTATCTTTTAGTCCGTCAACACTGAATATAACTGCACCATTTGTTCCTAGAGTTTTAGCAAGTGCATGCCACCATGCAGGAGTTTTTGCACCAGCATTGGTATTCATGCTCAACCACATATTAGGATTGTGTTCTCTAAAATATGTAAAGATTTCTAAAGTATCTCGAGCAACAATAGGATCTCCTAGATTGCCGCACATATACATAGTGTTTAATTGTGCAATAAACTCAGGTGTAAATATACGCTTAACATCACTGATTGTAAGTTCATCTAAATTAATGTGAGGATTTAGTGCGCCGCCGTTTTGATTTCTGTCACACATCGGGCAACTGGCCTGACAATTTTGTGTTACTTCTAAATGAATTGTTTTAATATCTTTATAATTATACAAGTTCAAATATTCCGTTATTGTTTAAAATATATGGATGAGAATAATTTTTTATTCTCTTATAAAACATTTTTTGTAATTTTTCTTTGTTTTCTACAGTAATCTTATGATAGGGAGTTTTTTTAATCATATCTGTTCTTTTTTGATCTTTAGTATTTTCTAAAATTAGTTGTGCATCTTTTTTAGTATCAAATAACAGATCTTCAAAATATACAATCTTATTGTGCAAGTTTTTTTGTTTTAATTCTGCAAACTTTTCCCAATATTCAATTTTAAAATCTAGCATTTCACGAAACGTGTTGGATTTTATCTTTAACGTTGTCGTAAAATATTTTTTATCATTGTGGTTATCAAGTGCATCTGCTACAACTGCACTAAATGCACAATCAAAGAGATTTTTTCTTAGTAACAAAATTATATACCAATTTCCATGCAAAAAATAATCAATCTGCTCGCTTGATAACTTGTCTAACTGGTTTAAATGCGTTTTTATAACTGCATTTTCAGTGTTTTTAATTACTTTAAACATGCTGTCGTTGTTTGTCAATTCCTGAAAAGGTTCTCCAAATAAATGTGCAGATTTTGGCAAAAATGAATGCAAAGTTTGTGACAAATAATTACTTCCTGTCCGAGAACTAGAGATTATTAAATATTTCATTAAATTTCTTTCAACAATAATTTTACATCCTTGCCAGGTCCAATTTTGCTAGGCAAATCTCCGTATTGTTTTACATACCATTCTATTACAGCTTTATACCACAGATGACTGTCGTGATGTGCGAGTTTATTAAACTGTGATATGGTATTGTTTGTAGCTTCAACAGTACTTAATGCTCTAGCACTTTCAGTTTGAAGTTGACGTAATGTTAATTTATCTATATCCAATTTTCATAAACCTTTTGTATTTAAATAAATCGATTTCACCTTCGAACACTGTAACGGTCATCGGACAACTACTGCTAAAGTCTTCTAGCGATGCGCTGGAATTTACATGTTCCTTGATTTCAAAATAATTGTTGCTTTGTAAAACTATTAACTTACCAGTGGGTATACTTTTAAACCATTCTTCAAAATTTTCAATGTGTTCGCAACTTGTATTAATAATAGTATCAGGATAATCTGTTAAACTACATACAGATCCATTTGAACGCAACGTATCATACGTGTGTGACTTCCAGTCTATGTTATGTATGTTTGCAGTTGATGCTTTAAATTTCCAATCTTGCATTACCCATTTCTTATTAAAAATTTCTGCTATGGGTGCGCAACCGGGATCAATATCAAAGCTGCGAATTTTTTCTATCTTTAACCCAGATTCAAACAACATAACTGCTAATGTGCCGTACCACCCTGCACACAAAAATACAGTTCCAAGATTTTCATTTGTTTTTATTAACTCGTCGACTAACCATAGTTTACTATGCAATTGCCCTCTACTAAAACAATCACTGTCGTAGGGTATTTCATTTGCATGTAATATTTTAAATGCATTTACAAATTCGGTATCTACGTATCTGTTTAAGAGAGGAGCAAGTTTCCATTTGTTGTTGTCTAAAATTAATCCTGCTAAGTCTTCAAAATTAACAAGTTTAAAAATACTACGAAGGTCTTGATCAATATACGCTCTGCGTAAATCGGACAATTCAGACACGCTAGGGTACAATAATTCAAATCTATCAAGTAATTCATGTATTTCCATCAAACTGTTCCTTTAACCATTCAAAGTCATTGATTTTTTTAAGTGCATCAATGTTGTTTTTATTTTGTTCACCGTATACTGCACCTGCTGTTGCTCCTAGTATTGCATATTCTCCAAAAGGTCTAGATTTTCCTACTGTTTGCCAAATACGTAATCTTTCTTCAGTTTCGTTATTTTTTTGTCGATCAATAACTTTACTACTTAGCTTAACACATTCTCTAAATGCACTCTTCCAGGTATTAAACGGGTCAGTATTAAATCCTGTAACATTTGATATTTCTTGCACTGCCTTAAACTTGCTGCTAACACTAGTTGTCATGTCCGGGCGAGACGTATCCATATTTATAGTTAGCTGTGTAGGAAATAGTTTTATACCACCGTATCCGTATACAAGATCGTTGATTGGATTTACTGATCGCCATACATGCACTGTTTCTTTGTCCCACCGCGGCACTTGATAATCAAATTTAAAGTTAGGATCAACTAGTGCATCGCCGTCAACAATCCAAAACATGTCAGTTTCGCAAAGTTTTGCTGCCGCAATGTGTGCTTGATGAATTCCTTTTACACCATGAATACGTTTTGCTCTTGGAAATCTATCCGTTAGATACTTGTAATATTCATCAGCAGTAGGTTCTTGATAACTGATAAAAACTATATCGTAAGGTTTTGGAGTTGATACAATTATGTTAACTTCTTTTTTGTTTGCAATAAACTTGTAATCAAATTCTCGTCTGCTAAATTGGGCATATTTACTGCACAGTATAACACCGTCGTGATACTTTCCATTTAGATACGTATGATTAATTTCTCTGTCATAAGTTTGATCAAAGCTAAAGTAAGTGTCAAACTTAAATCTTTCTGTAGTGGTTATGTAATCTGGCACTATCCAAAACATTTCTGTCTTAGAAGTTTTTAGTGCGTTAAGATAATCTTCATAAACTTTAGGATAGAAAATTTCGTATTGGCATGGGCCACTTGCTACAATGTCCCATTCTTTGGCATTTACAATGAATCGATGTTCTATCTCTTTAGCTGTAATAGGAGTATGTTTAGACAACAGAAACAATCCGTTCCTTTTTCCGTCAACATGCAAAAAGTTATGATTGTGAGTTCTATCAAACTCGTTGTCGTGTGTAAAATAAATGTCGGGTATAGAACTTTTAATATTGTGCGAGTCTGCCCAAAAAAGTTCAGTTTTACTTTTTTCTAAAGCTTCTAGATATTCACTGTATGAGTCTATATAAAAATGATCGTATACAGCAGGACCGCTTGCTACACTGTCCCACTCTAGTCTTTTTATAGGAAATCGGTATTCAACTTCTTTCTGCGTCAACACATTGTTTTTTGAACACAAAAATAAACCATTGTATAAATCTTTGCCTGCAACTCTATGTATAAAAGCGTGTGTTTGATTTATATCATAGTTTTTGTTGAAATTAAAATCTTCGTTTATTTTAATGTTAGAACTTGACATCCAAAACAATGTTGTCTTTGAATTGTTCAAAGCATCAAGATACTCGTTATACGAATCTATCTCAAAGTATTCATAAGGAATCGGAGTACTTGCTACTATGTTTATTTCTTTTTTGTTAACAAAAAATCTGTGTTCGATTTCTTTTTGAGTTATAGCTGCATGTTTAGGAACAAGAGCAATACCGTTGTACAAGTCTCCATTTAAAAATACATGCACATAATCTTTACTCCACGTGTCTGGAATATAATCAAATTCAAAATTGTTAGCAACAACTAAGTCATCCCACACAATCCAAAAAAAGTCAGTTAATGATACTTTTCTTGCATCATCAAATGTTTTTGCTTTTTTTGCAGTCGGAAATCTAGTTTTTAAACTATTCCACAACTCATTAGTTGGATTTGTTTGAATAAAGATTATGTCATACATGTTGTTATTATATACAAATATTGTTAATTGTCAAGTACTTACCTCATAAATAGAGATGTAGGAGATATCATGGAACTGTTTGAAGGTAACAATTATAGAATTAACATTGTCGGAAGTGATAGTAGTATTATCCTTGATTCCTGGTCGGGTCAGCTAACTGCTAATGTAGTCACAAACTATGGAACAGTATTATTAGACATAGAAAAAGAAACGTTCGGTGGAAGTATTGTAGATCAAAATAATTCAATTGTTCTTGATAACTTGAATAAATCTTATTATGGCAATGTTTTCACACCGTTCAACGAAATAATTGTAGATTCAAACAACAAAACGTTGCATGGTGATTTGCACGGCAACGTAGTAAATATACACAACGAAACTATAGTAGATGCCGAAACCGGTGAAGTAACTGCAACATTTATCTCCGGAAATCTTATTACTAAATCCGGTGAGATAGCATTTGATCCTGAATTGCATTTATTCAAAGGAACCTTTCAAGGACAACTTGTAGATAAATTAAGTTCTGTTGTAGTTGACAGTGATACAAAAGAATTTTTTGGTAACTTTATCGGCAGTGTGTACGATGCTGATAAACAAGTTATTTTTGATTATAGTGAAAAAAAGATATCTAATGTAGACATATATTCTAGAAACATTTTTTCAAAAGATGGGTTATTGTTAGTAGACGGCGACGCTGGGGAAATACGAGGAGATATATATGGCGGAAATATATATGACGTAAATAACCAACTGATGATCGATTCTACAAAACATATAGTTTACTCACAGGTACAAGGCAATGTATGTGATACCAACGGAGAGCCTGTACTCAATATTAAAAATAGAGAATTAGTAAACATCGACATAAAAGGAGGAAGTATACTATCTTCTTATAGTGATACGTTGATAGATTGCCATAACAGCATAGTACTTTGCGATGTTAATAGTACTAATGTTTCTGCTGAAATTTTAACAGCAGGCTTAGCAAATATTAGAAAAATCTCAACTAAAACAATTGAAACAAATGAGCTTTTAATAAACGTCAACGGGAGCATGGAAGAAGGAAGAAATCCAATAACTTTTATATCAACAACCGATGACATGGATAGCGGAGGTAGTGTTGCAATTGTAAAGGTAAGAAAAAACTTTAATGCAGTAACACCAGGAGAGAAACTTGGAGGATTAGTGTTTGGAGGACAAGTTGTCGACGGTGTCGAAGGTGCTTATGCAACATCTGTGTTATTAGAAACAGAAGTAGATCCAAATGGCACAGTAACTCAGTCGTTGAATGACGGAATAATACCTGGTAAGTTTACAATATACCTTGTAAATAATAACGGAGATAAAGTTACAGGTATTAGCACAGACATGAATGGCCATACTAAAACTATTATTAAAGATTTGAATGTTGTAGGAAACACCGGAAACATACCGACCAACACAAATAATCCTGTAGAGTGGATAGAAGTTACTGTGAATGGCAAAACACGATTTATTCCGTCTTACGTATAATTTTTTTAGTTAAGAATCCCTGTCGCTGACGTCTGTAAACTAAATGGTCAAATTCGTTGTTAGATTCCCAATCAATGTTGTTTGAATACTTATACAGTATCTTTTTCTTTTTTAATGGAACATTACTGTACTGTATAAAATCATATAAATTAAAATTATATTCAATTACGTATTCTTGTTTTTGAGTTCTATCTACATT
>Ga0255065_1000277_pt1 | contig 13142 bp, 7 predicted proteins | sample Colum_Cont_RepC__2_FD_188441 | JGI IMG/M metagenome (GOLD analysis project Ga0255065, IMG submission 188441) | Freshwater microbial communities from Columbia River, Oregon, United States - Colum_Cont_RepC_0h | ecosystem: Environmental > Aquatic > Freshwater > River | place: USA: Oregon...
AGCTACGTCCAGGAATACCTCCCGCACCTCGCCCAGCACATCCTGCGCACCGGCGGCAGCGACGCCATCGGGGTCGGCCGGGCCGTCCTGAGCTACCCGGCGATGCTCGCGGACGCCGCGAAGAACGGGGTCCTGGAGACCAAGTTCATCTGCCGCACCTTCAGCGACTGCACCACCGCGCCGCGCAACGGACTGATTTCGGGCTGCTACCCGCTCGACAAGTACTACACCGCCAAGCCCGAGTTCCAGCAGCTGAAGGACATCAAGAAGAGCGTGGGCGCCTGATCAACGACGCTTCAGGCGCACGACGAGCCGGGCGGGCACCGGCGCGTCCGGACCGGGATTGGGCAGCAGGACGAAGTCGTCGGCGGCGACCACCTGGGCCGGACCGGCGACGACTTCCCAGCCGGCGGCATGGCGCGGCAGGAAGGCGACCAAGGGGCGGCCGCCCCGCTGGGAGCCATTGGTGTCGACCGGGACAAAGGTCCGCTGTCCGGCGGTCGGCGCGATGACCCACTCGATCTCTCCGGAAGGCAGGGTCGTCAGGGTCTCGGTCCAGCGCAGGGGCCCGGGCGCAAGCCGCGCATCCCAATGGGGATCGCCGTAGAGGATGGTCATGTCGCGGTCGAACTCCAGCCCGCGGCGGTCGCCGGCGGGGGTACGACCGGCCGCGACCTCCTGGAGACGCCACCGCAAGGCGTGGTGGTTGGCCAACCAGGCCTGGCTGAGGTTGAAGCGCCCGGGTTGCTCCAGGAAGTAATCGAGGACGCCCCACCCGGCATACCCGAACCACGTCGGTTGGACGTAGCCGACCATCTGGCGGACCCCCCCCGAGGCCATCCACGACAGGGCCATGCAATCGCCGCCGGGGACGTTACCCATCAGGCAATTGCCGATGGGCAGGTAGACCTTCGGATTGGCGGAAGCGAGGCGATGCACGGTGCCATCGAGGGCCTTGCCGACGACCCCACCCTCCTGGTGGCCAAAGGTGCCGTTGCGGTAGCGGTAACCCGGCTGCCAATCATGCTCGGTCGCATGGCCGGAAGTGATGAAGAGGTCGGTGCGGCCTTCGTTGAGCTTCGCGACGATGGAAGCGGTGGAGTCCTTCGCGCCGGGGACCTCCCGGGGGGCTCCGCCCGCGGCCTTCTCCCAACTTTCGCCGGCCTTGAACTCGGAGAACCAATACCCTTGCTCGACGCACTCCATCGCGAAGGACGTGCCGGCGCCGACGGTGCGGATGACGAGGGGTTGGCCGGGGTCGGCGAGCTTCAGCGCCTGACCCGCATCCAGCCCCGTGACGACGCCCCAACGGAAATCCTCAAAGGGATCGGCGTCGTTCTCGCTCGCCAACCGATGCATGACCACCGCGGCCTTGGGCCCGAGTTCCGTGGGGCGGGCGACCCACGTCACGAAGCGGGGTTGCCGCCGACGCAGCTCCTCCTGGAGCTCCGCCGGGGACGACCGGAAGACCAGGACCTCGGCGGCATGGGCGGATTCGAGCCGGGCGACGACCTTGGCCCAGCCTTCGTCTTCGCGGGTCGCGGCGGAGACGAGGACGACGGACTCGGCGGCGGAGAGGGTCCCCGTGAAGGCGAGGACGGCCAGGCAAGACAGGCGAAGCATGGTCAGGGCTTCTCGAAGATGAGCAGGTGTTGCCAGGGGAGGTCGGGCTTATTGACCACGAAGCGGAATCCCGCCGCCTCGAACTCCTTGCGGACCTGCGCCTCCGACATCTTGTGGTGGGGCTTGATGGGGACCTTCGGGTCCTCCGCGCGATACTCGAGCAAGTAGATCCGACCCTTGGGCTTCAGGGCCAAGCGGAGGGAGGCGAGCATCTCGACCGGGTGGTCGAACTCGTGGTAGGCGTCGACCATCAGGGCCGCATCGAGGCTATCGGCCGGCAGCTTGACGTCGTCGATGGCCCCGAGGTGCGGCTGCACGTTCGGGATCTTCAGGCGGGCCGACTCCTTCTTCAGGAACTCCAACATCTCGGGTTGGATGTCGACGGCCACGACCTTGCCGCGCGGAAGCTTCGGCGCGATCCGGAAGGAGTAGTAACCCGACCCCGCCCCGATGTCGGCCAGCACCGCATCCGGCGCCAGTTCGAGCAGCGCGATGGCCTTGGAGGGCGCCTCCTCCTTTTCGCGGTCGTCGCGCTCCAGCCAACCGATCCCGGGATGGCCCATCACCTGCGAAATCTCCCGACCCATCCAGGTCTTGCCGATGCCATCCGGCGAGGGTGCGCAGGCGCCGTAAGCGGGCTTGGCCGGCGCCACCGGGGCGGCGGAAACCGCCGGCGCGCCCGGAGCCGAAGCCACCGCGGTCGGCCGGCTCCAGTAATAGAGACCGATGGTCGCCAGAAGCAAAAGGGTGGCGGTGAGCGCTGGGTGACGGCGGAACATGCCGATGTTCCTAGACCGGGGGGAGCAAAGCGCAAGCCTACCCATGCCTGACGCTTGACCCCGCGGCCCGCGGAGGACACCCCTCCCCTACCCATGCGTTGCGCGACCGAATGGACCTTGATCGACACGGAGACCACGGGCCTGTTCGCGCCCATCCACGTGGTCGAAGTCGCCGCGGTCCGGATGCGCGGCTGGGAACCGACCGGCGAGACTTTCCAGGCGTTCCTGGACCATGACATCGAGATTCCCCGCGAGGCCGAGGCCATCCATGGCTATGATCGCGCCTTCCTCCGCCGGCACGGCGCCGACCCGCGGGAAGTCCATCGGGCCTTCCGCGGCTTCCTCGGCGACCGCCCGATCTGCGCGCACAACCTGAGCTACGACCTGGACCGCTGCCTCCTCCCCGAATGGACGCGGCTCCGCGTCGGCACGACCCATGCGCGCGGGTTCTGCACGGTGAAGCTGGCCCGTCGCGCCCTGCCCGAACTGAAATTCCACGGCATGGGTTTGCTGACGAAGAAATACGGACTGACCCGCGCGAAGGCCCACGCCGCCTTGGCGGACGCGCAGGCGACGGCCCAACTCGTCACCCAGGTCATCGCCCCCCGGCTACGCGGGACGGAGTTCGCGGAGTTCGCCGCGCTCGTGCGCCTTTCCGAGATGGAACGCCGGCGCGCCGCGAAGGCCCTGGGCCTCCAGCCATGAAAAAGGCCGACCTTACGGTCGGCCTCGACGGAGCAGCCCGGCGGCTTACTTCTTGGCGGGCTCGGCCTTCGCGACCGGGTTGCACTTCTCGCAGACCTTGGCGTCCTTCGCCGCCTTGACGCAGCAGGGATGGTTGCACTTCTCGCCCTTCTTGTCGGCCTTCTGGCAGCAGCCGCCGTCCTTGAACTTGGCGGTGTCGACCTTGGTGTCGGCGGCGACGGCGACGAGGGCGCAGGCGAGGAACAGGGGGAGCAGGAGTTTCTTCATGGTAAGAATAGGGTGGGCCTACCCGGCGAAAAGGCAACCCCGGTCAACGGACCGCGAGGAAACCCACGGCGGCGCCCAGGCCGACGACGGCCGGGATCGGCAAACTCCGCCGATGGCTGAGCCAAGCGGCGGCCACCGCCAGCGGCAGGCCGAGGGCAAAATCGCCCATCCGCGAGGCGAGCCCCAGCGCAAGGGTTAGCACCGCGCCGGCCGCGGCCGCGGCGACCATGCCGATCGCGTCATGCAGCGGGCGATCGGTCACGCCTTCCCCGGCGACCTCGGCGAAGGCAAGGACGAGGACGGTCGAGGGGCCGAACGTGAAGAGCGCGGGCAGCGCCAACCCGACCAGGCCGCCCAGCCAACCGGGCGGAAGCCCGAGCTGCCCCTGCCAACCGGCGACGGCGCCGATGAAGCTGCCGGCGAGCAGCAGTGGCCCGGGCGTCGCCTCGCCCACGATCAGGGCATTGCCGAACTTGGCGTCGGGCAACCAGCCGAAACCATCGGCTCGCTGGCGCCAATAGCCCAAGGCGGCATAGGCGCCCCCGAAGGAGAGCAGGACGGCGAGCAAGGCCACCTCCGTCAGGCGTACCACGCCGTGGGCGTGGCCGAGGCCGGCCCAGAGCAGCAGGAAGGCCGCGAAGAAGGGCAGCAAACGCCACCCGGCCAGCCGCGTCGCCCGGCGTAGCCCCTCCGAAACGGCCGGCAGGGTTCCCTCACCTTCGGGCCGGGCGAACCAGCCGAAGAGCCCGGCGGCGAGCGCCACGACGATGAACGGGACGCCGACCAGCAAGCCAGCGCAGGCGAGTCCGGCGATCCAACGGCGGCGGGTGTCGGTGGCGGCCGCCCCCAAGAGGCGGAACGCGGCCACCGCCACGACCCCGACGACCGCGGCGCGCGCCCCCAGCATGGCGCCTTCCACCAGCGGCAAAGAACCCCATTGGACGTAGACCCAGGCGCAGAGCCCGCAGGCGAGCAGGCCCGGCAGGACGAAGAGCAGGGTCGCCAGGACGGCGGACCGCCAACCCCCGGTGCGCCAGGCGATCCAGGCGACCAGCTGTTGCGCCTCCGGACCCGGCAGGAACAGGCACAGCCCCAAGGCGCGAAGGAACTGCGGACGGTCCAACCAGCCGATCGGCGCGACGCAGCGGCGCTCGAGTTCGGCGATCTGCGGACCGGGTCCACCGAAGGAGGTGCAGCCCAGCGTCAGCCAGAATCTCCAGGTCGGGGGCGACATCGCCGACCCAGACTGGGCCACACCGCGGCCATGGCACGAAGAAAACACCCTCGGGTCGGATAGGGGGTTGCGGCGAACTTTAGGTTTATTCAAATTATGACCGTGCACACCGCACCCCCGCCAACCCTGCCCCACCCCCGGGGACGCTCCGGTTTCGGGCTCGTGCTCTCGCTGGTGATCATGGGCCTGGCGGTCATGACCATCATCGTCATCGCCGGTTTCCTCTCCGTGGAGAGCCACCTGGCGCTCCAGCATCAGCTGGGCTTGCGCGCCCGGCTCAATGGCCTGGTCTCCCTGCGGCTGGCCCTGGCGCACCTGCAGCAGGAAGCCGGCCCCGACCAACGGGCGACCGCCCGCGCCGACCTGACCCAACCCGACGCGACCGTCGCCAACGTACGTAATCCCATGTGGACCGGAGTCTGGCGCACCGACCGTCCCAACCAACCGCCCAGCTGGCTCGTCTCAGGCGCGGACCCCGCCAACCCGACAGCGCAGACCGAACCGCTGGACGGGACCGATGCGTCGGCGCCCGCCCAGGCCTACCCGGCCGGTTATGCCTTGCCTTGGGAAGTCGACCATGCCGCCCGCTGGAATGAACTGGGCTACATCCGCCTGGTGGGTCCGGGTAGCGCCACCGAAGCCGAGAGCGTCGGCCCCGCGGACCCCATCGGCTCCAAGCCCAGCGGGTTCGTCGTCCGCCCCAAGCTGCACCTCATCGAACCGGAAGCCAACGGGGCGGAGCGTCGCCTCGGCAGCTTCGCCTACTGGATCGGCGACGAAGGCGTGAAGGCCCGCATCAACCTCGAGGAACCACGCGCCTCGCGACCCAGCACCGACAACCTCGCCCGCGCGGCGCTCCGCAGCGCCGCCACACCCGGACTCCGTCTGGTCAAAGGCGGCGAGGCGACCGATGAACTGCAGGCCGGCGCACTGACAAGCCCCCGTGACCTCGCCTTGCTCCCAGGTTTCGCCGCCGACCCCCGCGCGACCCGGAGGCTTTTCCACGACGTGACGACCACGGCCGCCGGCGTCCTGGCCGACGCCGCCCACGGCGGACTTCGGCGCGACCTTTCCCTCGCCTTCGAACTCAGCGACGCGGAATTCGCCCGGACCGAGTTCGCCGGCGGCACCTCGGCCCCGGCGACTAGCACCGAGGCGGGCTTCGCGAACCTCAAGATGTCCGCCCCGATCAATGGTCGCGTCATCCAGACCAGCCCGGTCTTCAACCGGGCGACGCCCGCGGGCAACCTCCGGGGACCGACGTGGTGGGCCCTGCGCGACTACCATCGCCTGTACAAGCAGGTCGGCTGGGTCGGCGGCGTGCCGACGCTCCACGCCCGGACCTACTTCCCCAACGCCGGAAACCTTCACCCCGGCCCGGACACGGGCGACGACGCCACCGTCCGCCAACGCCACTACCTGTACGCCTCGACCTATGCGGGTGACCGCGTGACGCTGAACCCAAACGTGACCGACGTCGGGACCATCGCCGAGCCCGGCTGGAACCTTGCCTCCGCCCCGATCCCCCGGCCGTTCAACTGCGCCGTGACGCCCTACGTCGAACGCGTCTTCCTCGTCTTCAACCTGATCAAGGTGACTTTTCCCAACGGCATCGGCCTGGGGTTCCAACTCACGCCGGTCGTCGTATTGCACAACCCGTACAACGTCGCCCTCACCCTCGCGCCGGAGAATGGCGACTCCGCCCTGTGCCTCTCCTTCAGCCAGTGGCGGAACTGGGACCTGCGCATCGACCGGGAGACGCACTTCTACCCGGCGGGCCAACCTTTCGACCAGTTCAACCTGCAGCGGAGGACCTTCACTTACCGCGCCAACCTCGCGGACTATTACCGGATCGCCGATCCGAACGCCCACGACGACTGCGACCTGTTCAGGGTGTATTTCGACCAGCTCGTGCTGCAGCCGGGCGAGCGCCGCGTCTTCTCTCCCGTCAACGCCGACCTGCAGCTTTGGTCCCGCGCGGTCAAGATGGACAACAGCTTCAAGTACCAAGGGGGCCTGGCGCTGAACTCCATGGACAGCCTCTGGCCGGATTTCCGGTGGTACGCGAACGACATCCTGACCTTCGAAATCATCCCCCGGGGCAACTTCAACCTGCGCTACGGCCTGAATTGCTGGCCGGGGGACCGCCTCCCCTTCCCCACCAACAGCACCATCGAGGCGCTGGGAAATCCGTTCCCGGCCTACGACCTGTTCCAGCGGACCAGTGAGCACGCGCTGCTCAGCTATCGCGGCATCGACGTCGGGGCCGGGGCGCCGGGTCCTTTGCGCATCGGCAATGTCATCGCGCAAGTCCCGGAGAAGGAGCCCGCCCCGGGCCTGTACCAGCCCGGACTCATCATCGCGGCCATCGAGATGTCGGCGAAGACGGTCCGGGAAAACAGCGTCTCCACGGCCGGGCGTCCCCCCGAACCCGTCGGGGCCTTCCCCCTTTTCAGCCATTCCAATCCCATGGCGGCGGTGCTGGGTGCGGACGGCGCGGGACGCGCCGGCACCGCCCCGGGCGCCGGCTTCGGCGGGTCTTCGCCGAGCTATCGTCTCCGCGTGACCCGTCCAACGGGCGGCCTGAACGCCTGGCTCGGCTTGCTGCAATCCCCCGGTGGGCCGGCGCCGCTGACTTATGGCGGGTTCAGCAACCAGGCCGACGGCAACCTCACGTCGATCCACACGGAGGTCCCGCTCACCCCGCCGACCTCGCTGGGTCAGTACACGCACGCCAACTTCAACCTGCGGGATCAGCAGCCGCTCTACGGGATCGGCAACAGTTTCGCCCACCCGCAGGTCGACCCGTCCAAAAGCCACTCGACGGCGGACCAATGGACCGAATACGACGCGCCCTACCTCCTCAACGCCGCGATCTGGGATGGCTTCTTCCTCTCCGGCGCCGCGCCCAAGCCCGCTAGCGCCGCCACGCCGGCGCGACCGTCGCCGGCGAACCCCGACGCGACCGGCCCGGGCCCGACCTACCCCGAGGCCAAGCCGCTCGCCACCGTGCTCGACGACTTCGCCGCCGGCTTCGGCAAACTCGAGAATCCGCGGATGCGGTTCGCGGGCGAATCGCCCGCCTCGCGCGCGGCGCTGGGCGATTACCGCCGGTCCGCCGCGGCCTTGCTGAACGACGGCGCCTTCAACGTCAACTCGACCTCGGTGGAGGCTTGGGCCGCCTTCCTGGGCTCCGCCAAACGCATCGCCTTGGCCCAGTGGCCGGCCAACGGTCCCGCGCTCAACGCCAACGCCCGTTTCCCCCGCGCGGTGACGACCGGCCCGACGCCCGTCGCGGTCGGCGCCCTCAACGAGCCGGGCAAGTCCAACTGGAACGGTTTCGTGAACCTCTCCGACGCCCAGCTCCGGTTGCTCGCCGCCGCCATCGTCCGCGAGAACAAGGCGCGCTTCCAGGTCGCGACCCGCACCGAGCGCGACGCCCTGACGCCGCCGACCTCCCGCCTGTTCCGCGGGCTCGCGAAGGCGACGACCCCGTACCTGAACCTGTCCGAGTTCATCAATCGATTCCTGAATCCCGACGGCGCGAACGCGTGGTCGACGCGTTGCGGGGCTTTGCAGGCGGCCATCTTCCGCGCGGACAACCCGCCAACCACCGGACCGGCCATGGCCGGCCTCTCGGATCGGCTGACGGTGCGCTACACCTCCTGGATGATGGGCGCGGCCCAATGGCCGCGGCCGGTCGGCCTGACCTTCCCCTACCCCGCCAACGTCGAAGCCATGGAACAAGGCGGTCGGAACCGCACCCACGCGGCCATGGGCCTGCCCGGCAACCTCCTGCAGATCGACCTGCTCCAATCGCTGGGCGCCGCCGTGGCGACGCGCTCCGACACCTTCACCATCCGCGCCTATGCGGAGACGGCCGGCTTCGACGGCAACCCGGCGTCTTGCCTGGTGGAAGCGGTGGTCCAGCGACTCCCGGGCTTCGTCAACGACCTCGACGCCGCCGAGACCGCCTTCCGCGACCTCCGGATCGAGAACCGCCGCTTGGGGCGGCGGTTCAAGGTGATCTCCCTCCGCTGGCTGAAACCCCATGAGGCCTGAACTAACCCTTCTCTGGTTGGCTCCCTGCGTGGCCTTGACCGCCGAGGACCCCAAGCCTGTGGCGGAAGCCACGCTTCAGTTCATCTCGCTGGCCGGCGACCGCGAGGACTTGGCGCTGTGGGATGGGAGCAAGGCGACGCCGCTCCGGCTCTCCGCCGACTTCTTCGGCCCAAGCATCCGCTACGCCGGCGAGCCGCGACTGCGGCTGATCAAACCCGAACCTGGCGCGCCCGCCGCGGCGAAGGTCACCTTCAAGCCACCCGTTGAAACAGCCGCCCCATCGCCCGCCACCGCACCGGGGCCCACCGTCGCCTGGCTGGACCTACCACCCAACAACGGTCCGCGGAAACTGATCCTCCTCGTGCAACCGGAACCGGGACAAAACGGCATCCTCGCGATGAAGGACACGCTGGGCGATTTCCCGGCCGGCTCCATCCGCCTCCTCAACCTTTGCGATTTCGCGGTCACGCTGGAGGACGGCCGCCGGGTGACGGCGGTCGCCGCCAAGGACACCGCGGTGATCCGACCGCCGACCACCGCCGGAAGCTACTACGATGCCGCGGTCTACTCCGAAGAGGACAAGGTGCGCCGGCTGGCCCATCACCTGCATTTCTTCTGCACCCGCGAACGCCGCACCCTGCTCTTCATCCTGCCCGTCGAAAAAGGCACGGGGTTGGTGCGGCTTCAGCCCGTGGAGGACCCTCCCACGGTCGAGCCCGTCGACTCGCCGCAAGAACCCAAGGTCCGCTCCCGCCAGGTCGCCAAGTAGCGGCCATCGGAACAATCGAGTGGTTCCGCCCATTAAGCCGGTCGGAGGGCTTCCCGTCGGTTAAGCCCTTGTCATAAGGATAATAAAGAGCAGGTTAGCGAGACCCCGTGAGCCCGCCCGGCCATCCCCATTTCCGCCGCCCCACCGGGCGTCCGAGCCGCGACGGTTTTTCGTTGGTGCTCTCGCTGACGATCATGGCGCTCATGCTCGTGGTCATCATCACCCTCGTCTCGTTCCTGAAGATCGAGTCGCAGCTGGCCACCAATGCCGTCGCCCGGAGCCGGGCCCGCATGCAGGCGATGGTGTCCCTCCGCCTGGCGCTCGCCCACCTCCAGCAGGAAGCCGGCGCCGACCGCCGGACGACGGCGCGGGCCGACATCTGCGCCGACACGATGCAGCCCGGCTGGAATTGGACCACGATCAGGAACCCCCTCTGGACCGGCGTGTGGCGCACCGACAAGCCCGCCCAGCCGCCGGCCTGGCTCGTGAGCGGCCGGCACGACCGTCCCGCGGGCATCCAGTCCCTCTCGCTCGTCGGCACGGTCGCCTACGACGCGACCCCGCACCTCCCGTGGGACAGCACCTACAACCCGCAGGGCCTCAACGTGGTGACGCTCGTCGGCGATGCCAGCGCCTCGGCGGCGGAACTCCCCTCCGCCAACAGCTTGGGCAAACCCGATGGGCGCATCACGCTTCCGCGCATCCAGCTCCCCGATCCCGGCGTCGGCGGCACCTATGCCTACTGGATCGGGGACGAAGGGGTCAAAGCGCGACTCAACCTCACCGACCCACGCCTCACGCCCGCCACGGGCGCCGCGACCGACCAGACCAAGCAGGCGGCCTTGCGGGGCGTCGCCCGCTCCGGGGTTGAGATCCTGCGCGGGCTCGAAACGATGCCGCCGGCCGGCATCGATCCCCGCGTCCGCTCGACGCAGGAGCTACCGCTCCTCGCCCTGGCGACGGGCGCCGGACTCATCGAGACCTCCCCGCCCACGATCGCCAAGCGACTCCACACCGAGACCACCTTCTGGTCGCGCGGGGTGAACTGCGACACCCGCTTCGGCGGCCTGAAGATCGACCTCTCGCTGGCGTTCGAGATGACGGAGCCGCAGTGGATCGCCAGCGAGTTCGCCGCGGGCGCCCCGCCCCGGACCTCCGACAACCTCGGAGATTTAACCGGCGTCACCTACCTCTTCCATCCGAACGAACAGGCCGATCGGCGCGGCTACGGGGACAACAAGGTCAACGTGCCCTACGATGGCGCCAGCCACCGGCTGAGCCCCGTCTACACCTTCGCCATCAACCCGAGCGATCCCACCGAGCTCGCGCGCGGGCCGACGTGGGACGCGCTGCGCAACTACTACCGGCTCTACAAGGAACTTGACTGGTCCAACCCGCTGACGCCGACGATCCGGGCCCGCACCCACTTCCCCAACACCATCAGCCTCGCCGCCTCCGGCTACGGCGGCACCGCCCACTACAGCCATCGCTACAACCGGATGGACTCCGGCGAGAACTACCTGGTCCGCGACATCTTCAACGGACGGGAAGCCCCGCGGCCGGTGAAAGTCTCCGTCACGCCGTACGTCGCCCGCCAGGTGCTCGTCTGGGGATTGATGGAAGAAGGCGACCTCCGCCTCACCCTCTCGCCAATCACCGTCCTGCACAACCCCTACAATGTCGCGGTCCGGCTGAGCAAGGAGCCCAACACGGCGGATACCGCCGCGATGCGGCTCTCTTTCCGCGCCTGGGACAGCTGGACCGTCGACTTCAGCACGACGGCCAAGGGCGGCTGGAACCGGCGCATGATCGACCTCGCGCGGGTGACGGACGGGTCGGCGAACTGGGTCGAGAGTTTCCGCACCTACATCCGCGACGGCACGGTCCTCCAACCGGGGGAATTCCGCGTCTTCTCCTCGTCCAGCAACGGGCCGCTTCCCTTCACCCGCATCCCGCCGATCTCCACCAACAGCTTCGACTTCCTCGGGGGCTTTTCCATCCCCTGGACCGACGCGAACGGCCTCCGCGTCGCCCGGCTACCGACCGACACCATCTCCGTGGGCGTCCGGAGCACGGGTCCCTTCTACGTCCGTCACATGCTGACCTGCTGGCCCGGCGACCGGATCATGGAGACGGGCAACTCCGGCGACGGTCAGCTCTACAACGTCTGCAGCGAAGTCACCGAACTGCTCGCCAACGACCTCGACCGCAGCGGCGCCGCGCCAATCAAGACCTACCTTCCCGGCTTCCGCATCGCTCGCCCCGGCGAACCCCCGAACATCGTCGCGGTCTTCGACTACGGCCTGCGCTGGCCGCGGGACCCCCAGCCCTTCCCGCTGTTCACGCACTCCAACCCGATGGCGACGATGACCCGGCCCGAGGCCACCGGCATCGGCCCGAGCGCCATGCCGGCGGGCTACGCCAAGACCTCCTCGAGCTTCAAGATGGTCGTGCGCGCCGCGAACACCTGGCCGGAAGTGCTCGAGGCCACCGGCACCGGTTCCAGCCAGGCCTTCGGCGGGCTCAGCGTCTCGTCCGGCCTCAGCGGCCAAGCCACCGCGGTCTACACCGAAGTACCGCTGGCGCCGCCGCTCTCGCTCGCGCAATTCACCCACGCCAACTTCACGCTACGCGACCAGGAGCCCCTCTTCGCCATCGGCAACAGCTTCGGCTCGCTCTATAGCCCGATGAACGGCATGGGCGACTTCAACTTCGGCCTGACGACGTGGGACCAGACCTGGATGATCAACGCGGCGCTCTACGACCGGTACTTCTTCTCCGGCGCGTCCCCCGAAATCGTTCGCGGCACGTCCGTCACCGAGCGGCGCACCTTGGCCACCGTGCTCGACGACTTCGTCGCCGGCCGCGCCCCCTTGGCCAACCCGCGCATCACGCTCTTCTCCAACCGTGACCCGGCCACCGTGCGCGCGATGGTCGGCAACCACCGCCGCATCGCCGGCGCGACCCTGAACGAGGGTGCGTTCAACGTGAACAGCACCTCGGTCGAGGCGTGGGCCGCGCTCTTGGCCGGGGCCAAGCGCAACGCGATGGGGGCGGCGACGGAGACCCAGCCGCTGGCGACCCAGAATGCCCGCTACCCCCGCGCGGTCCGCGCCGATAAGGCCGTCTACAATTATAAGTCGCCCTGGACCTCGGCGAGCGCCTGGACGGGTCTGAGCACCCTCGACGACGACCAGATCAAGCTGCTGGCCAGGTCGATCGTCGCGGAGATCCGCACGCGGGTCCTGCTGCCGCATCGCAGCCTCTTCACCTCGATCAGCCATAACGCGACCGAATCGTACACCATCCCGCTCCCCTTCATCGGGCTGGCCCAGTTCGTGAACCGTTTCCTCTGCGGTTACCATTACGACACATCCCTGGCCGGCTGCCTGCAGACCGCCATCGTGCGCGCAGACGTCGATGGGGCCAATCTCTCCAACCGCAGCGGCGCGCCCGCACCCGTATCCAGCCAAGCGCTCCTGGCCTTCAGCACCGCGCCCGGCAGCGTCCCCTGGACGCCGCCTGACCCCATCATCCAAGCCAACCTGACGCTCCAAGACCCGCGCACGGAAGGCACCAACCGCGGCCACCTGCTGGTCGGGGCGCCCACCTCGCTCCTGCAGTCCGACCTTCTCGCCGCCATCGGGCCGGGGCTGACGACGCGTTCGGACACCTTCGTGATCCGCTGCTACGGCGACCTCAC
>Ga0255065_1000295_pt1 | contig 12641 bp, 14 predicted proteins | sample Colum_Cont_RepC__2_FD_188441 | JGI IMG/M metagenome (GOLD analysis project Ga0255065, IMG submission 188441) | Freshwater microbial communities from Columbia River, Oregon, United States - Colum_Cont_RepC_0h | ecosystem: Environmental > Aquatic > Freshwater > River | place: USA: Oregon...
GTTCAATAATTTTTTGCGATGCTTCATCAGTCATAGCAGATTGAGGCTGTACCTGCATGCGATCAATTGATCGTTGTGCAGTTGTAGGTTCGCCAAAACAACGAATCACCTCTGCAAGATCAAACGTACCATCTGATCGACGCGACAAACGCCCAGATTTCACAGCCCGGTAAATGGTGGAGCGGTCAATGTTGAACTGCTTGGATACATCGCTGAGATTTAATTTGGCCATCTGTAAATTCTATTTATTCACCGGAATGGAGAGATTGCTACGAACAAGACAATTTTGATTGTAAGTTGATAAGTCTCTCGTGATTTTGCTGCATCTGTGCACGAATATCACGTTTTGTACCTTCGATGTCTCTATCAAAAACATCAACTGAACGAAGTTGATTATCCAGATGTTTGGCTTGGCGTTCTAGTTCGTTAATTTTCGATAACACATTGCAATTGTTTTGAGCTAATCGATAGTTAGCACTCAGAGAAGTGTACCATCCAGATAACTTTTCATAATCGTTCGACAAAGTCACGTATTTCTGTTTCCACACTTGAAGGGAAAGACCGTTAGAACCTATTTGGTTACCCCTATTTGACAACGCATCCCGAGCGGCAGCCAACTCTGAAGTTAAGACCTGAATACTCTGATGTTGGGAGTTAACAGTATCTTGAAGCTGTAAAACATCTGTAGATAACTCCTGCTTTGAGACATTCTCAATTTGATTGGCATGATCAGAGAAAAACTTTTCTACGGCTATACCGGAACTAAGCCCAGCAAAGAATAGTGAACATCCAAAAATTAAAGGATGATCATAAAACAAAGACGAAAGAGACATAAGAATTCCAAAGAGCGCTATTAACCTGAGTTAGGGGCACTTTCCGCCCTACTTGTTAAACCAATTCCGCAATGTACGTGTAGTGATTCCTAAAGTTTCCGCTATTTGCGCGTTATTTGCGCCTGATTGCTTCATAGCGAGAGCTTTCTGCCGTTGATCGGCATAATTAGCAGAACGTACTAAACCGCCCTGTGAGGCACCTTTACGGCCTTTCCTCGTCTGACGATCGATAAACTCTTGGTAACAATGCGGATCTTTTTTCCAGCAGTAACGGCTGATGCTTTTAGCAATTCCTTTGACCTCGCCATAGGTCATAGGGTCAGTAAAACCGCTGTTGAAGCTCAGACAGTGTTGCAGAACGCATTCAAGCCATTGGTTATAGGTTTTCCCACGATACTTGCGAACCTCTTTGTATGCCCAATGACGAACCGAATGGAACATACTGCAGTTGCGGCCTAAACCCACAGCCTCGTCCTGTTTGACGGGCTTATTGGCTTCTTGCCAGGTGATTTCCAGGAGGCTGTTCAGTTCATTCAGTGAATAGGGCTTCTCACGTCGCACGTAGAGCCGCCATTTGCTCGAGAACGGCGATTTCGTGATTAAACCACTGTACCCTACGTCTGCATCTAAAACGCGCTGTAGCGCGCGCTCAATGGCTCTGGCGTAGATGATTGGTTTTTGCCGACTGGCATCAGTTTTATATACCGGTGTATCAAGCAGATAAACGAAATGAGCATGGCCATTCGCAGGATTCTCTGTGATCAGATTTGGTATAGGTACGCCAATCATGCAGTAGTCCAATTCCACTACGGCCGCTGGCGTGTCGATGTCAAACACGAGGCAATGTTGATAGTACGGATGATTCGGCTGCAGGTATGCCTTGAGCATCGCCTGTGCTTTCGAGTAGATGCCTAGACCGAAACTAAGATCGTCCGTGGCATAAGGCTTTTTGGGCAATTTTTCTTCAAAGAAGTTAAGTGCCAACTGACTTTTTGTTATTTGCATGCGTTTAGTTCTTGGCTAAAACCGCATGTGCCTGTAATATAATTCTCAGACGCAAACGGGATTTATCCTGATTGTTGTTGAAAGATTCAAACCCCGATCGATTCCTTTCCGCCAAGATAGAAAATCATCGGGGTTTTTTCATGTCTGAAACATTTGTAACACAGTTGCCCTTGTAAGTGTTAGAGGCAAGATTCGCTTTTAATTGCCCACCAATAATTTTTACTACCGCGAAGATGAGGCGTGACAAGCCTGAATCAAAATTTTGCCCAAAATTTTCACACGCTATACCTTCAGCTCCATCGTTTTTTTCTAGGACTTCGCTATCTGATTGGAGTGCCCAATTCCATTGGAAATAACTGATCCGCTAATGCACGTATAAGTAATTGAGTAAGTGAGCGATTGAGTAAGTGAGCAATTGAGTAAGTGAGTAAATACGCAAATGAAACAATGAAACTTCCCACGTATGAAATTAGTTTTATTTGCGCACAGTTACACGTTTGCTCGTTTACACGTCCAGCAATCAAAGGACACACCAGAGAAAGTGTGTCCTTTGGTTGCTATGTGTGCTTGAGCATTTGTGTGATTGTGTTGTTGAAAGTGATGCGATGATTCGCCTGTTCGCTTCGCTCACATCCTCATCATCGATCTGATTATTCGTTGTGTTGTTTGTTGTTCTATTGGGAGGTGTATGTATTGTTAAAGGTTATAGGCCAAGCACTGATCTTTTTACCCACTTTCCCGTATTTCAGCAACCATTCTACGCATTGTGATATCTACGGTTTCGCTAGATTTACAGTAAGTGGGATGTCCGTTATCAGTTTGAACCGATATTTACGAAAATGGCTGTTCAGAACTTGCGAGCAAGGTTCTTAATTGCTTGTCGCACATAGTCATTCAAGTCGGTAAATGGTTCCATGATGGGCGATACAGTACGTTTATTTCTACTGTTATCAAGGAACGGCGTAACCGCCATACCATGCAAACGGAAGCGATCAAACTCTATCTGCTCATCTAACACGGCAGACCTTTTTAGGCGCAGAAAAGAAAAGTTCTTCCCAACTTCTTGAATGACTTTACCCAACTGGGGAAGCATGCTTCCCTCAAGTTTCAAGTCAACGTTTACCTCTAACCGCAACCTGTGCTGTTCAACAGGCAGTTGAATTTCGCCCTGCTTATCAGTCACCTTTTTATAGGCGCGGAAAGCTAAAGGTGAATCTCGATGATTAATCCCAATCGTGTATCCATCTTCTATCAGATCGACTAATTCGAGATGTGTGTTAGGCGCGGGACGACGATGGTTTTCATTGTCACGTATCTCGAAAAACTGGATGTCATTCTTGCCGCGATAAAGTCTCATGTTATGTGTCGACTCATTCAGCTTTAGCGATTTCAGCAGGGCAAGAAGGAGTGGCGTTGGCGCATTCCAGAAATCCAAAGATAGCTCAACTCGCAGAATAGCTGTTTGATGAATATCAAAGCCATGTTTATCAAGTACGGCTAGTCGTTGGTTCAACTCATCAATCGATTTCACATCTTGAATGGTTACAACGAAATCGTGTGCTTTCTCGTGCAGACGATCTACAAGGGGTCGTCTCAGAAAACGGAAAATAAAGCACGCTAAGCCGGTTGCAGCGGCCGTAGCGGCCTGAACTTGCCCGCGCCGATCTTGGCGCTGCTGCGCCAGAGGTAATCGCCGGTCAGGTTGATGTGCTCCCAGCCGAGCGGCGACAGGTACTGCAACAGGCCGTCATCGACGGCTTGACCGTGGCCACGCAAGGCGTTCGCGGCCCGCTCCAGATAGACCGTGTTCCATAGCACGATGGCCGCCGTCACCAGGTTGAGGCCGCTGGCCCGGTAGCGCTGCTGCTCGAAGCTGCGGTCGCGGATTTCCCCCTGGCGGTTGAAGAACACGGCGCGGGCCAGCGCGTTGCGCGCCTCGCCTTTGTTCAGCCCGGCATGCACGCGGCGGCGCAGCTCGACGCTTTGCAGCCAGTCCAGGATGAACAGTGTGCGCTCGATGCGTCCCAGCTCACGCAGGGCGACGGCCAGGCCGTTCTGGCGCGGGTAGCTGCCAAGCTTCCTGAGCATCAGCGAGGCCGTCGCCGTGCCCTGCTTGATCGAGGTGGCCATCCGCAGGATTTCATCCCAATGGGCGCGGACGTGCTTGATGTTGAGCGTGCCGCCGATCATCGGTTTCAACGCCTCGTAGGTGGCATCGCCCTTCGGGATGTAGAGCTTGGTGTCGCCCAGGTCACGAATGCGCGGGGCGAAGCGGAAGCCCAGCAGGTGCATCAACGCGAAGACGTGGTCCGTGAACCCTGCCGTGTCGGTGTAGTGCTCCTCGATCCGCAGGTCGGATTCGTGATACAGCAGGCCGTCGAGCACGTAGGTCGAGTCGCGCACGCCGACGTTCACGACCTTGGTGTGGAACGGCGCGTACTGGTCGGAGATATGGGTGTAGAACGTCCGCCCTGGGCTGCTGCCGTATTTCGGATTGATGTGGCCGGTGCTCTCGGCCTTGCTGCCGGTGCGGAAGTTCTGGCCGTCCGACGATGACGTGGTGCCGTCGCCCCAATGCTCGGCGAAGGGATGTCGGAACTGCGCGTTGACCAGCTCGGCCAGTGCCGCCCCGTAGGTTTCGTCGCGGATGTGCCAGGCTTGCAGCCAGGCCAGCTTGGCGTAGGTCGTGCCGGGGCACGATTCCGCCATCTTGGTCAGGCCCAGGTTGATCGCGTCGGCGAGGATCGTGGTCAGCAACAGGTTTTTGTCCTTGGCCAGGTCGCCTGACTTCAGGTGGGCGAAGTGCCGGGTGAAGCCCGTCCATTCGTCTACCTCCAGCAGCAATTCGGTGATCTTGACGTGCGGTAGGATCATCGCCGTCTGGTCGATCAGGGCCTGTGCGGTATCGGGCACCGCCGCATCGAGCGGCGTGATCTTCAGGCCCGACTCCGTGATGATGGCGTCCGGCAGCTCGTTGGCCAGCGCCATGCGGTTGACGGTGGCGAGCTGCGTTTCCAGCAGCGTCAGCCGGTCATGCAGGTACTGGTCGCAATCGGTGGCCACGGCCAGCGGCAATTCGCTGGCCTGCTTGAGGCTGGCGAATTTCGCGGGCGGCACCAGGTAGTCCTCGAAGTCCTTGAACTGGCGCGAGCCTTGCACCCAGATGTCGCCGGAGCGCAGCGCGTTCTTCAGCTCCGACAGCGCGCACAGTTCGTAGTAGCGCCGGTCGATGCCGGTGTCGGTCATCACCAGCTTCTGCCAGCGCGGCTTGATGAACTCGGTCGGCGCGTCGGTGGGCACCTTGCGGGCGTTGTCGCTGTTCATGCTGCGCAGCACCTCGATGGCGTCGAGTACGTCCTTGGCGGCGGGCGCGGCCCGCAACTTGAGCACGTCGAGAAATTCCGGCGCGTAGCGGCGCAGCGTGGCGTAGCTCTCGCCGATGCGGTGCAGGAAATCGAAGTCCTCGGGTTGCGCGAGCCGCTGCGCTTCGGTGACGCTCTCGGCGAAAGCATCCCAGGACATGACGGCCTCGATGGCGGCGAACGGATCGCGGCCCGCTTGCTTGGCCTCGATCAGCGCCTGGCCGATGCGCCCGAACAGCCGCACCTTGGCATTGATCGCCTTGCCGGATGCCTGGAACTGCTGCTGATGCTTGTTCTTGGCGGCATTGAACAGCTTGCCCAGGATGCGGTCATGCAGGTCGATGATTTCGTCGGTGACGGTGGCCATGCCCTCGATGGCGAGCGCCACCAGGGTCGCGTAACGCCGCTGCGGCTCGAACTTCGCCAGGTCGGCGGGCGTCATCTGGCCGCCCTCGCGGGCGATCTTGAGCAGCCGGTTCTGGTGAACCAGCCGCTCGATGCCGGAGGGCAGGTCGAGCGCCTGCCACGCCTTGAGGCGTTCGATGTGTTCCAGCATGTGCCGCGAGTTCGGTTTGACCGGGGATTGCCGCAGCCAGGCCAGCCACGTCGTCTTGCCGTTGTCGCGGCGCTTGAGCAGATCGTCGAGGCGACGGCGATGCACGTCCGTCAGCGGCTCAGCCAAGGCGTCGTAGAGACGCCGGTTGGCGCGGGTAATCGCTTCGGCGCTCGCCCGCTCGACGGCGTTGAGGGCGGGCACAATGACCGACTGCCGCCGCAGGTGCTCGATCAAGGCTCTGGCCAGCACGATGCCCTTGTCGGTTTGCATGGCCAGCTCGGTCAGCAACTGGACAGCCTGCCGGTAGTGGCCAATCGTGAACGGCTGGAAGCCGAACACCGTTTGCAGCTCGACCAGGTGCTCGCGTCGGGTCTGCTCACGCTGCCCGTACTCGTCCCAGCTTTCGATGCCGACCTTGAGCTGGTTGGCGACCAGTCTCAGCAATGGCGGGAACGGTGGCTCATCAGCGCCAAGGATGACGCCGGGAAAGCGCAGGTAGCAGAGCTGCACCGCGAAGCCCAGCCGATTGGCCGGGCCGCGCCGCTGCCGGATGATGGAGAGGTCGCTTTCGCTGAACGTGTAGTGACGGATCAACTCATCCTTGGTGTCCGGCAACGCCAGCAGGCTTTCGCGCTCGGCGGCGGAGAGGATCGAACGGCGGGGCATGCGGTTTCCTTCTTCTTGAAAACGTAGGTTTGTGACAAGCCCGCCAAGGCAACCGGCGCGGCACGGGAATCAAGGCATTGCGATTCTCGAAAATAGTTCTTGAAATTCTATTCTTGATTGCATATCATCTCAACGAGTTTCGATAAGAAAGGATGCCCATGCGACCGTCTGTTGTGCTTGACATGAAGCGAAGCGCAGTGCGTGAAGCGGTAGGCCGCTTTCGCGCCGCGAACCCGCGCGTCTTCGGCTCGGTGCTGCATGGCACCGACCGGGATGGCAGCGACCTCGACCTGTTGGTCGATGCGCTGCCCGGTGCCACGTTGTTGGACTTGGGCGATTTGGAAGAAGAACTGAAATCGCTGCTCGGCGTTGACGTCGATCTGCTGACTCCCGGCGACCTGCCGCCGAAGTTCCGGGCCAAGGTGCTCGCGGAGGCGCAACCGATATGAGCGAGAACCGCCTGCCCGATTACCTCGACCACATTCAGCAGGCCGCAACCGATGCGCGCAGCTTCGTGGAAGGGATGGCCAAGGACGACTTCTTGGCCGACAAGCGCACCCAGCAGGCCGTCATCATGAGCCTGATCGTCATCGGCGAGGCGGCCACAAAGGTGATGGATGGCTACGTCGAGTTCACCCAGGCGCATGCCGACGTGCCGTGGCGCAGCATGCGCAATATGCGTAATCGCATGGCTCACGGCTATTTCGACATCAACCTCGATGTGGTGTGGGAGACGGTACAGGAATGGCTGCCGGCGTTGCTCCAGCAATTGCCCGCCGTGCGTCAGGATGCCGACGATGAAGACCGTAACGACAAAGGCATGGAGCCATGACCAATCAAGCCGCCGATGTTCGGCCCCTCTGGCGTGTTCGATCCCGCGACCTATGAGCCGCGCTCGGGCAAGACCTTCTGGATGGCCGCAACGGACGTGAGTTCGCTGGTGGGCAAGGAGGCAGCAGCCGACACGCTCATCGGCAACTGCACGACCGCACGACCAGCCTCCCGTTCAAATTCGAGTTAGAACTCATATCCAGCCTGTCTGGGGGCACTGTGAAAGAGGGATCTCCGATGACTGTTGAATCGAGAATATTTTCTGTAGCCGAGTATGTTCAGCCGTCCGAAGGCGAGCCTATTCGTTCCGTTGTGCTTGAAACCCGAGACTCAATTATCGTGGTTTGGCATGTCCATCCCGGGCAGGAAATTGCGGCTCACATTCATCCTCACGGCCAAGACACGTGGACTGTTTTGTCGGGAATGGCTGATTACTTTCAGGGCAATGGGATTGTTCGTGCCCTCAGGGAAGGTGAGATAGCCGTGGCAAGACCGGGCCAAGTGCACGGGGCGCGAAATACAGGTACCGAGCCATTTGTGTTCGTCTCGGTTGTGGCATCAGCCAATGCCGGTTTCGTATTGGCTGAGCGATAGAGCCCAATCTCTGGAGTTGGTCCAATGAGCGGTCGGGGAGATAGGTAACAGACATGCAGCGGACACGGCTGCTAAACCAGGTCGCAAACCTCCTTGCGTCGCAGCGTGCCGCAAGCGACGCGATCAATCGAATGGGGTCGGCATGAGACTGAACACCATCCAGTTCCCGACCGCGTAGCCGCCTGTCCTGCCGATCAGGTCTTGACCATCGACGCCTGGGATCAGTCCTGAATGTTCTTGGAGACCACTACGTTATGAGCCGCAGCCGCCGCAAAACACCCATCGTCGGGCACACGACCTGCGGCAGCGAGCGCGAGGACAAGAAGCTCTGGCATCAGCGCTGGCGCACCCGTGAGCGCACGGCGCTGACCAGCGCGTCGCCCGAAGCCCTGAGCGCCCATCTGCCCCTGCTGGAAAACCAGGCCAGCAGCGTCTGGTCGATGGGCAAGGATGGCCGCTCCTACTGGCCCGTCAAGCGCCAGGCCGCCACGGCGGATCGCATCGCCAATCACAAGGGACGCAACCCGCAAGAACGCGCCTCCCTGAAAAAGCGCCTGCTGCGCAAGTGGATGAGCAAATGAAGCTCTCCTTCCATCAGCACATTGCGCTGTTCTGGATGATCGGTGCTCCGGGCGTCTTCGCGCCCGTGATCGAGAACGCCAAGCGGCCCGATGCCGGCGCCGTCATGGCGTGGGGTGTCGCGATCGTGGCGGTGATGATCCTCTTCACCCCTTTGCTGCTGCGCTGTCCACCATTCCGGCGCTGGTATGGCCGGACGGATGCGCTGTCGGAGCGGCAGCGCCAGGCGCTTGCCGAGCGCGGCCTGCGCCGCTACTACCAGACCGCTTTCGATGACGGCTACGTGCCCCGCGTGATGCCCTACGTGTGGCGCATCATCTGGACGGTCGGCGGGTTGATGGCTGTGACCGCCGTACTGCCTACCAACACCGGACGGCCAGCCTTCGATGCCTTGGTGGTCTTCTCGACCTGGTATCCGATAGGCGTGATGCTGCTGGTTTTCGCGTCGAGGCCCCTTGGCCGGTTGATTCGCCAAAGAGCACAGGAGCGGCGGAAATGAGCACGTCAACCATCGAGGCGCTGGCCAGCGCCTGGGCAAGGATTGCCGAGGAAGCGGAATTCCCCGCTGACTACGAGGGGACTGCCACACCACAAGCGCATCGGGCTAGCGAAGCTATTCAGGAGCAGATTCGGGAGCGCATCGTCGCCACCAACGACATGCGGCTGTTCAGCCTGCTGCACCTGCTGGGTCAGGCGTCGCTGCGCATGGAGCAAGCGCTGTGGCCGGAGGATTACGAGCGGATGACGCGCGAGGTTGAGGAAGCCCTGCGGCAAGCCACCGACGCCAACGCCAGATCGTACACCCACGAAGAAGTGATGCAGGCGATGCAGGAACGCATCGACCGGGCGCGAGACAAGCCATGTTGATTGGCTATGCGCGCGTCTCGACGCAGGATCAGAACCTGGAGCTGCAACGCGAAGCCTTGAGCAAGGCCGGATGTAAAAAGGTCTTCGAGGACAAGGTGAGTGGCACGCGGGCAGACCGGCCTGGCTTGGCCAAGACGCTCGAAATGCTGCGCGAAGGCGATACTTTGGTCGTCTGGAAGCTCGACCGGCTGGGCCGGTCGGTCAAGCAACTGGTCGATCTGGTCGGCGATCTGCACAAGCACGGTGTCCAGTTCAGGAGCCTCACCGACTCCATCGACACCGGCACACCATCCGGGCGGTTCTTCTTCCACGTCATGGCGAGCCTTGCCGAAATGGAGCGCGAGCTGACCGTCGAGCGCACCCGCGCCGGGCTGGAAGTCGCCAAGCAGCTCGGCCGCAAAGGCGGCCGCAAGCCGAAGATGACCGACAGCAAGATCGAGTCGGCCAAGAAGCTGCTGGCCAGCGGGGTGCCGCCCAAGGACGTGGCCAAGAACCTCGGCGTGTCCATTCCGACGCTGTACCGCTGGGTGCCAGCCTCCACGCACGCTTAGCGTGCTTTATTTTCCGTTTTCTGAGACGACCCCTACAACATCTAATGCCTCAACATAGGGCTTTGAGATATTGTCTATCGTTGCTACGTCATCAATTTTGAGTTGAGCTTTGGTGAGCAACTCTTTTAACTTGGTGCCTGTGAGCGAATTCCTTAAATGCATTCGCACAACGATAAAATCAATAGCAGGGATAATCTGAATGCCGCCTTTGCTGAAATCGTAATGCGTCAAGTCGGTTAAGTTGCTCAGGTTTTGCTTATCCGTTGGGTAATCTCGCTTGTACTCCCACTTCTCAGCCTGCCTAGCATAATTGGCATATCGCTTACGCAATGCCTTTAGTTCTTTGTGATCGATGGTACAGCCGTAAGTTGCTACGCTGTTAAATTTAAGGTTCATTGTCCGCCTCAATGAAAATCAGTATTTATGAAGCTTTCTTTTTAGGTAATCAACATGAATGGCGTTACATTAAAGTCAGCTATATCAATTGATTATAGGAGCAATTCTAGCTTGAGTAGAACCATTAAGATGTAACGCCAAAAGTATTCAATTGAGTACACTCAAAGGAATACAGAGAATAGAGAGAAAAACCCGTATTTTTTTGAGTTGTTTTCGAATTTTGAATACAATATATTCTAAATTATATAGAACCAAAAGAATACAGGTGTTGTATGGCAAATGTTGGGTATATCCGGGTAAGTAGCGAAGATCAAAATACAATTCGTCAGCTAGATGGCGTGCAGCTTGATAAAATTTTTATTGAGAAAGCGAGTGGCAAAAATACAGACAGAGAGCAGCTACAAGCCATGCTCGATTATGTCCGTGAAGGTGACACGGTATACGTGCACGAAATTTCTCGATTAGCACGTAGCCTGATTGATCTAAACAAACTCGTCAGCGATCTCAATGAAAAAGGCATCACGATAAGATTTCATCAAGAAGACCTAACATTCACTCCGGCAATTCCTGGACAAGAAGAGGATCCCACAAAGCGGCTTATGTTCAATATGCTTGCATCATTCGCGCAATTTGAGCGCCAGATCATTAAGCAACGCCAGCGTGAAGGAATAGCAAAGGCGAAACAAAAGGGGGTTTATCTAGGGCGCAAGAAAACGATTGATGATAACGCCATCATTACTGCTATGAGCAAAGAAGGCGCATCATTCCGCAAAGTTGCGAAGGAACTGGGGGTGTCGTTATCTACTGTGCAAAGAGCAATGAAAAAGTAAGATTTAAATAGGTAAATAAAGCCCACAGTTGTGGGCTTTGTTTTTTAGTATGAACAAACAAGATCTGCGACCTTATCGCCAATTGAACCTGGAATAATTTCTTGCATACTCACATATGGGAGAGTTTCAGTATCGTGTTTATAACTGCCATTTTTTTGTTTTTTATAGGCTGTAACTGATTTAACCCCAATCGTTCTTTCTTGACAGTTAACCCAACTAAGAACCATTCGATAATCCCCAACTGCCAAACCATCTTGAACCAAGTCTTCGGCTACAAATTGTTTTGACCAAAATTTTCTATTCTGTTCGCGCCCATACTCGGAAACATTGCTTATAGTGTCTGTATCTACAAAGGCAAAAATGCCATCACTTACATCTACATATTTCCATTCAGCAACAGCTTCGCAAGAAATGAAACCTATCAAAGCACCTGTTAATAATCGTCTAAAGCCCATGTTTCCCCCCATTCAAACTACATTGATATTACATAAACATTTTTACATTAAAGGCACTGCTCTTCTTGCGAAAAAGATGGTCGATATTAATTTTTAATCTATAAAAATAAAGCCCACAGTAATGTGGGCTTTATTAATAAAACCGCCTGTACTAGCAGACGGATCTATTCAAGCTAACGGAATAATACATCAGCGATCTGCAAAAGATCAGCCATAAGGCCAATCCATTGCAAGACGTGGAATACGATCGTATTCACAATGCCCTCCAAGATTTGGGGCATTGATATCACCTAGGCGATAAGGTTTAATACCAAAATGGTTACTGAGAAACTCAGTAACGCTCTTTATCAACCTATGCAATCTCAATGCTAAGTTGGTATGCATCGCGTCTAATCCACTCCGGCAAGACTGAGATTAGGCGCGATGGTCTTATTAAATTCAAATTTGCCTTATCATGGCTTCAAGTATTTCCCAATCGACATCGACAAAAAACTCAAACACAAGGTATTAGCTAATGTGTTGTAACTTTGCGGGAAATTTCAGGTCAGATCAATATTGACATTTGGTGAAATTATTTGCCGTGATGAAGTTATGTATAGACAAAGGTTGGTATATGCATTTTTTTTTGCTTTCTATTCAAATACAGCTTTAAAAACACGGCCAAATAGACCACGACGTTTTTGCTGTTGCACTTGCGACACTGCACCATTCAACGCCATAGATTCTTCTTGTTGCATTGCTACAGCATGCAACACATCATTCTGAATTTCTTTTTTCTTTTCAGTATCTTGATCTATTTTCTCACCGGTGTCGCGTGCTGTGGCATGCGACTGTTGCTCTGCCACGGCATCTGCAACAGGTTGCGACTTCATCTCAAGTAAGGTCTGCATTCGATCGATCTGATCTAACAGTCGCTCTTCGCGTTGTTTATATCGCTCAAGTTCTTTTTGCAGCAGTTCAATAATTTTTTGCGATGCTTCATCAGTCATGGCAGATTGAGGCTGTACCTGCATGCGATCAATTGATCGTTGTGCAGTTGTAGGTTCGCCAAAACAACGAATCACCTCTGCAAGATCAAACGTACCATCTGATCGACGCGACAAACGCCCAGATTTC
>Ga0255065_1000300_pt1 | contig 12517 bp, 9 predicted proteins | sample Colum_Cont_RepC__2_FD_188441 | JGI IMG/M metagenome (GOLD analysis project Ga0255065, IMG submission 188441) | Freshwater microbial communities from Columbia River, Oregon, United States - Colum_Cont_RepC_0h | ecosystem: Environmental > Aquatic > Freshwater > River | place: USA: Oregon...
GCGTCTTGACCGACTCCGCGAACTGGAGCTCGAGCACGCGCGCGTCATCGACCCGCAGGATCTGCGCGGAGATGATCTCAGCCTCGGCCTCGGGTCCCGCGGCCTTCCGGGCCTTATCGTAGCAGGCACGACCGTCCTGATCGACGAGGTATTCGTCCTTACCAGCGATGATGGCGAGATAGCCGGGCACGCGCCTAATCTCCCGCCCTCCCCTCTCGTGGCAATCCTTTGTGCGTGCGGCGTGGAGCCGTACGCAGGGACAGAGCTAGGTCCAGGGCTGGGGACAGGCCAAAGCTGGAAGCCGATTCATGGCCCTGACTCTAGCCCTATCCGCGGCGGGCGCCGCTACCCTCAGGCCCCGTGGATCAGGTCCTCGACGCGGTACTTGTTCAGCTTCCGGCGCATGAAATCGAGGGCGGTGTTCACGGCGCGCTGCTTGATCTGGCGGCGGTCGCCGGGCAGGGCCATGCGCTGGGACCAGACGCCCGTCGGGGAGGCGTAACCGAAATAGACGGTGCCGACCGGGTCGGCTTCGGTGCCGCCGCCGGGTCCGGCGTAGCCGGTGACGGCGATGGCGTAATCGGAGCCGAACTTCTCGATGGCTCCCGTCGCCATGGCGGCGGCGCACTCGGCGGAGACGGCGCCATGCTGGGCGATGAGGCAGTCGGGGACGCCGAGGAGGTTCACCTTGGCGTCGTTGGCGTAGCAGACGGCCGAACCGGCGAAGACCTTAGAGGCGCCGGGCACGTCGGTGAAGGCATTAGAGAGGAGGCCGCCGGTGCAGGACTCGGCCAAGGCAACGGTCTTCTCGAGGCTGCGGAGCTGTTCGACGACGAGCGTGGCGAGGCAGGCGTGGCCGGTGGCGACGAAATCTTCGCCGACCGCGTCGCGGATCTTGCGGGCGACTTCGCACAGCTGGTCGGCGGTCGCGCCGCCGCCGGCGGAAGAGATACGGGCGTCGACGACGCCGGTGTGCGTACCGAAACTGAGGGCCATGCCCGGCGCGAGGAGCGGACGGACGATCGCCTCGAGGGGCACGGCGCCGATACCGAAGGTGCGCACCTGCACGTAGGCTTCGCCTTGGCACGCGCAGCCGACTTGGCGGAGACGGGGCACGACCTCATCTTCGAACATCGGACGGAGTTCGAGCGAAGGACCGGGGAGCATGACGAGCGCGCGGCCGTCACGATGGAGGAAGACACCGGGCGCGGTGCCGCGCGGATTGGGCAGCGAGTCGGCGCCGGCCGGGACATAGCACTGGCTGAGATCCGCGGCGGCGACCTTGCGTCCGATCATCTTGAAGCGATCACGTAGGGCCTGCTCGGCGGCGGGCACATGCGTGAGGGAAAGTCCGAGGGCGCCGGCGACGGCTTCGCGCGTATGGTCATCGGAAGTCGGACCGATGCCGCCGGTGGTGACGATGAGGTCGTAGGCGCCCCAGGCTTCGCCGACGGCGCGGGCGATTTCGGCGGCGTCGTCACGGACGACGAGGGAGCGGGTGATGGGCAGGCCGCGGCGGGCGAGGTGCTCTCCCAGCCAGAGAAGGTGGCCGTTCTCGCGGAGGCCGTCGAGGAGCTCGTCGCCCACGTTGATGACGAGGACCTGTCTGGGTCGGCTGTTGCAGGAAAGCATTTGCGGAAACGGGGCGTGCCAGCAGGGTTAGAGGCTCAGGCCCAAAATGCAAACCGACCGGGAAGAACTTTCGCCCAAGGCCAAGGCCCGGCGTGCCCCCCATACCCCGGGCGTCTACCTGATGAAGGACGCCGCCGGGCTGGTCGTCTACGTAGGCAAGGCCAAGGACCTCAAGAAGCGCCTGGCCTCCTATTTCGTGCCCCGCCAGCGGATGACCCCCAAAGTGGCCGCGATGATGGACACGGTGGCGGACATGGAATGGCACGAGGTCCGGTCCGAGACCGAAGCCCTCCTTCTAGAAGGCAAGCTGATCAAACGCTGGCGTCCCCGCTGGAACATCCTCTTCCGCGACGACAAGCAGTTCCCCCAGGTCCGGGTCGACCTCGCCGACCCCCTGCCCCGCTTCCGCATCGTCCGCGCCCGCACGACCGATGCCTGCCGCTACTTCGGCCCGTTCCCTCATCAGCAGGCGGTCCGCCGCACGCTCAATGAGATGCGCAAGAAGTTCGGCATCCTGCTCGCCGACAGCAACCCGGTCGCTCAGCCCGACGGGACATGGAAACTTTACGACGACGCCCGCGCCGAGATCCAGAAGCACGGCAACGTGATCACCGCCGAGGAATACGCCGTGCGCGTGACCGAGGCGTGCGCGTTCCTCGAAGGCAAGGTCGAGAGCTGGGCCGAACAGGTCGAGGTCGACATGCGCAAGGCCGCCGCCGAGCGTGATTACGAAAAGGCCGCGAGCCTGCGCGACCTGCTCGACGCCCTGAAGCGCACGACGGAAAAATCGCGCCGCTTCCTCCGCGAGAATCCCCTGCCCCGCCGCGATGAAGCCGGCGCCCTCGCCTCGCTCGCCGCCGCCCTCGGCCTCGAACGTCCGCCCGCCACGGCGGAGTGCTTCGATATCTCGCACATCTCCGGTACGCTCGCGGTGGCGTCGATGGTGCGCTTCGTCGACGGCCAGGCCGACAAGTCCGGCTACCGTCGCTTCAAGATCAAGTCCTTCGAGGGCAATGACGACTTCCGCTCGATGCAGGAAGTGGTCGGCCGCCGCTACACGCGCCTGCACGAAGAGCACCGCGCCTTCCCCGAGCTCGTCATCATCGATGGCGGCCTCGGCCAGGTCGGCGCCGCGCTCGCGGCCTTCAAGGAACACGACCTCGCCCCGCCTCCGCTCATCGGCCTCGCCAAGCGCGAAGAGACGATCGTCTTCCCCGACGGCCGCGAACTGAAGCTGCCGCGGCACGACGTCGGTCTCGCCCTGCTCATGCGCATCCGCGACGAGGCCCACCGCTTCGCCAACGACTTCAACGCCGAACTCCGCAGCCGCAAACTACGCGAGTCGCTGCTCGACGAGATGCCCGGCCTCGGGCCCAAGCGGAAGGACGCGCTGCTCGAACATTTCGGCAGCATCCAGAAGCTGCGCAAGGCCACCGTCGAGGAGATCGCCGAAGTCGCCGGCCTCAGCGACAAACTCGCCGGCGAAGTGAAGGCTTATCTAGAGGCGAGAGGGTGAGGAGCAAGCAACGTCAGCGATGACTGCATCGAGTTCAGCATCGATGACTGAATCGATGGCAGAATAGATCAGATACAGAAACTGAATCCATTGAGATAGTTCCGGGCACCCCACCTGCCTGGCCATCTAAACCACTGTATCATCCGTCATCGACTCAGTCCTCGATTCAGCAATCGATTCAGTCATCGATTCAGTCCCCTACCTCTTCACCGCCATCTCCCGCTCCACCAGATCCGCCACGCGGTCGGCGCCGCCGGCATCACCGAGTCCGTCGACCGAGGCTTTCCACTTCTTCCAAAGGGCCCAATCACCGGTGAAGGCTTCAGCGATGATCTTACGTGCCGAGTCAGGCGTCAGCCCATAGGCGCCGGCGTGATGCTCGGCGATGAGGCGGCCATTGCCGGCTTCCTGGCCGGGGATGACCTGAGTGATGACCATCGGCACGCCGGCCGCGACGCACTCATGCGTGGTCGCGCCGCCGGCCTTGCTGACGACGAGGTGGCTCGAAAGCATCAGCGCCGGGATCCGGTCCGTCCAGCCGAGCACTTCGGCACGGCCTTCGACGGCGCGCTCGACGGCTTCCTTGAAGGACGCATCCTTGCCCACGGTGATCGTGAGCTCGAGCCCGAGTGCGGACAGGGCCGTGGCGAGTTCGACGGCGTCGCGCTTGCCGGGATTAAGCATCAGGAGCACGCGCGGGCGTTCGCCGACCTTGGCCGAAGAACGCGGGGCGAGGCGCGACGAGACGGGGAAACCGTAAGGCAGGACCTTCGCGGCGGGCACGCCCTGGCGGATCATGACGTCGGCGGTCGCCTGGTTCGGGGTGACATACCAGTCGGAGTGCGCGCGATGCCAGGCGCGGTTCACGGAAATGGAATCAGTGACGACGGTGATCAGGCGCGGGCGGGCAGGATCGTCGCGATGCCAGCGCCGGGCCATCATGTAGTTATAGAGCGGGTAAGCCGAGACCACGACGGGCGGCTGCGTCGCGTCGAGCATCGCGTTCAAGGTCTTCTCGACCGGACGCACGAACGGCAGCGAAGCGCGCACAAGCGGCAGGCGATCGAGGGCCGTATACAGGCAGCCCCAGAGACGCGGATACTTGTTCGCGACGCCGATATAGTTGTCGCGCTGGCTCCGTGCCTTCTCCGCGCCGTAGGCTTCGAGGAAGAGGTCGTGCAGTTCGCCGGTCAGGCCGGGCTTGCGGGCGAGCGCTTCGATGATCGAACGCGCGGCGGCGTTGTGGCCTTCGCCGAAACCGGCCGTAAGGACGGGAATGACGCTCATCAGGCGACGAAGGAGATCGTGGCGTTGGCCTCGCCGGCGGGCGCAGGCGAACCAGTCTTGGCGGCCTCGAAGGCGGCGCGACGTTCGGCGATGCGGCGGAGGAGTTCCGGACGCTCGACGACGCGGATGATGCCGTCGTCCTCTTCGACCACGGCGGTCAGGGATTCGACCCAGTCGCCGGAGTTGATGTAGCGGACGTTGCCGATCATGCGGTCCTCGGCCTTGTGGATGTGGCCGCACATCACGCCTTCGCAGCCGCGGCGCGCGGCCAGGGTCTGCAGGTGTTCTTCGAAGCTCGAGATGAAGCTGACCGCCGATTTGACCTTGGCCTTGATGGCCTGCGAGAGGGAGAAGTATTCCTTACCGCGCCAGGCGCGCCACTTGTTGTAGACGCGGTTCAGGTCGAGGAGGATCTGGTAGCTGATGTCGCCGATCACGGCCAGCCAGCGCATCTTGACGGTGACGGTGTCGAACGCGTCGCCGTGGATGCAGAGGTATTTACGGCCGTCCTGAGCCACGTGGATGTGTTCTTCGGCGAGCTCGATGCGATCGAGCACGAGCGGGATCAGGCGGCGGATGAAGTCATCGTGGTTGCCACGCAGGTAGACGACCTTCGTGCCGTCCTTCTCCGCCATCTTCATGATGCGGCGGATGACGGCCGTGTGCGCCGGGCTCCAATGGTTCTTCCGCTGCAGCGACCAAAGGTCGATGATGTCGCCGTTGAGGATGAGCTTGTCGCAACGGATACCGCGCAGCACGTCGAGGAGCTCGCGCGCTTGGGCGTCTTTGGTGCCCAGATGGAGATCCGATAGGACCAACGTCCGGAAGTGGATCTTATGCTGCCCAGGGACCTTGATGGTTTCTTCCATGGGACCAAAGATTACGTGACGATGGTGTCAGTCCCGCGTCAGATGCGTCTTAATAAGGTAACAGAAAGACAAGGTATTGGCGGTCAGCGGTTAGCGGTTGGGAAGTGACCAAGCGCGCAAGTTTGGGGCTTTGATGCCCCAGCCAATCATCCGGTCTCCGGTCTCCCTTTGAGTTATCCTTCTTCTCTTCCCGCCACCTGCCACCCGGGGCTGCCACCCGCCACCTGAATTCATGCGTTCTGTCCTCTGTCATCCACTCAGTCCTCAACGCAGCCCTACATTCAGTCCTCCGTGATCGATTCAGCCCTCTGTCCTCTGTCATCGATGCAGTCATCGACTCAGCCCCCCACCCTCTGTCACACAATCGTAACAATCGTAATGACCTGATGTTACGATTGTTACGGAATGGTGTCGAACTGGGCTTGCCCCCCTCCCCCTGCCCCACCTTGAACGGACTCACCCAAACACCCATGAAAGACTTCCTCAAGAAGGTCCTCGGTAAGGATGAAAAGTTCTACGAACTCCTCGAAGCCAGCGCCGACGAAGCGCAGAAGAGCGCGAAGTCGCTCTCGAAGCTCTACGCCCAGGTCGGCAAGCCGGACTTCGAGCAGTGCTTCACCGAGCTCGTCGTCGCCCGCCGCGTCGACAAGCGCATCGGCCTCTCGATCACCCAGGAACTCTGCCAGACCTTCGTGACCCCGCTCGAGCGCGAGGACATCGAAGCCCTCGCCAACGCCCTTTATAAGATCCCGAAGACCTGCGAGAAGATCGGCGAACGCCTCGCCATCTGCCCCTCCCAGTTCTCGACCGACATCGTCGACAAGCAGGTGCGCATGCTCGAGCAGGCCACCGAAGTCACCGCCTCCCTCGTCCGGAAGCTGCGCAAGCTCTCGAACGTCGAGGAGATCCAGGACGACTACGAGACCCTGCAGACGATCGAAGGCGACGCCGACCGCCTGATGGTGGGCCTCCTCCGCGACCTCTACCAGGGCAACGTCGACGCCAAGGAAGTCGTCGTCCTCAAGGACATCTACGAACTCCTCGAGCGCGCGATCGACCATTGCCGCGACGCCGGCAAGGTCGTGTTCCAGATCGCCCTCAAGTACGCCTAAGCCCGCGCCCCGTCTCCGGCTATGGATCCCTTCCTGCTGATGGTGCTGGTCATCGTGGTGGCCGTGGTGTTCGAATACATCAACGGCTTCCATGACGCGGCCAACGCCATCGCGACCGTCGTCTCGACGCGCGTGCTGACGCCCCGCCAGGCGATCATGCTCGCGGCGGTGACCAACCTCTTCGGCGCCTTCTGGGGCACCGCGGTGGCGAAGACGATCTACTCCGGCTACATCGACATGGCGGGAGGGCACATCGCCATCGAAGGCATGCAGCTCGCCATCGCCTGCGGCCTGATGGGCGGCATCGTCTGGAATCTCATCACCTGGTGGTTCGGCATCCCCTCCAGCTCCTCCCACGCGCTCATCGGCGGTCTTTGCGGCGGTGTCCTCGGACTGACCCACCTGAACTGGAACAGCCTCATCTGGTCCGCGACGGATTCCGCCGGCAAGACGGTCGGCCTCTGGCCGAAGCTCATCAAGCCGATGATCATCTCGCCTTTCGTCGGCTTCACGCTCGGCGTGATCTTCATGATGCTCCTGACAATGCTCATCGTACGTCTTTCGGTCCGGCCCAGCATCGTCAGCAAGGTCTTCGGCAAGCTGCAGCTGGTCTCCGCCGGCCTGATGGGTTTTTCGCACGGCTCCAACGACTCCCAGAAGACGGTCGGCATCATCACCTTCGCCCTCATCGTCGGCGTCGGCGCCGGCGCCTTCGATCCGGCCCACGCCCCGACCTGGGCTCAATGGTTCAAACCCACCTTGAACGCCAAGAACGGCGTAGACCAGGTGCCGTTCTGGATCATCGTCCTCTGCGCGGTGACGATGGCCGCGGGCACCGCCGCCGGTGGCTGGCGCATCATCCGCACGATGGGCCATAAGATGGTGAAGCTGCAGCCGGTCCACGGCTTCGCCGCCGAGACCGCCGCCGCGATCACGATCACCGGCGCCTCCGAACTAGGCATCCCCCTTTCCACGACGCACGTCATCTCGACGTCCATCCTTGGTGTCGGCGCGTCGAAGCGTTTCGACGCGGTGAGATGGGGCCTGGTCGGACGTATCGTCTGGGCTTGGGTCCTGACCATCCCGATCACGTTGACGCTCGGCTATCTCTTCTTCCGAGGCTGCGTGCTGGTCGGCTGGGCGAAGTAAGTCAGGGTCAGGCCAGAGCCTCAGCGGGAACTGAGGTCGACGCCGGCCTGCTTGGCCCACGCCATCCATGCGTCCGCCAGCTCCTTGAGCTTGGCGGGGTGCGTGGCGGCGAGGTCGTGCTGCTCGGACGGATCCTTCGAGAGGTCGAAGAGCTGCCAGGTGACGGGCGCGTTCTGTCGTTTACCCCAGACGATCTTCCACTGGCCGAGACGATAGCCGCGCGCGCCTTCATGGGCGGTCGGGATGCCGCGCTCGGGCGTCGGTTCGCCCCGCAAGTCAGGCAATAACGAACGCCCGGAGACCGGGCGGATGGGCTTCCCGGCCCGTTCCCGCGGATACGTGGAGCCGGTGGCCGCAGCAATGGTGGGCAGGAGATCCATGACGTGCGCGGGCGAGCGGATCCATTCCGTCGCCGGTTTCAGGCCGGCCGGCCACGAGACGAGCAACGGCGCGCTAACACCGCCTTCGTGGCAGAAGTGCTTGTAGAGGTTGAGCGGCGTGTTGCCGAGGTTCGCCCAGGCGGATCCGTAGGAAGAATGCGTGCCGGCCTGGCCCATGCCGTCGAGCGCGGCGCCGACATGCAGGTCGGTGCGACCGGCGCGGGAACGTCCGTCGAAACCGAACGGGCCCCACTCGTAGCAGGCGCCATTGTCCGACGTGAACACGACGAGGGTGTTCGCGAGTTCGCCGTTGCGCTCGAGATCGGCGAGCAGTCGGCCGACGCCTTGGTCGACGTGCTCGACCATCGCGGCGAAGGTGGCCATGCGACGCGCGAGGTCTTCGCGTCGGTCCGCGGGGAGGCTGTCCCAGGCGGGGTTCGGCTTACCCGAGAATCCGTTGGCGATGGCGTCGTCCTTCTCGACGGGCACGAGCGAAAGCGGCGGCAGCACCGCGTCCGCAGCGACGAGGCCCAGCGTCTTCATGCGGGCGAAGCGCTCGGTGCGTAGGACGTCCCAGCCCCGACGATAAGTCGCCATATGTCGGTCGATCGAAGCCTTGGGCGCCTGCACGGGGAAGTGCGGGGAAGAGTGCGCGAGGTAGAGGAACCACGGCTTGTCCTTCTGCGTCCGCGCCTGCCGCAGGAACTCGAGGGCGTAGTCAGTGAAGACATCGGTGACGTAGAACTTGCCGGCCTCATAGGCGAGTTCGGCGGGCGTGCCGGCGGGCAGGCGCACGTACTCGTCCGGATTCCACTGATCATTGGAATGGGCCTGCAGGCTCTTGTAGCCGTAATAGGCGTCGAAGCCGCGCTGGATCGGCCCGGGCGAACCCATGTGCCACTTGCCGACCATCCACGTGCTGTAGCCCGACTGCTTCAGGAGCTCGGGGATGGTGATGTTGTCGTCGAGCAGATGTCCGGTGTAGGCGGGTCCGCGCTTCGGCGCGGGCTTGGCGGAGACGAAATCACCGATCCCCGCTTCGTGCGGATGCAGGCCGGTGATGAGCGAGGCGCGCGTCGGACAGCAACGTGCGGACGTATAGACTTTCTCGAATCGCGCGCCGGCCCGGGCGAGTCGGTCGAGGTTCGGCGTGGGAATCTCGCCGCCGTAGGAGCCGAGGTCCGAGTAGCCGAGGTCATCGGCCAGGATGACGAGCACGTTGGGACGACGCGTCTCGGCAGCGAGTGCCGCGGCCAGGGTCAAACCGAACAGAAAGAGGAGCCTGCTCATCACGGTGCCAGCAGCTGCAGGCGCTTACTCCGGTGATCGGAGTACTCTTTCAGCAACGACTCATAACGGGCATCGCCGGTGGCGAGCGCCGCCGCGCGCAGGACGGGGAGTACGTCGTCGGCGTTGGTTTCGTGGATCTGCTGCATCGTCCAAGGCCTGGGGTTCTTGCCGAGGTAAGGCACGAGGAAATCCAGCGCGACCACCAGGGAACGGCCGTCCGCGGTGCGATGCTTCCAGAGATCGACGCCGACATGCTCGCCGAGCACGGCCAGCGCGGAGAGCGCGCGGAGATTGAAGCAGGAATAACTTAACGAGGCCGTACGGACCAGTTCCAGGGGCTGCTTGCCATCCGGCTGGATCTGCACGCCGATGCGGCGCGTGGCCGCTTCGGCGCAGATTTCCTTGGCCTGGTCCTTCCGGCCGAGCACCAGCGCCCACTTGACCGCCTGGACGTCATACCATGTGCCGTGGTTGTTCTTGGCGTCCCGCTCGTCCAAGCCGTTCTTGCTCGTGGTCAGCCATTCGAAATAAGCCGCGGCCCAGGCGAGCAGCGCCTGCTGATCGGCGGCGGACCAATGCTTGGAACCATGGAGCAAGGCGGCGGCATCGGCGGCATCGGCGAGTCCGCGGGCTTCGAGGATACCCGTGCCGCGACCGTCGTTCACGCCGGGGATCGCCTGGGCGAAACGGAAGTGCGGCGTCATCTTGGTCGCCGGATCGAGGAACCAGGTACGCAGGATCTTGGCCGCGTGCTCGGCGTATTTCTGCTCACCGGTGAAATGATAGGCGAGGGCCAGGGTCTCGACGGAGGAGCCGACCAAGCGCGCACGCAAAGTGTCGTTCGCGACTTCTTCGCGGGATTCGGGGTTCACCTTACCGTCCTTGCGGAGATACGGCAGCCCGTCCTTCGTGGCCGGGTCAGGCCAGAAATAGGGAGCAATGCTCATGTAGTCGTGCTTATCGCCGCTCGGCGGCACCTTCGTCTTCTGCATCACCGAAGGCGGGACCACGGCCAAAGCTTTGTCGGCGTCGGCGATCAGTTTCTTCAACGCCTTCGCGGCAGACTCATGACCCGCGGCCACCAAGGACTTCGCTTTCTCCAAGGCGCCGGGACGGGCGCCATGGAAGACCGGAACCGGCTCGGCGGCGAAGAGCGCCGTCGTGGCCAGCAGGAGGAAGAGCCGAAGCATCATGGAGCGGTGACCGCGAGGCCGGAGACAGCGCCCTGCAAGGGCTTGAGCTCACCGTAGAGCCCGACGGGCTTGCCGTTGTCGTGTCCGACGCAGCAATCCTCGGCCGGCTGGCGCGGCAGCGTGCCCTTGGCCTTGCCGGCGACGGTGTCCTGGCCCGCGACGACGAGCTTCATCGCACCGTCGGCGGCGAGGCTGGCGGTGACGGCGAAAGTTCCTTTCACCTCGGCGCTCGAGACGATCTCGACGACTTCGTCCGCGCCGTGACGCACGGCGAAGGCGACGCGTCCACCCTTGAGGTAGAGCGCGTGGCCGATGAGCCCGCCTTGGGCGAGGATCACGGCGTCACGCTGCGCGGTCTCGACGGTGACGGCGACGGTGAAGGCTTTCTGGCCGACCTGCGGCGCGGAGGCCGAAGCAATCGTGTCGCCGGGTTTCGCCTGCGCAAGCGCGACGGGCTTGGCGGCCGGCGTCTTCGCCCCCTTCTTCGCCGTCGGCTTCTTGGCGTCTTCCTTCTTCACATCGTTCGGCACGTAATCGGCCGTCGGATAAAGCGTCTTCGCGCCCTTCACTTCACCGGCAGGACGGCGCGCGGTCGGCGTCTTGCCACCGATCTCGGCCGCCATCTTGTCGGCGAGCGCCTTCAGTTTCGCGACGACTTCCGGATGCTGCGCGGCGACGTCAGTCCGCTCGCCGATCTCGGCGTCGAGGTCGTAAAGACGTAGGCCGGCCGCGGTCTTGGCGGCGTTCTTACCCAAGCCATCGGACTGAGGAGAGAGCGCGAGTTTCCAGCGTCCTTGGCGGACGGCCTGCAGGTCGTAGCTGGCGAAATAATAATGCGCTTCGCGGGCGGACTCTTTCGACTGACCCATCAGAATCGGCGTGATGTCGCGGCCGTCGATGACCGGCGTCGCGGGCACGGTACCGCCGGCGAGCGCAACGAACGTCGGCAGGAGGTCGATCGTCGCGGCGACGGCGTCGTTGACGGATCCCGCGGGCACGCGACCCGGCCACCACGCGAGGGTCGGCACGCGCACGCCGCCTTCCCACGTCGAGCCCTTGCCGCCGCGCAGCGGACCGGCGCTGCCACCATCGGTGCCTTTGACGAGCCAAGGGCCGTTGTCGGAAGTGAAGACCACGAGCGTGTCCTTATCGAGGCCCTGCGCACGCAGGGTATCGAGCACCTGGCCGACGCTCCAATCGACTTCCTCGACCCAATCGCCGAAGCGACCGTTCTGGGATTTGCCGGCGAACGCCGCCCCCGGCCAGATCGGGGTGTGGACGGCGTTATGGGCGAAGTAGAGGTAGAAGGGCTGGTCCTTGCTGCGGGTGATGAAGTCGACGGCCTCCTTGGTATAGAGCTCCACCAGGCGGCGCTGCCCTTCCCCATCCATCAGTTCCGCGACCTTCTCATCCCGTAGGACCGGCACGACCGGGACCTTGGTCTCGGCGCTCTTCTTGAGCATGTCGTTCGAATAAGGGATGCCGTAATAATGGTCGAACCCCTGCCGGGTGGGCAGGAATTCGGGCTGGTCGCCCAGGTGCCACTTCCCGACCATCTGGGTGGCGTATCCTTTTTCTTTAAGTCGTTCGGCTACAGTTACTTCAGACGGATTTAACCCCACCGACTGACCTGGGAAATAGACCCCGGGGACGGAGACGCGGGCGCCGTAGCAGCCGGTCATCATCTGGGCTCGGGAAACCGAGCAGACCGGCGTGGCGTAGAAGCTGGTCAGTTTCATGCCCTCCTTGGCCATCCGATCCAGGTGGGGGGTGCGCTGCTTGGTCGCCCCGAAAGGTCCGATGTCCCCATAGCCCATGTCGTCGATGAAGATCACCACCACGTTGGGCGGGCGAGCGGTGGCGGCGGTCGCAAGCAAGGCGGTCAGCAGGACGAAAAGCGTCTTCATGGGGTACCCCTCTAGAACAATCCCCGCGGGGTTTAGTTGCAAGCGTCACTCCCGGGCCCCTGTTCACGCTACCGACCCCGATTAGAAGCGATAAAAACGCCATTTTTGCCCCTTCCCGCTTGCTCCCCATGGGGGTCACCCTAACTTGCGGCGAACGACCATGGTCAAATCCGATTTCGGCT
>Ga0255065_1000310_pt1 | contig 12407 bp, 9 predicted proteins | sample Colum_Cont_RepC__2_FD_188441 | JGI IMG/M metagenome (GOLD analysis project Ga0255065, IMG submission 188441) | Freshwater microbial communities from Columbia River, Oregon, United States - Colum_Cont_RepC_0h | ecosystem: Environmental > Aquatic > Freshwater > River | place: USA: Oregon...
CACGAACATCGCGCTGTCGAAGTCGTTCGCGACCGGCCTGCGCGCCGCCGGCCTGCCCGCCGAAGCCGTCACGCTCCTGCCCTTCACCGACCGCGAAGCGGTGCCCGCCCTCGGTTCCCTCCGCGGCATCGTCGACATCATCGTCCCCCGTGGCGGCCCCGGCCTCATCGAAGCGGTGGTCAATTCCGCCAAGGTCCCCGTCATCAAGCATGACGCCGGCATCTGCCACGTCTACGTCCACGCGCAGGCCGACCTCGCGATGGCCGAACAGATCGTGCTCAACGCGAAGTGCCAGCGCCCCAGCGCCTGCAACGCCCTCGAGACCCTGCTCGTCGACGCCGCCGTCGCCCAGCAGTTCCTCCCGAAGATGGCCGCCGCCCTGGCGGCCAAGCAGACCGAGGTCCGCGCCTGCGCCCAGTCGCGGCCGCTGATGCCCGGCGCCCAGGCCGCTACGGAACAGGATTTCCGCACCGAGCACCTCGGCCTCATCCTCAACGTGAAGATCGTCGCCGGCCTCGCCGAGGCGGTCGCCCACGTCGAGGACTACGGCTCGCACCACTCCGACGCCATCATCACGGCCGACGAGTCCGCCGCCCGCGCCTTCCTCGCCCAGATCGACAGCGCCTGCGTCTATTGGAACGCCAGCACCCGGTTCACCGACGGGGGCGAGTTCGGCTTCGGGGCCGAAGTAGGCATCTCCACGGACCGTCTGCACGCCCGCGGACCCATGGGGATCCGTGAATTGACCACCTGGAAGTTCGAAATCGTCGGCCAAGGCCAGGTTCGGGGTTAATTTGGGTCGGTTTTCCGTTTGACAGACCCCCTCCCCAAAACCTTTGTTACCCTTCCTTTTGGCTACCGGGGTGGTAGCTCAGTTGGTTAGAGCGCCGCACTGTCACTGCGGAGGTCACGGGTTCGAGTCCCGCCCATCCCGCCAGCCAAAAGGGTTTACTTTCCGACCGGTCCGCCGGTCCGGAAAGGACTGCCCGGACGCCGTCACCTGACCGCCACCCGGCCTTGGCGGGACTGTGCATCCTTTTTGCTTCCCCCTCCGTGCCGAGTGGACAGAAATCACTCACCCATGAGCAAGAAAGTCCTGATCATCGGCGCCGGCGGCGTCGGTAACGTCGTCGCCCACAAGTGCGCCATGAACTCCGAGTCCTTCTCGGAAGTCATGCTGGCCTCCCGCAACGAGAATAAGTGCAAGGCCATCGCCGCCGACGTCAAGGCCGCCACGGGCCGCACGATCCGCACCGCCGCCGTCGACGCGGACGACGTCAAGGCCACGGTCGCCCTGATCAAGTCCTTCGGCGCCGACCTGCTCATCAACGTCGCCCTGCCCTACCAGGACCTCCACCTGATGGACGCCTGCCTCCACGCCGGCATCCACTACGTCGACACGGCCAACTACGAGCCGCCCCACCTCGCGAAGTTCGAATACTCCTGGCAGTGGGCCTACCGCGAGCGCTTCGAGAAGGCCGGCCTCACCGCCCTCCTCGGCTCGGGCTTCGACCCCGGCGTGACCAACGTCTTCTGCGCCTACGCCCAGAAGCACCTCTTCGATACGATCGAGACGATCGACATCATGGACGCCAACGCCGGCGACCACGGCTACAAGTTCGCCACGAACTTCAACCCGGAGATCAACATCCGCGAGATCACCCAGCGCGGCCGCTTCTGGGAGAAGGGCGAATGGAAGGAGACCGACCCGCTCTCCGTGAAGTGGGTGTATGACTACCCGGTCGTCGGCCCGAAGGACAGCTACCTGCTCTACCACGAGGAACTCGAATCCCTCGCGATCAACATCAAGGGCCTGAAGCGCATCCGCTTCTTCATGACCTTCTCCGAGAACTACCTCACGCACCTGCGCGTGCTCGAGAACGTGGGCATGACCCGCATCGACCCGATCGATTTCCAGGGCCACCAGATCGTCCCGATCCAGTTCCTCAAGGCGCTCCTCCCCGACCCGGCTTCGCTCGGTCCGCGCACGAAGGGCAAGACCTGCATCGGCTGCGAGATCACGGGCGTCAAGGACGGCAAGCCCCGCAAGGTCTTCATCTACAACGTCTGCGACCACCAGGAATGCTACGCCGAGGTGAAGTCCCAGGCGATCAGCTACACGACCGGCGTCCCGGCCGCCATCGGCGGCGCGATGCTCGCCGGCGGCCAGTGGCTCAAGCCCGGCGTCTGGAACATGGAAGAGATGAACCCCGACCCGTTCATGGACGAGCTCAACAAGCGTGGCCTGCCCTGGCACGTAAAGGAACTTCCGGTCGCCTGAACGACCGTCACGTAAGCCCGCTGCAAAGCGGGCTTTTCGTTTGCACCGCCCTCCGACGCTCCCAACTTCAACGCCGTGTCCGACGCCCTCACCGATGCCTTCCGGAAAGTCGACCTAAGCCAGGTCCCGAGCCCTTGCCACGTCCTCCATCGCGGCCTGCTGGAACAGAACCTCCGCATCCTGCGCTCCGTGATGGACCGCTCGGGCGCCAAGGTCCTACTCGCGCTCAAGGGCTTTGCCCAGTTCAGCGAAGCGAAGCTGATCGCGAAGTATCTCGCGGGCACGACCGCCAGCGGCATCAACGAGGCCCTTCTCGGCCGCGAAGAATTCGGCGGCGAAGTCCACGCCTACTCGCCGGCCTTCAAGGACGAGGAGTTCGCCCATCTGCTCCGCGTCGCCGACCATATCTCGTTCAACTCGCCCACGCAGTGGAAGCGCCATAAGGCCGCCGCGCTGGCCGCCGGCCGCAAGATCTCCTTCGGCCTGCGCGTCAACCCGGAGCACGCCGAGGTCGACGTCGAACTCTACAACCCCTGCGCCGCCGGCTCCCGTCTCGGCTCGCTCCGCTCTGAGATCAAGTCGGCCGCCGACCTCGAAGGACTCGAGGGCCTCCATTTCCATACGATGTGCCAGCAGGGCTCCGACGTGCTCGAACGCACGGTCGCGGCCTTTGAGGCGAAGTTCGGTGAGTTCATCCCGCAGCTGAAGTGGGTCAATTTCGGAGGCGGCCACCACATCACCCGCGAGGGCTATGACCTCGAGCGCCTGATCCGCGTCATCACGGGCTTCCGCCAGCGCTGGGGCCAGCACATCCAGGTCTACCTCGAGCCCGGCGAAGCCATCGGCATCGGCACCGGTGTCCTGGTCGGCACGGTCCTCGACTTGGTCCATAACGGCGTCGACATCGCCATCATCGACATCTCGGCGACCAACCACATGCCGGACACCTTGGAGATGCCCTACCGGGCCGACATCATGGATGCCGACCTGCCGGGCAAACTCCCGCACACCTACCGCCTCGGCAGCGTGACCTGCCTCGCCGGCGACGTCATCGGCGACTACTCCTTCGCCGCGCCGCTCAAGATCGGCCAGCGCCTGGTGTTCATGGACATGTCGCACTACACCTTCGTGAAGAACACCACCTTCAACGGGGTGCCCCTGCCGGCGATCGCCAGCTTCGACCCCGCACTGGGACAGGTCCAGGTGGTCCGTCGCTTCGGCTACGCCGATTACAAGAACCGCCTGTCCTGAGCGGGGCTAGTTCTTGACCCCCGGGACTAGCCGGGCAACATGGGCGTCAATCGATACCATGAAGACTCGCGAAATCATCATCCTCCTGCTGGCCGCCGCTTTCGGCGCCATCGCCATCGTCACGTGGAATGGCGAAGAAGAGGCCAAGAAGCAGACCGAACTGGCGCGCGCTGAACTGACCAAGACCAAGGAAGACGCCGTCAAGGCCGCCGCCGCCGCCAAGGCCGCCCAAGACAAGGCCGCCGCCGAACTCGTCAAGGCCAAGGCGGACGCCGAAGCCGCCGCCAAGCTGGCCGACGCGGCCCTCTCCAAGGCCAAGGCCGATGCCGCCCAGACGGTCACCGACCTGGCCAAGGCCAAGGCTGACGCCGCCAAGGCCGCGGTGAAGGCCGCCGAGCTGGAAAAGGCCAAGCAGGTCGCCGACGCCCGCGTCAACGAACTCAACGCCGAGCTCGCCAATCTCCGTAACGGTTCCGAACTCAAGGAAGCCATCGCCCAGCGCAAGAAGGCCGAAGCCGACCTCGAGGCCGCCTCCTCCGCCCTCCGCGAAGCGAACGCCAAGCTCGCCGCCGCCCTCGCCCGCATCGCCGAACTGGAAGAAGAAAATCGCCGCCTACGCGACCAGCCCCGCGGCACGCCGAATACTTCGCCCAACTACCGCGTGCTCTGAGCACCGGTCCAAGCCGAACGATCAGCCCGACCGCTTGGTCGGGCTTTTTCGTGCCCGAGCGAAGACCTTGCGCAGCTTCACCAGCAGCCCAGGCCGGGCCTTGGCCCTGAGTTCGTGCTCCCATAGCCGCAGGACGTGCCAGCCCTCGCGGAGTAGGCGCCGCGTGTCCCGCCGGTCCCGCGCCTGGTTCCGCCGGAACTTCGCCCGCCAGAAGGCGGCGTTACCCTGCGGTCGTGTGCCATGTCGCGGGCAGCCATGCCAGAAGCACCCATCGACGAAGATCACGAGCCGCCGCGCCGCGAACACGAAGTCCGGCCTCACCTGGAAGCGTTCACCGCCAGCGGCACGGCCGCGGACGACCTGCTGCCGACGCCAACCTGACCAGCCCTGCGTCCGCAAAAGATTCGCCAAGGCCTGCTCGGTCGTGAGGTTGTCACGCCCGCGCACCTTGGCCATGAGGGCGCTACGTTCGGCGCGGGTATAGATGTCCGCCATGTCGTATCATGGATATGAAACAGCCCGGACCGCAAGGTCCGGGCTGGTCGGCAGCTTCGCCAACGAAGGAGGGCCGGCTGCCCAGCCGGCCCTCGAAGCACATCGCTCAGGCGATCAGCTCAGTAGTTGAACTGGAGCTGGAGGGCGAGGCGGCGGGAACCCTGGATGATCGCCGGGTTGGAGGTGCTGGTGTTCGAGCGCTCGTCGGCGAGGGTATACTGGAGCTGGAGCTCCACTTCCTTGCGCCACTGCCATTCGAAACCGAGGTCGATTTCGTTGACGACCATCTTGGGCGCGTTGACCGCGAACTTGCGGGCGCCGTCGAAGTAGTTCCAGCGGACGTAGGGGATGAGCTCGGACTGTTCGCCGTACTTGTGGCGGTAGCTGAGGGTGACGTAACCGCCGTTCAGGTAGCTCTGTCCGATCGCGCTGCGGGCGTCGTTCATCTGCGGACCCTGGCCGGTGGTCCATTCCGCTTCGAGACCCCAAGGCTGCGGATACATGATGAAGTGGGCGGAGGCGCGGCGATCGTTGAAGCCGTCGACTTCGTCGCGCTTGTCCGCGATGGTCGGGAACGTGGACGTGGAGGTGGGCGTGGTGAACGTGCCGACGGTGGTTCCGCCGCTGACGACATTGGTGGTGGTCGTGGTCACCGGACCAGCGGCCGCACCACGGGTCACGACGAAGCGACCAGCATAGGCGCCGACACCGGCTTCGTACATCTGGCCGCTGGCAGCGACCCAAGGCTTGCTGAAGCGGACGACGCTGTGGACTTCGCCGTTGTTGTCAGCGCGGTTGAGGCCGGCACCGCTGTAGAAACCAGCGGTGAAGACGCCGTAGTCGCCGGAACCCTTGAAGCCGTCCTTGACGAGGCTCTTGAACAGGGCGCGATCTTCGGTGCTGGCATACATGTAGTAGAGGCCCTGGTCGCGTTCGCCTTCGACCGCGGAGTTAAGGGCTTCCGGACGCTCCATCTGGAGGCGGTTCTGAGAGGACTGGAGATTGACCCAGCCGTAAGGAACCTTGGACACGCCGATGCGGACGCGGTGTTCCTTGGCTTCGTCGATCGCGATGTCGGCGTAGATATCGCGGGTCTGCAGGCCGAAGTTACGGCTGGTGCCGGAGTCGACGCTGGCGGCGACATCCCACTGGGTGTAGAGGTAGACGCGGCCGAAATCACCGGCGAGCTTGAAGCGGCCTCGGCGGATGATGAGAGACTGGTTCGGATCGACAGATCGGTCGGCCGGCAGACCACCGGTGAGGTAGGCCTTGTCGTTCATCTGTTCGGTGTGACGGACCTGGGTGTAACCGTCGATGGACAGCTTTTCATACCAGGCGGCTTCCTTAGGTCCGGAGCGAAGGTTGACGATGGCGGCCTGCTCGAGAGCCTGAGCGCGCTCCTCGGCGGTGATGATCCCCTTCTTGACCAAAAGGTCGAGGGCAGGGTTCCGCTCGGCGGCGGATGCGGTGAGTGCGCAACCGAGGGAGGCGGCGGCAACGAGGAACTGCTTAGTGCGGTGGTTCATGAGAAGATGCGAATGCGACGGCATCCTCTCATGCAATTGTTACGGTTTCGTGGCTAACGGGGTAAGACCCCGCAACACCCCTATGGGTTACTTAGCCCAGGAAAGGGGCTAATCCTGCGAAAACATCAGCAAAAACGGGCTTCCAGCTGAGCTCGGTCCGAATCCGACCCGTCGCCACGATCCGGCTGGGCTGCGTCCGGCCGCCTTTAGCCACCCGCGGACCGGCCGGAGCCGACGGATCGAAGACGGGGGCGGGCTGACCGAGGCGTTCCGCAATCCAACGGGCGAGCGCTTCCTTTGTCACCGGATTCCCATCACCGACGTTATAGACCCGCGCACCCGCGGGACCCGCGACGAGCGCCGCGAGGATCGACGACGCGGCGTCATCGCGGTGGAGATAGTTGATGTAGTGATCGACGCGTCCGCCGATGACGCTGTCGCCGCGCCGCAACTGGTCGACCATGTGATGGCGGCCCGGGCCATACAGCCCGCCGAAGCGCAGCACGCGGGCTTTGGCGAAACCGGAATTCAAGACCGCCCGCTCGCCGCCGAGGATCGCATCTGCGGTCGGGGCACCGCCGACGACGCTCTCTTCGTCGACGATCCGTCCGTCATCCTGACGATACACGCCGGTGGAACTCGTGAAGACAAAGGCCTGCGCACCCGCCGCGGCGGCCCAGGCGAGCGCGCGCTTCACGCCGACGTCGTAAGCCAGCGCATAGGCTTCCGGTCCGCCGCCACCGGTACTCGCGGCGTAGACGACCGCGTCGAAGCGGGCCGGCAAGGCCGACCAGTCGCCCGCATAGAGATCGAAGGCTTCCGCGCCGATGCCTTCGGCGCGCAGCTTATCGCGCGAGGCCTCGGAACGGACGACGCCGAGGACTTCGTGGCCGGCCGCCTTGGCCTGCCGGGCGAATTCGGCGCCTACATACCCGCAACCGAGGACAGCGATCTTCATGGGCGGGCTTCCTTGGGAAGATACGAGGCGACCCACTCTGCGGGCGTGGAACCGGACTTCGCCGAAAGCAGCGCGAGGAGTTCGGTGGCGTCCGCGGCAGCCTGCGCCTGCGGCTCAGGCCCTTCGACGCAGGCACGCAGGCGGGCGGCGAGCGCGGCGGGTTCGCAGGCGCCTTGCAGGTATTCCGGCCAGGCCTGACGCTTGAGGAGGATGTTCGCGATACCGAGATGATCGACGCGACCCGCGATGAGGTAACGGCCCATGATCCAGGTCAGCGGGTTGGCGCGATAGACGACGGCGCCGGGAATGCCGGCGAGCGCGACGGTCAGCGACATGGTGCCCGAGCTGACCAACGCGGCGCAACCGGCCGCGGGTCCTTCGGAGACGGGCCGCAGGTCGATGCCCTTAGCTTCCTCGCCATATTCTGCGAGCAGCCGGTAAAGCTCGGCATGGACTTCGCCGCCGGTGTGCAGCACCAGCGCGCGCCGCTTAGGATGACTACGACGGAAGAGCGCGAAGGCCTCGACCAACGCCGGGAAGATCTTCCGGACAGGCTTAGGTCGGCTGCCCGGCAGGAGCAGCACGGGAGCCTCCGGATCATGGCGCAGTCCGGGGACGTGCTCCTTCTCGGCGAAGGGATGGCCGACGAAGCGCGCGTCGAGCTTGGTGTCGGCGTAGCAGGCGGGCTCGAACGGGAAGATCGTACCGACCGAATCCAGGTCGCGCGCCATGGTGAAACGGCGCTTCGGCTTCCAGGCCCAGAGTTGCGGGCTGACGTATTGGATGACGGCGGTTCCGCCGAAACCCGCGCGGGACAGGCCAGCCTTACGCAGTTCATTCGCGAGGCGGAGATTGAGCCCGGGATAGTCGACGAGCACGACGACCTTGGGCTTCCACTGCAACGTCCAGTCCACCATCCGGCTGAAGAGCCGGCGGTAGAAAGGGTAAGCGGACAGGATCTCCACGATGCCCACCGCGGAGAAGGTGGTCATGTCGAAGAGCAGCTGGGCGCCGGCGGCGCGGAGCCGCGGACCACCGAAGGCGGCGATGCGCAGGCCCGGGCGGGTCGCGAGCAGGTCCGCGACGACTTTCGCGGCATGCTGGTCACCGGAATGTTCACCGGCCACGACGAGGACGTCGACCTCGCCCCCGCGGGGCCGGTCGAAGCTCACCGGGATGGCCGGGAACGCGCTCATTTGCGCGCCATGCCGGCGCGGATCTGTTCGGTGATCTGGATGGCGACCGCCAGGGCGGTCCGGCCGAGTTCGCCGCTGACCTTCGGGCTCTTGCGATCGCGGACGCACGCGGTGAACGAGGCGAGTTCGATGGCGAGGGGCTCACCCTTCTCGATCGGGATCTCCTCCTTGGCGAAGCCGCCCTCGGCGGTCGGGTCGACGCGCACGGTGTGGCCCTTCTGGCCCATGAAGTCGATGGAGAGGTAGCCGCCAGTCTGGAAGACGCGGATCTCGCGGTTCTTCTTCAGCGAGACGCGGCTGGCGCTGAGGTTGGCGACGCAACCGTTCTTGAAGGCGATACGGGCGTTGGCGATGTCCTCGGTCTTGGTCACGACGGACACGCCGACGGCGTCGATACGCTCGACGGGGGAGTTGGCGAGCTGGAGGACGATACCGATGTCGTGGATCATCAGGTCCAGCACGACGCCGACCTCGGTGCCGCGCGGCGTGAAGGGCGCCAGACGCTCGGCGGTGATATAACGGGCGTCGGTGACGGCCTGCTCGAGATAGGACATCACGGGGTTGTAATGCTCGATGTGACCGACCTGGACGATGCGGTCGGCCTTGGCGGCGGCCTCCAGGATCTGGGCGGCCTCCTCGAGGGTCACGCAGATAGGCTTTTCGATGAGGAGGTGCACGCCCTTGGCGAGGAGCGGGAGCGCCACGGCGGCGTGATGGTTCGTCGGTACGACGACGCTGACGGCGTCGCAGTTCGCCGCCATCTCGTCGAGGGTGAGGAAGCGACGGCAGTTATGCTTGGCGCAGATCTCGGCCGCCCGGGCGTCGTTCGGCTCGAAGATGCCGGCGAGCTCGGCGCCGGGCAGGGTCGAATAGATGCGGGCGTGGTGCTGGCCGAGCGAACCCGTGCCGGCCACCCCGCAGCGGATGCGCGTAGCGGTCATGGGCCGAGACTCCCTCGGCCGGCGGCTTCCTTCAATCCGAAAACCCGCCGGCCTTGACCTCGAACCCGAGGGCGTCCTTGGCCCGCTTGACGCGGACGAGGCTGCCGTCGGGGATTTCACCGGCGAGCATGGCCTTGGCGAGCGAGGTCTCGACCTCGCGCTGGAGGTAGCGGCGCAGGGGGCGCGCTCCGTACACGGGGTCGAAGCCCTTCTCGGCGATCAGGGCCAGGGCGGCCTTATCGAAGTCGAGGCGGATGCGCTTGGTGGCGAGGCGGTCGTTGAGGCCGCGCAGCATGATGGCCGCGATGGCGGCGACCTGCTCGGGGCCGAGCGGGCTGAAGAGCGCGATGTCGTCGATGCGGTTCAGGAACTCCGGGCGGAAGTGCGCGCGGAGGTCCGCCATGACGGATTCGCGGACGCTGTCCGTGAGACCGAAGCCGGCGTGCTCGGCGATGTGCCGGCTGCCGATGTTCGAGGTCATGATGAAGATCGCGTTGCGACAATCCACGGTGCGGCCCTGCGAATCGGTCAGGCGTCCGTCGTCCAGGACCTGGAGCAGGATGTTGAAGACCTCGGGGTGCGCCTTCTCGACCTCGTCCAGGAGGACGACGGCGTAAGGGTGACGACGGAGGGCCTCGGTGAGCTGGCCGCCTTCTTCGTGGCCGACGTAGCCGGGAGGCGCGCCGACGAGACGCGAGACGGCATGCTTCTCCATGTACTCGGACATATCGATGCGGATCATCGACTTCTCGCTGTCGAAGAGTTCGGTCGCGAGCGCCTTGGCGAGCTCGGTCTTGCCGACGCCGGTGGGGCCGAGGAAGAGGAACGAGCCGACGGGACGGCGCGGATCCTGGACGCCGGCGCGCGAACGCTGGACGGCCTCGGCGACGACGCGCACGGCCTCTTCCTGGCCGACGACGCGGGCCTTGAGATTGTCGGGCAGACGGAGGATCTTCTGGCGCTCGCCTTCGAGCAGCTTGCTCACGGGCACGCCGGTCCAGCGGGCCACGACTTCGGCGACCTCTTCGGGCGTGACGGTCTCGCGGAAGAGACCCGTGGCCGACTTCGCGGTCCCTTCGAGCTTGGCGACCTCCTTCTCGAGTTCAGGGATGCTGCCGTAGCGGAGCTTGGCGACTTCCTCCAGCTTGCCGGCACGCTCGGCCTTGGCCATCGCGGCCTTGGCATCCTCGAGCTGCGCCCGGGAAGAACGGACCTTGGTCACGGCCTCCTTGTCGGCGACCCAGCGGGCGCGGAAGGCGGTCTGCTCCTCGCGGGCTGCGCCGAGTTCCTTGCGGAGCACGGCAAGGCGGGCCTTGGAGGCTTCGTCCTTCTCGTTCTTCAGAGCGGATTCCTCGACCTCGAGCTGGAGCACGCGGCGGTTAAGGGCGTCGAGTTCCTGCGGCACGCTGTCGATCTCGGTGCGGATCTGGGCGCAGGCCTCGTCGATGAGATCGATGGCCTTGTCGGGCAGGAAGCGCGCGGTGATGTAGCGGTCGGACAGCGTGGCCGCCTCGACGAGCGCGGCGTCCTCGATGCGCACGCCGTGGTGCACCTCGAAGCGTTCCTTGAGTCCGCGGAGGATCGAGACCGTATCGGGCACGCTGGGGGGCTCGACCAGGACCTGCTGGAAGCGACGTTCGAGCGCGGGATCCTTCTCCACGTGCTCGCGGAACTCCTTGAGCGTCGTGGCGCCGATGCAATGCAGCTCACCGCGGGCCAGCATGGGCTTGAGGAGATTGGCGGCGTCCATCGCGCCGTCGGCCTTGCCGGCCCCGACGAGGGTGTGCATCTCGTCGATGAAGAGCAGGATGCCCCCCTCGGCGGACTTCACCTCGTTGAGCACGGCCTTGAGGCGTTCTTCGAACTCGCCGCGATACTTCGCACCGGCGACGAGCGAACCCATGTCCAGGGAGAACAGGGTCTTGTCGCGCAGGCTTTCGGGGACGTCGCCGTTGACGATGCGCTGGGCGAGACCCTCGACGACGGCAGTCTTGCCGACGCCGGGTTCGCCGATGAGCACGGGGTTGTTCTTGGTACGGCGGGAAAGGATGCGGATGACCCGGCGGATCTCCTCATCGCGGCCGATGACGGGATCCATCTTGCCCGTGCGGGCGCGGGCGGTGAGGTCCTGCCCGTACTTGGAAAGGGCTTCGTACGTAGCCTCCGGGTTGGCCGAGGTCACACGCTGGGAACCGCGCACGGCCTGGAGCGCGGCGAGGATCGCCTTACGATCGAACCCGACCGCGGCGAACGCCGGACGGAGCGAAGGCGTCTCGGCGAGCGCGAGCAGCACGTGTTCGGCCGACACGAAATCGTCCTTCATCGTCTCGGCTTCGTCCTTGGCCTTGAGCAAGAGCGCGTGGGTCTCGGAAGAAAGCCCGGGCTGGCCCGCGGCCTGCGCGAGCTTGGGCAGGCGGGCGAGCTGGCCGGCGACGGCCGTGGCGAGGGCGGCCTCGTCCTTGCCCGCGCGACGGAAGAGCGAGGAAGTCACGCCGCCTTCCTGCGTGAGCAGGCCGTGCAGCAGGTGCGCGGGTTCGAGCGCCGGATTGCGACGCTGCATCGCCTCGCTCTGCGCCTGCTGGAGGGCTTCGGAGGTCTTTTCGGTCAGGTTGCCGTAAGGAGTAGACATACCATCGGATATGCACCGTCCGTTCCAAACCGGAGGCACGACTAAAGGCCGTAAAAGGGCCTGTACCAAGGAAGCGGAGAGACAGCCGAGCGACAATGCGTCCCCGGGGGCGACGAGTTGTCGCTGGCCTGACGCGGGGTTCGTCAACCGAGAAAAGACCTCGGCGGGCGGACTCCCTTGTTGCCCAAAGCCTGGAGCCGAAGGTAGAAAACCGCCATGACGCACGACGCGGAGCTGGCGACCTTGGAGCGCCTCCTCGACGACCCTTCACCGGTCGTCCGCCAAGCCGTGCTCGCCAAGCTGAAGGCGGCGGGCCTGCCCGGTGTGCTCTGGCTGGAAGGCCTGACCAAGGACGAGACCCTGGCCGCCCACGCCCGCCTGCTGCTCACCGACCTTCGCACCCCGGAAGCGGCCGCCCACTCCTTCCTCGCGCACATCCGGGACGCGCACTGCGACCTCG
>Ga0255065_1000321_pt1 | contig 12207 bp, 10 predicted proteins | sample Colum_Cont_RepC__2_FD_188441 | JGI IMG/M metagenome (GOLD analysis project Ga0255065, IMG submission 188441) | Freshwater microbial communities from Columbia River, Oregon, United States - Colum_Cont_RepC_0h | ecosystem: Environmental > Aquatic > Freshwater > River | place: USA: Oregon...
GAACTCTCCGCTGCGCGCACGCTCGCCGATTGGTGCGAACGCGTGACCGGTGTCCGTCCGGAGACCCGCTATGAAGCCAAGGGCGTCCGCAGCCCCGCGCTCGCGATCTATGTCGGCCGTACCGCCGCCGCCCGCTCGGCCGGCGTCAAGGCACCCGCCGAAGAAGGCGACTCCGCCCGCCGCGCGGTCGTCGGTCAGTCCGTCTTCCTACTCGGCAACAATCCGGGCGCGACCCGCATCGCCGTCGGCCGCTTCTGCGAACAGCACCTCGGCGTCTTCTTCGCCTTCCCCGGCGAACGTGGCGCCGACTGGCAGCTCCGCTATCAGATCGGGTTCCCCATCCCCGACGAATACCGTCCTGATTTCCGCTGGCGCCAGCTGAGCGGACTCAACGAACTCTCCGAAGACTGGGCCTTCTCCGTCGGCTTCGGCCGTACCCCGGCCTTCTCGCACGGGCTCTATCGCATCTTCGATCCGAAGCTCTACAAGCAGGAGCCGATGCTCTTCCCGATGGTCGACGGTAAATCCATCGAGCCCAAGGGCAACTCGCTCGACCCGAACCCGCACCTCGACAACCCCCGCGCCCCGGAGATCGGCGCCAAGTATGCGCGCGAATTCTTCAAGCAGAATCCTGACGCCTTCTCCGTCCCCTTCGGCGTCAACGACACCCTGAAGTTCGACGACTCCGCGGAATCCGAAGGCTGGTATCGCGACCGCCCGGTACGTACGGACTATGTGTTCGGTTTCTATAACGCCGTCGCCGATTCGGCCTGGGCGCCAGACGGCGACCTGAAGGGCGAGCGTCACGCCATCGGTGCGCTGGCTTACCTCCAGACCACGCGCGCGCCGTCCATCAAGCTCCGCCCCTCGATCTTCCCCTGGGTCTGCGCCGACCGCACCGCCTACGGTGATCCGGCTTTCGCCGCGCAGGACCGCGCGAATCTCGCTGCTTGGGCTAAGTCGGGCGTCCGCCGCCTCGGGGTTTATGATTACCTCTACGGCGCCGAAGTCGCCTCGCCTCGCGTCAACCTCGCCGCGTTGATCCAGTCTATCCACGTCACCTACACCGCGGGAGCCCGTGGTTGGTATGCCGAGGCCTATCCGCTCTGGGCTTTCGATGCGCCCAAGCTCTGGGTCGCGGCCAAGCTGCTCGAGAACCGCATGGCTAACACCGCCGACCTCCGCCGCACCTGGTTCGCGCGCGCCTACGGTCCGGCCGCCGATGAGATGACTGCCGCCTATGCGCAGATCGAGGCCGCGTGGAAGCGCGACGCCATCGTGGGCGGCAAGGATCAGTTCCTCCGCCACTTCCATGACCAGCGCGGCGCCCTCGTGCTCTCCGACGAACAGATCGGCGCGGTAAGCCGGAGTCTCGTCATCGCGCAACAGATTCTCCGTGATCCCACCAAGGACGTCGCCGCGCGCCGCCGCCAGACCTGGCGCCTCGGTCAGTTCATCGAAGCCTGGGACCTCTACCTCACCTTCCGCGAACTCGTCCAAGCCCGTCGCGTCGTGCCGTCCGCCGAAGCCCGCCTCGCAGCACTGCGCCGCCTGACCAAGGCCGAAGCCGGCTACCTCGCCAAGGAAGCCTCCTTCAATCGCCGCTGGGGCGCCTATGGTCAGCCGGTGAAGTGGAGCTGGTATCCGGGCGAGAACCCGCGCGCGCAGTGGTCCGAGCGCTTCCTGGTCGAGGGCGCCGACGCCACGCTCGCGAAGTGGGCCGCGACCGACGAGCCGAAGGGCTGGCTCGCTTACCGCGTCGCCCAGCAGGCCGCCGCCGCGACCGTCGCGCATCGTTACGACTTCGCAACGACCGACACTACGGTCGAGGTTGCCCCGGCTTCCTTCAATCGCCGCGACCGACTTTCCTCCGGCCTGCGTCTGATCGCGCCGGCGGGCAAGATCGGCCCGATCACCGCCCCGGTCGCTCTCAAGGGCGGCCAGCTCGTCCGCCTGCAGTTGTGGGATTGGATCGACGAACTGCCTGTCGCCGAAGCGCAGCAGGTCGTGACCCTGCGCTTCCTCGGTCCGAATGCCCGCTCCGAAGTCACGCAGGTCTGCCAGTCCCGTCAGACGGTCGTCCCGGCCATCGTGCCGGCCTGGGCTACCGGACTGGAGTATGAGATCACCTTCACCGGCGGCGCCTTCCCGCAGGAAGCCTCCGTGCAGTTGATCGACCTGCCGGCCGCCCGCTGATGCTCAAGCGCGCGTTCGATATCGTCTTCTCGGCTTGCTGGCTCGTCGGCTTCGCGCCGCTGCTGCTCGTCGTGGCGATCCTCGTGCGCCTGAAGCTTGGCTCACCCGTGCTCTTCATCCAGGAGCGACCCGGCCTGCGCGCCCGGCCCTTCCGGATGGTCAAGTTCCGCACCATGACCGATGAACGCGGTCCGGACGGCGAGCTCCTGCCCGACGAACAGCGCCTGACTTCCTTCGGTAAATTCCTCCGCTCTACCACGCTCGATGAATTCCCCGAGATGTGGAACGTCCTCATCGGCGACATGAGCGTCGTCGGCCCGCGCCCTCTGCTCATGCGCTATGTCGCGCGCTATGACGCCTTCCAGGCCCGCCGCATGGAAGTGCGCCCCGGCGTCACCGGCTGGGCCCAGGTCAACGGCCGCAATTCCCTCAGCTGGGAAGAGAAGTTCGCCCTCGATGTGTGGTATGTCGACCACCGCAGCTTCTGGCTGGATATGAAGATTGTCGTCATGACCTTCTTCAAGGTCTTTGCGCGGACGGGAATTAATTCCGGAGAAGGGAAGACAGTGGAGGAGTTCCGAGGAACACGCCGCTAAACCTTTCATGAAGCGCATCCTTTCAAACATCCTCCGCCGAATGGGCTATTCAGTGGTCAGGAATAGTTCGCTGGCCAGCCTCAACGCCGCCGCCGCCCATGGACGATGCTTGGAGTTCCTGGCTGCGATGCCCCCGACCCATGTCAGCGAGCTGCTAAAATTCATTCCGCACTCCCAGGCCCAGCTCCGGCAGGACTTCTTCGTGCTTTCCGAACTTGGTCTGAAGCGTGGCGGATTTTTCGTGGAATTTGGCGCCGCCAGCGGCAAGGAGCTGAGCAATACGTGGCTACTCGAGAAGCATTTCGGGTGGAAAGGCATCCTTGCCGAGCCTGCAAGGTGCTGGCACGCTGCATTATCGGCGAACCGCAGCTGCATCATCGAGAAAGATTGCGTCTGGAAATCTACTGGCGACCAGCTTGAATTTTTGGAGTCGGCGCAACCGGAGCTCGGCACGCTCGCCGGCTTTCAAGACGTCGATGGACATGCCAAGGCGAGAGAGTCGTCCAAGCGCTATCAGGTGAAGACGGTCTCGCTCGGCGATCTGCTGGTCCGACACCATGCTCCATCGGAGCTGGATTACCTCTCGATCGATACCGAAGGAAGCGAGTTCGAAATTCTCCAAAGCGTCGACTTCGCAAGGTACCCCTTTAAGACGATCACCTGTGAGCATAACTTCACTTCGGCTCGTGAGAAAATTCATGCGCTGCTCAAGTCCGTAGGCTACGTGCGAAAATACGAAGGCCTTTCGGAGTTCGACGACTGGTATGTCCGGGTCTGAGCTCCGTACCGCCGCACAAATCACAGAGACTTTTTCACGGCATGCTTACGGAGAATAGGGTCCTTGGTTAAAGGCAGCTCCACCGGCGCTCCGCCTGCCTGCGCGGATTGATAGAGGGCAAGAATCAGCTCCACGGCCTTGCGGCCTTCGGCGCCGTTGACGGCGGGCTGCTTGCCGGCGCGGATGGCGGCGACGGCTTCCTCGAGGTTGGAGCGATGCCAGGCATGGCCGATCGCCTTCGGATCATTGGCGCCCGCGCCGCCGCCTTCAGTGGCCGGGGCGAGGACCGTTGCGTCGGAGGACAAGGGCTTTTCGAATTCGAAGGCGGTCAGCTTGTCGTCGCGCAGGACGGCCGCACCCGTGGTGCCATGGATGCGGATCTCGGCGGGGAAGCCGGTGCCGGACCAGCAGGCGGTGGAGCTGGCGAGCGTGGCGCGGCAACCATTGGCGAATTCGATCCAGCCGGCGGCGATATCCTCGACCTCGATGCCATCATGCGCGACGAGGCCAGCAGTGGCGGAAACACGCTTCGGTGCGCCGAGCAGCCAGAGGAGTAGGTCGACCGTGTGGATGCCTTGGTTCATCACGGCGCCTCCGCCATCGAGGGCGAACGTGCCGCGCCAGGCGGCGGAGTCATAATAGGCCTGCGTGCGCCACCAAGGGATGAGCGCACCGGCGAGGGTGAGCTTGCCGAAGCGGCCGGCTTCGAGCGCGGCCTTGAGCGCGACCGCCCCGGAGCCGAAACGACGAGGCAGGATGCCGGCGACCGTCACACCGGCCTTGGCGCAGGCGGCAGTGAGTCCGTCGCAACGGGCGAGGGTGACCTCGAGGGGCTTCTCGACCACGACGTGCTTGCCAGCCTTAGCGCAGGCGAGGGCAGGGGCGAGGTGATCGCCGCTGGGCGTGCAGAGGCAGACGATGTCGACGTCAGGGTTCGCAAGGAGCGCTTCGGGCGTCTCGGCGAACGTGATGCCGTGCTTGGCCGCGAAGTCGCGTCCCTTGGCCGGCGAGCGGTTATAGGCCGCGACGAGCTTCACGCCGGCGATCTCCGCGAGCGCTTTCGCATGGAACTCGGCGATCATGCCGGTTCCCCAGATGCCGAAACCAAGAGGCCGTTGGGACATGCGTTTACCTTAGGAGCGCTCGGCTGGGGCGGAAGAGTAAATGATGCTCGTCGCCACGCGCTCGTGCAAAAGTGCAAATCGGCCTGCGGCCTGTGCGAAGGTGCAAAAGTGAGCTGAGAGTATAGAGTATTGAGTATGGAGTATCGGGGGAGTGCTTGCCTTGGGTAGGGTCAGCACTGCGTGCTGACCTAGGTATTATCGGTTAAAACGGGTAGGGTCGGGACCGCGTCACGACATAGCTGCACCCGGCAGGGATGAGATGAGATCGCATCCGCCTGTCTCGAGGTAGGGCTGACCACCCTTGGTCAGCCGCGGTTGAGCGAGGGCGCTCAACCCTACCACAGACGCCTCCAGCCCTCCGGCCCACGGGACCTCGGGTCCTTCTCTAACCTATACTCCATACCCGATACTCTCGTCTCCCCCTTGTCCACGTGCCCACGTGCCAGCGTGTCCCCTGCGACTACGTCGCCCTGCCTTTTTTCTGGCTTCACCCCTCTTATTCCCCGAAATTAACGACCACTGCTTATGCGTATTTTGGTCACCGGCGGCGCGGGCTTCATCGGGTCGAATCTGACCCGACTTCTGGTCGCGGGCGGACATGCCGTCACGGTCGTCGATAAGCTCACCTACGCGGGCAATCTGTCCTCCCTCGCCGACCTGCAGGGCAAGCCGGGCTTCACCTTCGTCCAGGCCGATATCTGCGATGCCGAGGCCATGCGCCGGACCTTCGCCTCCGCCCAGCCAGAGGCGGTCATGCACCTGGCGGCCGAATCCCACGTCGACCGCTCGATCGACGGCCCGGGCGAGTTCATCGCCACCAATGTCACCGGCACTTTCCAGCTCCTTCAGGCCGCCCTCGGCCATTGGCGCTCCCTTTCGGGCGCGGCTAAGGACAAGTTCCGCTTCCTGCACGTTTCGACCGATGAGGTCTTCGGCTCCCTCGGCCCGACGGATCCGGCTTTCAACGAGTCGACCCCGTATGACCCGCACTCTCCGTATAGCGCCAGCAAAGCCTCGAGCGATCACCTCGCCCGCGCCTGGATGGATACCTACGGTCTGCCGGTCGTGGTGACGAATTGCTCCAATAACTACGGTCCGTATCAGTTCCCCGAGAAGCTCATCCCGGTGGTCATCCTGAAGTGCCTACGCGGCGAAGCCATCCCGGTCTACGGCAAGGGCGAGAACATCCGCGACTGGCTGTACGTCGACGACCATGCCCGCGCTCTGCTGGCCGCGGTCGAGAAGGGCCGCCCGGGCCGTACCTACTGCATCGGTGGCGACAACGAGCGCCGGAATATCGACCTCGTGAAGCTGCTCTGCTCACTGCTCGACGAATTCCGCCCGCGCGCCGACGGTAAGCCGCACGACTCCGCGATCACTTACGTCACCGACCGCCCCGGACACGACCTCCGTTACGCCATCGACGCCCGCCGCGCCCGCGCCGAGCTCGGCTGGGCTCCGCAGGAGGATTTCCAGAGCGGCTTCCGCAAGACCGTCCGCTGGTATCTCGACAACCCCGCGTGGATCCAAGGCATCCTCGACGGATCCTATCGCCTCGAGCGACTCGGCAAAATCTGACTCTCATGAAAGGCATCATCCTCGCCGGCGGTTCCGGTACGCGTCTGCACCCCTTGACCCAGGTCATGAGCAAGCAGCTCCTGCCAGTGTATGACAAGCCGATGATCTATTACCCGCTCTCCGTACTCATGCTGGCGGGCATCCGGGAGATCCTCATCATCTCCACCCCGCAGGATCTGCCGCGCTTCCGCGAGGTCCTCGGCGACGGCTCGCGCATCGGTTGCCGCTTCGACTACGTCGAGCAGGCCGTCCCGAACGGCCTCGCCCAGGCCTTCGTGCTCGGCGAGAAGTTCATCGGCTCCGACGACGTCTGCCTCGTCCTTGGCGATAACATCTTCTACTCCGCCGGCTTCGGCGAGCTCCTCAAGTCCTGCCGTCAGCCGCAGGGCGGCACCGTCTTCGCCTATCACGTCAATGACCCCGAGCGCTTCGGCGTGGTCGAGTTTGACGCCGCCGGCAAGGCCATCTCCATCGAGGAGAAGCCCCAGGCGCCCAAGTCCAGCTTCGCCGTCCCCGGCCTTTACTTCTACGACAACTCCGTCGTCGGCATCGCCAAGGCCCTCAAGCCCTCGGCGCGTGGCGAATACGAGATCACCGACGTCAATCGCGAGTATCTCCGCCAAGGCAAGCTCAGCGTGAAGGTCCTGCCCCGCGGCACCGCCTGGCTCGACACCGGCACCTTCGACTCGCTCCTGCAGGCCTCGCAGTTCGTGCAGATCGTCGAAGCCCGCCAGGGCTTCAAGATCGGCTGCATCGAAGAGATCGCCTGGCGCCGCGGTTACATCGACGATGCCCAGCTGCTCAAGCTCGCCGATCCCATCGCCAAGTCCGGCTACGGCGTCTACCTCAAGGCCTTGGTCGGCCAGAAGCGCTGACCGATGCGCAAGCACATCCCCGCGCTTACCTCGCTCCGCTTCCTCGCGGCCCTCTGGGTCCTCCTGTTCCATCTGCATATCTGGCATGGCGATTTCGGGATCTCGCCGGTCGACAAGTTCCTCCACTCCGGCGCCGTGGGCATGGCCTTCTTCTTCGTGCTTTCCGGCTTCATCCTCGCCATGGCCTCGGCCGGCCAGGAACCCATGGCTGATTATCGTGGCTACGCCGTCAGGCGGTTCGCCCGCATCTACCCGATGTATCTTTTCGTCTTGGTCGCCGGGTGGTGCCTCAACGGGTTCGCCGGCAATCTCGGAGAGAAGCCTCTGCGCTCTGGCCTGTTCCATGGGCTGGCCGACCTCACCCTGACCAATGCCTGGTATCCGCAGATGTTCATGGGCGGCCACGCGCGTAACGGTACCTGGTCTCTTTCCGTCGAAGTCTTCTTCTACGCGCTCTTTCCGCTGATCCTCTTCCATGCCCGCAATATGTCAGACCGGGCGCTGACCTTGGGTATCCGCTGGGCCGTCGGCCTGACCTTCGGCGTCTCGGTTTTCGGCAAATACATCCAGCCGATGGACACGTTCACGCAGTTCGCCATCGGATACTCCATCCCCATCTACCGTCTGCCGGAATTCGTCGCCGGCGCCTTCGCCGGGGTCCTCGCCTTGCGTGACACGACGCCGGCGCCTTCCGGCCGGAAGGTCCTCTGGCTCGTGCTCGGACTTACGCTTTATTTCGCCATTTTTCAGAAGACATTTCCTTATGTCGCCCACGGGATCGTCGCCATCCCGTGCCTCCTCGCCATCTTCACCTATTTCACGAAGAATACGGAGGGTTGGGCGGTCCGTCTTTTCTCGAACCGCACGTTCGTCTTCCTCGGTGAAGCCAGCTTCGCGCTTTACCTCGTCCAGCTCGTGACGGTTCCTTGGTTCGAGGCGCACACTGCGGAACTCGGCCTACGCCCGGCGATCGGCCTGTGCTTCGCGGTGACGATCATACTGGCCTGCTTGGTGCATGTCCTTGTCGAACGCCCGATGCGCCCGCTCGTCACCCGCTGGCTCACGGCCAAACCCATCGCATGAGCGTCCCCCTCGTCCAGCTCGTTGATATCCCGCAGCGTGGCGACGCCCGCGGCGCCTTGTCCGTCGCCGAGCTCGGCGGGGTGCTCCCGTTCGCCGTCCGTCGCGTCTACTGGATCCACGGCACCAAGCCGGGCGTCAGCCGCGGCTTCCACGCCCACAAGCAGCTCCGCCAGCTCTGCGTCTGCGTGGCCGGCTCCGTGCGCCTGAGCCTGTTCGATGGCCGCCGCGAAGAGAGCGTCGTCCTCGACTCCTCCGCCAAGGGCCTCCTCATCGGCCCAGGTCTCTGGCGCGAGATGCATGACTTCTCCCCCGACTGCGTGCTGATGGTCTTCGCCGACGCCGAATACGACGAGGCCGACTACATCCGCGACCGCGACCAATTCATCCGCCATGTCCATTCATCCTAGCTCTGACGTGCAATCGAAACAGATCGGGGAAGGCACCCGGGTCTGGCAATACGTGGTGATCCTGCCCGGTGCCGTCATCGGCCGCGACGGCAACATCTGCTCCCATTGCTTCATCGAGAACAAGGTCGTCGTGGGCGACCGCGTCACGGTGAAGTCTGGCGTCCAGCTCTGGGACGGCGTGACGCTCGAAGACGATGTCTTCGTCGGCCCGAACGCGACGTTCACCAACGACCGTGAGCCGCGCTCCCGCAATGCCGCGGCCAAGCTGCTCCCGACCCTGGTCAAGAAAGGCGCGTCCATCGGCGCGAATGCGACCATCCTGCCCGGACTCACCATCGGCGAAGGCGCCATGGTCGGAGCCGGCGCGGTCGTCACCAAGGACGTCCCGCCGCGCACCCTCGTCGTGGGTAATCCCGCCCGCATCGTCCGCGCTCTCTGACATGAACGTCCCGTTCCTAGACCTTAAGGCCATCAACGCCCGGCATGCGGCTGAGCTGAAGGCCGCTGCGGCCCGCGTCATCGACTCGGGCTGGTATGTCCTCGGCGAAGAGGTGAAGGCCTTCGAGTCCGAGTTTGCCGCCTGGGTCGGCTCGCCCCACTGCGTCGGCACCTCCGACGGACTCTCGGCGCTCATCCTCGCCCTCCGCGGCTGGAAGGAACTCGGCCTACTCAAGGACGGCGACGGCGTCGCAGTCCCGGCCAATACCTACATCGCCTCGATCTTGGCCATCACGGAGAACCGTCTCCATCCGGTGCTCATCGAGCCCGACGAAGATACGTGCAATCTCGGCGCGGGTAAGCTCGCGGCCGCGCTGACGCCGGACGTGAAGGCGGTCCTGGCGGTCCATCTCTACGGACAGCTGGCTGATATGCCGGCGATCGCGCAGCTGTGTCGCGAGCGGGGTCTCCTCTTGCTCGAAGACGCCGCCCAGTCCCATGGCGCCCATATCGGTGGCGTGAAGGCCGGCGCCTGGGGCGATGCCGCGGCGTTTAGTTTCTATCCTGGCAAGAATCTCGGCGCCCTCGGCGACGCCGGCGCACTCACCTGTAAGGACACGAAGCTCGCCGACATGGTCCGCGCGCTCCGCAACTACGGCTCGCACGAGAAATACAAGAACCTCGTCCAAGGCCCGAACGACCGTCTCGACGAACTGCAGGCGGCCTTGCTCCGTGTGAAGCTCAAGCACATCGACGCCGATAACGCCCGCCGTCAGGCGATCGCCGCGCGTTACCGTCGCGAGATCAAGAACCCGACCGTGCGCCTACCGTCCGTCCGCGCCGGCGAGGATTCGCACGTCTGGCACCTCTTCGTCGTCCGCGTCGCTGATCGCGCCGCCTTCCAGCAGCGCCTGCTCGACCGCGGCGTGCACACCGCCATCCATTACCCGATCGCCCCGCACCATCAGCAGGCCTACGCGCAGTCGCTCGGCCATCTGAAGCTGCCGCTGACCGAAGCCCTGCACCGCGAAGTCGTTTCCTTGCCGGTCAGCCCGGTCATGACCGACGAGCAAGTGGCGACTGTGATCTCGGTGGTGAATGCGTGACGACTGGTTGATCCGTTGATCAGTTGGCCGGAGGGCCAGAAAGTAACAACGCGAGTTGACCAGTTGGCCGGTTGACAAGAGATGTCATGAGGTAGGGACGGATCTCCGAACCGTCCGCTCGGCGGGCTCGGAGAGCCCGCCCTACCTAAGGACTCTGCCCATGCTCTGGTCTCCAGCTTCCCTTTGGGCTAAAACCCCGTGACCCTCTGGTCCTCCGGCTAACTGGTCAACTAACGCTGTATCGGTCTGGCCAACTGGCCAACTGATCAACGGATCAACTATCTCGCTATCTCGCCACATCCCACAACCCATACCCGAAACGGCTGATCTCTTTCTTGGCGCGGGAGAGGAAGAGTTTCACGGCTTTGCCGAGCGGACGGCCCTTCTTTTTATCCTGATAGCCGATAGTGCTGGTGGTATGCGCGACGGGGGCGAGGACGACAGGCATCGGCCGGATACCGCGGGTGCGTAGGCCGGTCTCCCACGGACGATCCAGGGCGTGGTCGACTTGTTCGGTGATGGGACGCATGGACTTGAGCAAGGTCTCGGCGGCGCGGCGGTTGACGACGTAGGCGGCGGAGGAGGTCGTGCGGGTGAGATGGGCGACCAGCCGGTGGCCGCCGACGAGCTCGCGCTTCTTCACGGGCAGGCCGGAGTGGAAGTTGAAGAGCTTCACGAGGTCCCAGTCGTCTTTCTCGCCCAGCGCGCGCAATACTTCACCGCAGGCGGGGAGGACTTCGACGTCGTCCTCGAGGATCACGCACCACGGCGCGTCGGTCCGTAGAAAGGTCTCCATGGCCTTGAGATGGCTCAGGTAGCAGCCGACTTCGCCGGCCCGCGGGGTGTCCAGGCGGTTGCGCCAGGCATAGGCGGACATGTCGACGAGCTTCTCCCATTCGGGGACGTCCTTCCCCATGACGGCGGACAGGCGTTCGAACGGCAGGCCCAGCGCCTCGAGGTTGGCGCGGATCGAGGCCATCCGTTCGACGTCACGGTCGAGGTTGATCACGTAGATGAGCGGGGCCATCGGCGGGCATCGTTGCGAAGCCCCGGCATCTTTCAACCCGTTAGGCATCGTGCTTTTGGTTCGTCACTTCGCCGCGGGTGCCATATCCCCGAAGCCAAGGATGAAGATACTGCACCTATCCAAGATGGATACCGGCGGCGGCGCGGCCGATGGCTTCGTCCGGATCCATCAGGCCCTGCTGGGCCAGGGAGTCGAATCCGTCGCCTATGTGCTGAAGCAGAAGCGCCGGGACGTGCCGATGGTGGCCGCGAAGGGCCTGCTCAATCCGTGGCAGAAACTGGTCTGGGGGCTGGGCCGGGCTATCGCCAAGGTGAAGCGCTTCGGGGTCAAGCCGGTCGGGGTCTATGATTTCGACGCGGAAGCGAACTTCCCGGCCGAGCCGATCATCCGACATGCCCGCGCGCGTTCGGCGAAGTGGGACCTTGTCCTCGTCCATTGGTCCGGCGGCTTTGTCCGCCCGGAGACCGTCCGCGAAATCGCCCAAGCCCTCGGCGCCCGCGTCGCCCTCTGGCAGGTCGACATGGCCCACGCCACGGGCGGCTGCCATTCCAACCTCAGCTGCCAGAAATATCAGACCGGCTGCGGCGCTTGCCCGTTACTGTCTTCGTCCGACCCGCAGGATATCTCATCCGTGCAGGCCGCCCGTCGCGCTCAGCTCTGGAAGGAACTCGACGTCGCCATCCTCGCTCCGAGCGGCTGGTCCGCTCGCCAGGCGAAGGAGAGCTTCACGTTGGGCGGACGTGAACTCCGCACCTTTCCGATCCCGCTCGACCTCGCGGTGCTCCGCCCGGCCGACATGCTTTCCGCCCGCCAAGCGCTGGGCCTGCCCGGCGAAGGCCGCATCGTGCTCGTCCGGGCGCTCGACCCAGGGCTGGTGTACAAAGGCTTCGGCCTATTCCTCGAGGCGCTGAAGCAACTCGATGACCAAGGCGTGGCCTTGCACGTCGCCGTGATCGGCGACCGCGGTTTCCTGCCCGGCGGCTTCCGCCACGTGACCTT
>Ga0255065_1000325_pt1 | contig 12063 bp, 6 predicted proteins | sample Colum_Cont_RepC__2_FD_188441 | JGI IMG/M metagenome (GOLD analysis project Ga0255065, IMG submission 188441) | Freshwater microbial communities from Columbia River, Oregon, United States - Colum_Cont_RepC_0h | ecosystem: Environmental > Aquatic > Freshwater > River | place: USA: Oregon...
ATCTTTTCCATGATGCCGTAGAGTTTGAGCGTATCCCACTTCGCGGTCAGGGTGACCTGATTGCCGGAAGCTTCGACGGGCTGGATGCCGGCGAGGAATTCACCCGCAAGGGCCTTCATTTCCTTTTCCTCGGCGGTCTCCGGCTTGGAAGGGTCGCCGGCGAGCATCATCGGGGCCATGGCCAGCATGCCCTGGGCCTGCATGGCGAGCGGGGCGGCCTTTTCCTTGGAGGTGAAGGTGGTGCTGATCTTCATGACTTGGTCCGAGCCTTTCTCGCCCATGGCGAAGAGGCCGCTGACGAAGCCGCTCTGGGCGAGTTCAGGGGTGGCCGGCAGCTTGGCGGCGTTGACTGAGACGATGGCGTAGGCGCGTCCGGTGGCGGTGACGGCGGAACGCTGGGCGGCTGGCAGGGCGTAGGAGGCGCCTTGTCCCTTGAGCAATCCGATGATGCGAGCGGCTTCCTTGGGCTGGGCTATCACCAGGATGTCGTTGTCGACGTCGAACAGGCCGACCGGCGGCTCTTCCGCGCTGAGGTCATGCGGAGGGAGCGGGAGACTATTCGCGGCCTGCGCGAAGTCGTCACTGAGCGAGGCGAACAGTTCCTGCGCATTCCATCCCTTGGCGCCGCCGGCGCTCAGCGTCTTGACCTTCTTGGCTGCGGCATGGGCGGAGAGTCGGTTGCTGTCATGACGCGCGCGGATGATGAGGGCGCCGGTGAAGTGATCGCCCGGTCCCATGCTGAAACCGCCGGCGAAACGGTTGTCAGGCGATTCGAGGTCGACTCCGGTGGCGTTCTTGAGGGCCGCCTGCATGGCCTTGCCGTCCTGGCCGCTCTTATCGATGCCCGCGACGAGTTTCTCGAGGCGTGCCTTGAAGGCCTTGGCTTGGGGAGAATCGCTGATCTTCAGGCCGCGAGAGCTGGCCGTCGCGAAGGTGACCGCGTAGTCGGCGGGGACGCCCTTGAAGTCGAAATCCTGGGCCGGCAGGAGGGTGGCGGTCAGGAGCAGGGCGAGGGTGGAGAGGAATCGCATGGGCCGAATAAACCCCAAGGACTAGGCCTCGGTCAATCCCCGCCTACCTCAACAGGGTATGGAAAATATCAATTGTTATAAAAGAAGCGGGCAGGGACGGCTCTCCGAGCCGTCCGTTCGAGGAAGCGATTCATCTCTCAAAGGAGACCGGAAACCGGGATGTTGCCTGCGGCTTGATTCATTACAGGTGACGGGTGACGGCCACGGGTATCAGCCTCTCGGGAATCAGCCATTCAGCCTTCAGCCGCCGGAACCCGGATGCCAGCTCCCGATGGCCGAACGGCCGATAACTGAACTCCCGATGCCCGTGCCCCTCACCCGACACCATGGATTGTTGTGGTTAACTTTTGCACTTTTGCACGCGGCTTCGCCGCATTTGCACCTTTGCAATGCCTCTGCCTCCGGTCCTCAGGCCCTCCTATCCTCGAATTATGCCCCCTCCGCGGCTCCGCCGCCGCTTACTTCTTCTTCCCCTTGGCCGGTGCGGCCGCCTTCAAGGGGTGTTCCTTGAGGAGTTCGTCGGCCATGTAGAAGTTGGCGCGGTCCTGGGTGGCTTCGCGGACCTTCTTGACGGTCGCCGGCGAGACGAGCTTGCCGTTGTTGCCGAAGGAGAGGCGGACGTAGCTGAGGACGGCCGCGGCTTCGTCGTCGTTGAGCAGGCCACCGAAGCCCATCATGGGCGGCACGCCCTTGGTCGGGTCGAAGTCCTTGCCGTTGACCTTGATCGGACCCCAGATGCCTTTGAGCAGGATCTTGGTCAGGCGTTCATCGTCGTCGATCCAGTTGCTCCTCGCGAGGGGAGGATAGATATTCTCGATGCCTTTGCCGTCCGCCTGGTGGCAGGTGGCGCAATGCGCGTCGCGGAAGTAGATCTCGCGGCCGAGCCTGAAGATCTTCTCCTCCGCGGCGGTGAGTTTGCGCGCCGGCTTGGAGTTGGTGCCGGCTTCGGCGACGGGCTGGCCGATCTTGAGCTTGCCGCTGAAGTAGTCCGCGGCGGCCTGATTGCCCTCAAGGTTCAGCTGACCGGCGGCCGTGAGGGCGTCGACGTCGTCCTTGAGCGTGTAGGTCAGCGCGTAGTGCAGGACGGGTCCGACCCAGCGGTCGACGGGGAGCTTGAAGGCTTCCACGGCGAGCTTGGCGCCGTCGGCGTTGTCGAGCCAGGTGGCCGCCACGATGGCGGTCAGGCGCACGCGGGCGTTCTCGTCGCGGATGGCTTGGTTAAGAAGGGCGACGTGGTTCGGGAGCTGCCAGAAGGAGTGACGGATGACGTCCACGGCCGCGGCGCGGGCTTCCGGCTGCTTGGCCTTGAGGAGCTGGGCGATGAGCTCGGCGTCAGGCTGGTTCTGCGCCCAAGTGGCCCAGAGGGCTTCGCAGAGGTGGTGCTCGTAGGCCGGGTCCTGCTTGTCGAGCTGGGCGGCCCAGGCCTTCACGGCGGGGAGCACTTCAGCCGGGGCGTGGCCGCGGAGTTCGCGACGGGTGCGGTAGCGGGTGCGGTATTCAGGCTCCTTGAGGTTCTCGAGGAGTTCGGCGACGGAAGCGCCGGCGACCTTCGCGGGTTTCACCAGCGGACGCTCAGGGTAGGTGATGCGGTAGATGCGGCCATGCTCGCGGTCGCGGTTGGGATCACGCGCGTTGTGCTGCATGTGCCCGATGAGCGGGTTATGCCAGTCGATGAAGTAGAGCGAGCCGTCCGGGGCGAACTCGAGGTCGACCGGGCGGAAGTTGCCGTCGGTCGAGGTGAGGAGGTCGCCGTTGGCCTTGCCGGTGAAGCCGGCGCCGTCGTCGGCCTTCTTGCCGAAGCTGATGCCGAGGAAACCGATGGTGTTGCAGATCATGAAGTCGCCTTGCTGCGCTTCCGGGAAGTGACGCGAAGAGACGAATTCGGCGCCCGACGTCGGACGGGAGCGCTTAGGGACGAACTGTTCGACCTTGATCTGCTCGATGCCGTAGGGGACTTTGGCCGAGAGCGGCACGGCCCACCAGTTCTCGCCCGGGGAGGCGTCGGACAGGAAGGGCTGAAGCCCCACGGATTGGAGACGTCGGCCTGCACGCGCTCGAGGCGGTAGGACTTCGGGTCGAAGCGCCAGGCGCCGCCGTCGTTGCAGCGGCGCGGGCCATACGGGGTCTCGACCTGGCTGTGGAGGAAGCGGCCTTCCAGGAGGTAGAAGGCGCCCGAGGCGTCGGCGCAATAGGCCGAGATGGCGTGGTGCGAGTCGTGGGAATCGAAGCCGTGCAGGATCAGTTCCGTGCGGTCCGCCTTGCCGTCCTTGTCGTCGTCGATGAGCAGGGCGAGGTTCGGCTCCTGCGAGACGTAGACGCCTTCGGGAGCGATTTCGAAGCCGATCGGGATGTGGAGCTTGTCCGCGAACACCGACTGCTTGTCGGCTTTGCCGTCGCCGTCGGTGTCCTCGAGGATCAGGAGCTTGTCGTCAGGCAACGCATCACCCGGGCGGTAGTGCGGGTAGGTCGGGGTCGTGGCGACCCAGAGGCGGCCCTTGGCGTCGAAAGACATCTGCACCGGCTTCTTGAGGTCCGGGAATTTCTCTTCGGAGGCGAAGAGCGAGACCTTATAGCCGGGCAGGAGCTTCATCTTCTCGATGGCGGCTTCGCCGGAAATGAACTCCGTGGGATTACCGTTCTTCTCGCTGGGCTTGAAGTTGGTCGGCACGGCGGGCAGCACGAGGGTCCGGGAGTCATCGACGGCGAGGTCCGTCTTCTTGCCCTGGGCGACGTCGTGGATGAGCGTGTCGCGGATCACGGTCATCTGGCGGCTCTTGTAGACCTCGTCGGGATAGTTCTGCGGGCCGAAGGGGTTGTAACGCTGGCCGTGGGTGTGGACGCCGTTGAGGATCGAGTAATCGGTGTTCCACATGTAGTCCTTCAGTTTCACCGCGCCGTTCACGAGGGCTTCGTCGGCCTTGGAGGCGCGGGCCGTGGCGCCGTAGAGTCCGTCGGCGAGGAGCTTGGCGATCTCGCGGTAACCGAAGTCCGTCGGGGCGAAGCCGTTGACGGTATAGGGCGACTTCGTCTTGCCGTACGCGGCGAGGGTGGGGTGGAAGAGGTCGACGTAAGTGAGGCCGTGCTTCTTGGCGACGCGCTCCATGGCGGCGGCGTAGAGCTCGAGGTTGGCGTTCTCCTTCGTGCCGTTCGGGAGGTCGCGGGACTTGGAGAGGTCTTCGAAGGCGATCGGCGAGACGAGCACCAGGCGCGGGGCGGCTTTCCCGTTATAGGCCTTGGTCAGGGAGTGGACGACGAAAGCATCGACTTCCGCTTCGTAGTTGGCGGCGCGGCCGGGGCCGTCGAACGATTCGTTGTAACCGAAGAACGCGACGACGGTGTCGGCCTTCAGGTGGAAGAGCCACTGGTCCGGGGTCGAGAAGAAGCCCTTGCCGTTGTGCTGCGCATACTCGGGATGGAACTTGTCGGCGCCCGGGAAGGCCCACTGGCTGGCGCGCGCCGGGTGCGGGCGGAAGGCCGGGGTGTCGCCGGAGCGGCCCATGTTGCGGACGAGGAGCTGCTGCTGCGGGAAGCGGAGGTGCAGTTCGGTCTCGAGGCGGCCGTAGTAGGTGTCGCGCTCGGCGAAACCGTTGCCGATGAAGACCACGCGTTCGCCGGCGGCGGGCGGGGCGACCTGTTGGCTGCGCTGGGTCGTGGCGGCCGGCGGGTTCTCCGCCGGAGCGTGCGGCGTCGGCGAGCCCTTGCTGTTATCCGGCCAATTGGCGGCGTTCGCCTTATCCTCCTTGGTCTTAAGCTTGGTGTGATCCGCGGCCGGCTTGTCGGCGGCGATCAGGCCGGCGGCAAGGAAGGCGAGGAAGAGGCAGGCGCGGGACTTCATGAGAGGGGAGGTCTGGCATATTTATATGCAAGATTTCGGATTATCCAGCCCGAGTTATCGTCCGGCCGGCTCCGATTTCCCTCATAAAGGGTCCGGCTTACTCTTTCCAGGTCGCCTTGAGCGAGGCCCAGACCTTGCCGATCAGGAACACGCAGCCCGCCAGCACGACGCCGTGGCCGACGGTCCAGTACCACTGGACGTTCGGGTCGGCGGCATGAAGCAGGCCATAGACGCACATCGCGCCGGCGGCCGACAAGAACAGCAGGCGTACGCCGAGCAGGAAAAGCATCATCGTCTTCATGCGGCCAAGTTGGTCGGACCGCCGAGCCCCGTCAAGGAAGGCTCGCCGGTTAGATGACTGAGTCGATGGCTGCGTCGATGGCAGAGGACTGAGTCGAGGACTGAACGGAGGACTGAGTTGATGCCCGAGACCCAGCCCCGACACCCGCTAGCTGGAACGACTCTCCCGCTCAAGGGGAGACCGGAAACCGGAAAGTATGCTGCGGGCATGATTCATTCTAGGTGACGGGTGACGGCCACGGTGGTCGGCCTGTCGGGGATCAGCCATTCAGCCATCAGCCGCCGGAACCCAGGCGCCAGTACCCGATGGCCGAACGGCCGGCGCCTGAACTCCCGATGCCTGTGCCCGTCACCCGTCACCATGGATTGTTGTGGTCAACTTTTGCACTTTTGCACAGGAGCTTCGCTCCGATTTGCACCTTTGCACTGCCTCGTTTGTTGTCCCCTTGCCCGCATGCTCCGCTTGCGCGAGCGCGTGTCCCCTAGGAGGCTCCGCCTTCGCTCACTTCATCAGATAAGCGAAGAAATCCTTGAGCTCTGCGTCGGAGAGGCCGGTGAGCAGGCCTTCGGGCATGATCGAGATGGGGCTGGCTTCGAGTTTCTCGATGCCGGCCTGTTTCACGTGGGTAAGATTGCCGGCGAGGTCTTTCAGGCTGATGCTGCCGCCACCTTGCGCGTCCATGAGGCCGGTAAGCATGCGTCCGTCCTTGAGCTTCGCGACATAGGCGCCGAAGCCTTCGCGGATCTCGAGGCTGGGGTAGGTGGTGTTGAGCAGCCAGAACTCGAGGCTCTGTCGGTCATAGCCGGTGAGCTCGGGTCCGATCGCCCCGCCTTGGTCGAAGAGCTTATGGCACGCGGCGCAACGCCCCGTGAAGATCGCCTGGCCTTTGGCGGGGTCGCCGAGTCCCGTCTGGAGCAGGGCCTTGATGCGGGCCATCTCGCGGTCCTTCTCGGGCGTCGGACCGGTGAGCAGCAGGGCTTTCCAATGACGTTCGATCGAGGCATCGATCACCGTGTCGTGGTGGAGGCTCAGCTGACGGACCATGTCGGGGGTGAAGTGCTTCGCGGGCACCTTCCATTCGTCGGCGAAGCGGACCAGCACGAGCGCCCATTCCTTGCGCCCTGCCAGCATGCGGAGGGCGTCTTCCCTTAAGGCTTTGTCTCCGGCGATGCCGCCTTCATATTTCTCCAGGATGGCCAGCGCGATCCGGGGGCTGTCCAGCTGGGCGGCGATGGGCAGGAGGCCTCGCTTGAAGGCGGTGGCTCCGCCGGTGCGGAGCAGTTGGGCGATGGCTTCGGCGGCTTCGGGCTGCTTTGTCCGGGCGAGGGCTTGGGCGATCGCCAGGCGACGCGGCGTCGTGACCTTGGCATTGGCGAGCTCTTTGAGCGCTTTTTTCAGTCCATCGGTCTTGGCGAGCTCGGCTACGATGTCTCCACCCGACTGACGCGCCAGGTAGGCTTGCAGGCGTGCGCCCACATTCGCCGGCAGGGGAGGAATGGCCCCGCCTTCGAAGGCCGAAGCGAGGCCGGTCAGGAATTTGTCGGCAAGCTTTTCATCCTCCGTGAGCGCGAGGAGGTCGGCGCAGGACCGCAGGTTGTCGGCGCCGCCGGCCAAGGCGTATCGTTTGGCGAGTCTCTCGGCGAGGTGTTCGCGGAACAGCCTGGTGTCGCGGAAAGCCGCATCTTCGCGGAGGAAGGCGAGCACGCCCGCCCGGTCCTTCTCGGCTTTGGCTTCGAGCGCCCACCAAGCCAGCAGGGGGATGTGGCCGCTGGTGTCCTCGACCTGATTGACGCCGGCCCAGAGCAAGGGCAGCGAGTGCGGCATCTTTTTGGCTGAGGCCAGGATCTGCGCGCAGACTTCGACATGCTTCTCTTCCTTGGCCAGCTGGAGGAGGGCGGCAGCGGGCGCATCGCCTCGTTCGCCCATGATCTTCACGGACCAACGCCGCACGTAGGGGTCGGCGTGATCGAGCGGGACGGCTTCCGCCTGGCCGAGCGCGTCGAGCGCCCACAGGGCTTCGAGGGCGTTCGGCGAAGCGAGCCTCTGGCGGAGCGCCGGCGCGAGTTCCTGGAGGTCGCGCCAGCCGATCTCGAGGACGGCCTGCTTGCGGAACCAGACATTGCGGTGACCGAGCAGCTCCGCCGGAGGGCAGGTGTGCAGGTCGAACGGCTTGAGCTTCGGGGCTTCGCCGATCGGGCGCACGCGGTAGAGCCGTCCGCGTTCCTTGTCCCAGTCGTCCGCCGGCTTCACGTGGCTGAGGCGGGTGTCGTACCAATCCGCGAGGTAGATCGCGCCATCCGGACCGACCCCGGTCCAGACGGGCCGGAACCAGCGATCCGAACTGACGATCAGGTCGGCTTCGTCGTGCGTACGGAAGGTGGAGCCTGCGGGGAGGCGTGCGCTGACGTAGACTTTGTTGGCGAGGGAGTTCGGGGCGATGATGCGGCCCGCATATTCCTCCCCGAGCAGTCCGCCTTCGTAGATGGCGAAAGCCTGCGGGAAGCGCCGGGTCTCGCCTTCGCTTTTCATGTGTTCGAACCAACCGAACGCGTAAGGATTGGTGAGCGGGCCGTGCTTGCCCCAGCCCTTGATCCCATAGCTGCCTTGCTCGTAGTGCATGCCGCGCGTCGCGCCGTAGTTCGTGCCGGAGAAGACGCGGCCTTTGCTGTCGATCTCGAGGCTGTAAGTGTTGCCGCCGCCTTCGGCATGGATTTCGAAGATCTTGCGAACCGGATGGAAGCGCCAGATGCACTGGCCTTCCCAGCGGATGTTCTTGCTGCTCCGGCTGCTGACGTTCCCCGTGGTGGTGCTGCCGTTGGCTCCGTAGAGCCAGCCGTCCATGCCCCACTTCAGGCTGGTCGCGGTGCTGTGCGTGTCCTCGAGGCCGAAGCCGCTGAGCTCGACTTCGGGGTCGCCGACCGGGAGCCCGCCTTGGGTGGCATAGCTGAGGAGATAAGGCGGGTTCAGCACCCACACGCGTCCCATGCCGGGCAGGGCGGCGGTGGTGATGTTGAGGCCTTTCAGGACATCGGTCCGTTTGTCGAACGTCCCGGTGCCTTGCGTGTCTTCGAAGACGCTGATGATGTCGGCCCCTTTCTCGCCGCGGGGCGGAGGCAGGGGGACTTTATCGAACTTGGCGCGGATGTGTTCGTCGTAGCTGACGACCTTGAGCCCGGCCGGGAAGGGGTACTGGAGGTATTGAGTCACCCAGAAGCGCCCTTGTGAATCCCAACTGCCGTAGATGGGCTGCGCGACGGAGGGCTCCGCTGCCATGAGGTCGACCGTGAGACCGGGGCGGGCGGTGAACATCTTCAGCGCCTCCGCTGATTTCGAGGCCGGAGTGTCATCGGCCATCACGCCACGGCCCTGGAAGGTTTTCATGACCTGCTCGACCTGTGCGTTGCCCGCTTGAGGGACTTCCGCGGCGATGAGGCCGGCGGACATCAGGAGAAGCAGTGTCGTCCCGCGCATCTTACTTCAGCGTCAAGGTGATCCGACGTAACTCCATGACGCTCTGGCCGCGCACTTCCGGGGCGCGGAGCTTGAGCTCGCCCTTGCCGGGCTCGAGTCGGATCTCGCCGAGGGCCATGGTCCGGAAGTCGCGCATCACGGACTCGCCGTGCGGACGGGGCAGGGTGTCCTGCTCAGGCTTCAGGGGGCTGTCGAAGGCTTCGTCGATCCTACCTTTGAGCAGGGTGCCTTCGAAAGAGAGCTCCAGAGGGGTGCCGACGGCATCGGCGGCGCAGGCGTAATCGAGGGTGACGACGTAAGTGCCGGCAGTGACGACCTCGACGTTCCAGACGGCGGCGTCCGCGGGCTTGGTCCAGTTCACGAAATAAGAAGAGTTCGGCGCGCTGGCGCTGCGGCGCATCTGGCCGCGCGGTTCGCCGTCGCGGGCCGGGAGCATGGTGATCGGGAATTCGCGGTAACCGACGTGGATGGGGCGCGGGTCGACGGCGTTGCCGGGTCCGTTGGCCGCCTTGCCCTTGCCTTTGCCGCCCGCGGGTGCGGCGACGCCCATTTCCTGGCGCCAGGCGGCGACCGATGCGATGAGTTCTTGGGCGAGCTCAGGTTGCTTGGCCTGGATCGGCGTGGTCTGGCCGGGGTCGGCGACCATGTCGAAGAGGTTGCCCGCGCCATCGAGACGATGGGTCTGGGTGCGCACGCTGACGTTGTTGCCCCAGGTGTTGAAGATCTGTCGCGGAGCCCAGTCGGCGTCGTTCCCGAGCTTGAGCAACGGCGAGAGGTCGCGGCCGTCCCGCGGGCGGTCGCCGGCGCGTTTGATGCCGGCCAAGGATTCGAGCGTCGAGGCGAGGTCGATGGCGCCGGCGATGGGCTTCACTTGCGTGCCGGCGGCGATCTGGCCGGGCCAGCGGATGAAGAGCGGTGACCGGACGCCGCCTTCGTCGGTGGTCGCCTTGGTCCCTTTCATGCCTCCCGTCCAGCGATGTCCGTTCGGGCCATTGTCCGAGAAGTAGACGACGATGGTGTCTTCCTCGAGCTTGAGCTCCTTGAGCTTGGCCAGGATGCGACCGACGTTGCGGTCCTGGTTCTCGACCATGGCCAAGGCGCAGCGGGTCTCGTCAAGCTTCTCGGCTTGGGCGTTCGTCGCGGTCTGGCTGAGGGGTTTGTCTTTGAAACGCGCCCAGTCCGAGGCGGGCGCCGACCATGGCGAATGCGGCGTGGTGAACGGCACGAAGCACAGGAAGGGCTTGGACTGGTTGCGCTCGATGAACTGCAGGGCCTTGTCCGTCAGGACATCCACGATGTAGCCTTTGGACGTCTTCATGACGCCGTTGTGCTCGAGCGGCGCGTCGAAATATTCGCCCCAGTGGCCGGAGGTGTAGCCCCAGAAGGTGTCGAAGCCGCGGGCGAGCGGGTGATAGGGCCATTGGCTGCCGTTGTGCCACTTGCCGAAGAGGCCGGTGACGTACCCGGCGCCCTTGAAGGAGTCCGCCACGGTCTTTTCGTCGGGGTTCATGCGTTCCTGTCCGGTCGAGACGCCGTAGACGCCGAGCCGTCGGTGGTAGCGACCGGTGAGGAATTCCGAGCGGGTGGGGGCGCAGACGGGTTGGACGAAGAAGCGATCGAAATGCGCGCCCGCCTTGGCGATGCCGTCGATGTGCGGCGTGGCGACCTGGCGGTTACCGTTGAAGGAATAGTCGCCCCAGCCAGCGTCGTCGGCCAGCAGGACGACCACGTTGGGCGCCTTGGCCGATGCGAGGGCGGCCGCCAGGAGGAGGACACCGAGCAGGACAAGGCGGCGCATGACGGCTTACTTCTTGGCGGGCAGGTAGCCGAGCGAGACGAGGAAGGCGTCGGTCGCCGCCAAGGTCTCGGCATATTTCGCCTTGTTGAAGAAGCCGTGCGGCTGGCCTTCGTAGCCGACCAGTTCGCAGCGGTTGCCGGCGGCCTTCATGACCTCGGTGAATTTCTCGACGGTCGCGTAAGGCACGGTGGTATCGGCCGTGCCGTGGAAGATGATCGTGGGCGGCGTGCCTTTCTTGACGTGGTGGATCGGGGAGATCTCCGTCGGTTCACAGCCGAACCTGGCCTTGTCGAGGCCGGCCCCGAAGCCCTTGAGGTCGACCCCGGGGAAGGGCGCCATCACCGTGCCGGGATTGAAGAGCACGAGGGCGTTGGGCAGGCAGGAGACGGACTTGTCATCCTTGGCGTCGTCGAGTCCGGGCAAGGTCGCGACGGAGGCGGCGAGATGGCCGCCGGCCGAACCGCCGGCGACGGCGATGCGTGCCGGGTCGATGCCGAGGCGCGCGGCGTTAGCGCGCACCCAGCGCACGCAGGCCTTGGCGTCGGAGACGCAGTCCGCGGGCTTGGCGTCCTGCCGGGTCTTCACGCGGTAGTCCGCGACGATCGCGATCATGCCGCGCTCGGCGAGATGGCGGCTCTGGGGTTCGAACTGGGTGGGCGAGCCGCCCGTCCAGCCGCCGCCGAAGAAGAACACGATCGCAGGGCGGGGCGCGGTCTGCTTCGGCGCTTGATCGAAGACCCACACCTTGAGCTCGGTGTCGCCGATCTTGCGGTAAGTCTCGGACTTGGTGCCTTCGATCACGGGCGGGTGGCCGCCGGCTTTCTTCTTGGAGGATTTTTCCTGGGCGCCCGCGGTCAGCGCGACGCAAAGGGAGAGGAAGGCGAGGATGAGGCGCATGGGGTTACCCGAGGACTAGAGGACCGGAGGGCCCGAGGCAAGGAGGGGAAAGGACTGAATGGAGGGCTGAGTGGATGGCTGCATCGATGACAGATGACTGCATCGATGACAGATGACTGAATCGATGACGGATTAGAAGACCCCCAGCCTCCTGGCGCCGGAAGCCGGGTACCAGCTGCCTCTGGTCCACGTGCCCTCCTGTCCTCGTTTCCTCGAACTTTAGCCATAGCCATTCATCCGGTTTCCCTATGGTGCCCCCTTTGAGTTTTGACTTTTTTATTAGGTAGGGACGGCTCTCCGAGCCGTCCGTTCGCCTGCTGAGGTGTGTTGCTCCGCGGCAGGCTCGGGGAGCCACGCCCTACCCCCCGCCAAAACAAAGAGACCGGCAACCTCTCCGGTCGCCGGTCCCTCATTGGGTCTATTCTCTGGTCCTCAGGCCCTCCGGCCCTCGTGTCCTCGAGCTTGTCTCCGTGTCACCTTGCCCACGTGCCCCCTGGCGGCCTGCGGCCTCCCTTACTTCTGGAAAGCCGGGGCGTTCTTGTCTCCGCCGCTGAGGACGAAGGCGACGAGGTCGAGGACTTCTTCCTGCGTGAGCATGCTCAGCAGCATGGGCGGCATGGGCGAGACCTTGGAGACTTCGATGCTCTTGACCTGCTTGCGGTCGAAGCCGACGCGCTGGTCAGGATCGGAGAGGTCGGTGTTGATCTGCACGGTGTCGCCGTTGAGGTTC
>Ga0255065_1000326_pt1 | contig 12002 bp, 23 predicted proteins | sample Colum_Cont_RepC__2_FD_188441 | JGI IMG/M metagenome (GOLD analysis project Ga0255065, IMG submission 188441) | Freshwater microbial communities from Columbia River, Oregon, United States - Colum_Cont_RepC_0h | ecosystem: Environmental > Aquatic > Freshwater > River | place: USA: Oregon...
ACCCCAACACCACTAGTATGAATACCAGCCGCGGAAGTTGAAAAAACAAGTTCTTCAGGATTATTTACTTGACGATATGAAGTAATACCACTGAAACCACGAATACATCCAGTAAAACTATTTGTTGTTATACCCGTATATGTAATAATTTCATCATCAATCTTAAGAAGACCATACTGATCTGGAAATCCTTTAGTAGAATCAACTACAATAGTTCCTGTTAATGAATCTAAAGTATTTTTTAAAGTTGTTGTTCCACTGATAACCTCTGGAGTTAAGTTATCAACTTTTAAATATTGATCTAAGTTCTCAGCAATATCAATTGGACCACCTTGATATTCCTGTGAGATATAATATTGCTTTAAAAAATCTGCAGCCTTTGGAGATTCTGATAGTAAAAATTCAGGTATTTGATTTTGAACAATTTGCTGAATCTTAACTCTTACGTCAAAACCAGTTGCGATCATATTTTATTTCCTCTCCAGTTCTCCGTTAGAGTAGCTTGATGTATAGTAATCTCTTGTAAAAGTGACTCCAGAGATATCTTCTCCGGAAGAAATAACATCCTTAACCATATTTATGGTGCTATCTGAAATACTAAAACTTAGATACAAATCACTCAGACCAACAACATCATTTGACTCAGGATATGCTTGTACTTCAATAATATTATTTTCCTTTTCAGTTGAGGTGATGTTTATTGTGTTAATGATGATCTCACCATTTGCATAGTCAATCGTTCCTGCAGAAGCAATAATAACTCTATACTCACCATCATTCATGCGTTTTACAACAGATAAAACACCTCTTCCGCTACCATCAAGAGTACCGGTTGAAGTCTTATTTGGAACATCAGTGAAGTAAACTAGATCAGTGTTTCCACTAATATAGAATCCTGTACTCTTGATGTTATATCCTTGAGAATTAATGTGGAACTTATTTCCATAGCACAGTTCATATTGTGCAAACTGGTTGACGAGTGCCTTTAAGTTTCTACGTATTCTGACTTTTGTAATGTTGGAAGTAATCGAACGGTCAGCATTATCAATAATCTGTAGAATTTTACTGTACTTAAATCTTCCACCAAACTTGTTCAGGTCAACAGAAGATGCATAGGTGTTTAATGCATCAACAGCAGTTGCTTTGAGACCACTGACGTTTGAAACTTGAGGTGAGTTGTAGTAGATTGAAGAATCAATTTCAACATAAAGAATCTTAAGATCGATAATTTCTTGGTTGATTCCTGTAAGTGAATATTGCTTTAGTTTTGAAAGAATAGTTTCTTTATCAAAGTCTGAGATAAAATCACCATTCTTTGGTTTGATACTAATTAAAACTTTTCCAAACTGTGGTGGACTCAGTTCTTCACCACCAACTACAGAAACAGACTCTGTGTTTGGATATATTTGTTGGATAATCGCTTCATAGTCTCTTGAGGTCACTGCTCTGTACTGAGCAGAATAAAGACGAGGGGCAAAATATTTAATGGATGATACTGGTTCAATTTCACCACCATTCATTGCACCTTGAACAGTAGTTAATGTTACTGAACCAGCTGGAATTACAGGGTTGCTACTTGAATCTCTGAACGTTCCAGAGAAACTAAACTCCGATGGACCATTTCCATCTTTACCATCAGTAATAATGTATGTGACTGTAATGACTGAACTATTCTCTAACTTCTTACCAAAAATACCATCACCAAATAACAGTTCATACTTTTCATCCTGAACTTCTTGAAGTAGATAGATTTCAGATGTTCTCTCAATACGAATAATATTATCTACCTTTTGATATTCTCTACCAAGACCACTATCTGATGGTCCCTTTACATAGACAACAATGGATGAAGTATCAATGAAAGAGTTATCGAGAATAAATCTCTGATCCAGTGAACCATCAACAACAAACTGTTTTGTTAAAAATGTTCCCTGATAGATTTCAATAGGACTTGCGGTGGTTCCAAAGGTCGCAACACCACCATTGATGGTAGTAGAGACGTTTTCTGGAATAGAGAAGGTATATGTGCTCTCATTCGCTGTACCAACGCACACTAGACCCGCCTGTAGCGTGAGTGTAGGACTTGTAGCACTAGTTGGTACACTAATCGTTACATGTGCCCTTGCTGCCGTTCTAGAGCGTGGTGTGTAACCGATATTTCTTGCAAGTGAAACGACATTTTCTCTTAAAGTTGCTGAGTCTAGAAAAGACTCATTCACAACCATATTTGAGTTAAATGCTGTGATATATGTATTATACGCTAGAGTATCGATTAAAACAGAAAAGTTAGAACCTTCGAAGTCAAAGTCAGTAAAGTCTGAATTTGCACGAAGATAATCTTTTATCGATGTTTTAATCTGATCAAAGTCTAGATTTGTAAATTTAGTGAAAGGCATTTTATCTGGTTGCCTCTAATATAAACGTAAACGCTTGTGTCGGAACATCTTGTCCAATAATATCAAAGACAACAGTCACATTAAAAGTATTTTCATCAGGTTGAGGATCGACCTCTACCTTAACGTTTGTGACTCTTGGTTCAAAATTACGAACTGTCGTCAGAATTTGGTCTTCAATGATGGATGCAGTACCATAATCAACGAATTCAAAGAGACTTGAACGTACTTCAGAACCCAACAAAGAGTTAAAAAACCGCTCTGTTGGGATAGTCTCAACTAAATTTCTGACTGAACGACGAATTGCGTTCTCATTTTTCAAAATAGGCAGGTCTTTTGTCACAGGATGAGGCTCAAAAGACAAACTAATGTCCTTAAATGCCCTTGATACTCTGGTGACTGCCATTTGGACGTGGATTTTCTCCCATTATTTATAGGTTATTTCCAAGGAATCCCATAGTTTGGTTCAGTTCCATACTCCCAATCATCATAATCTTCATCATTCCGAATGCGTTCATGGAGTTCTTCTTGTTTTTTGAGGTTATGCTTTGGTGCAGCATCGTGCATGACCTCTTGAATCACTCTTTTTGGTGGTGTATTTCCATAATCTGTAACTAATCTAGCAGTACCCCACATTTCTCTCATGTAGTTGGGGTCTCTATCGACTGGTAAGTTCGACATTTTAGCTCCTGTTTTAAGTGAATAAAACAGAACTTTTATAAAGGAGGTTGCTATCTCCTTATGTTTATTTAACGCTCAACTTCACGGAGCATGTAGGAGTCGGAATTAAGGTATTTAAGTATCTCAAGAGCAATCAAACGTGGATTTCCTTCTCCACATGTGTAGACATCGACTGCTAGACATCCATTCTCTGGCCAAGTATGGCAAGACACATGACTTTCTGCAAGTGCAATCACTACCGTACAACCTTGTGGTAGAAAACAATGGGAAAATGTGTTTAAAATGGTCATCTTGGCACGGTTGATGCCTCGAATCATTGCATTCTGAAGCGATTCAACGTCATTAATCGCTTCAAAATCCACATTGTACACCTCTAGGAGCAGGTGTTTCCCCATCGAATGCTGTTTCAACTCAATTTTGTGCAAAGAACCTATTTATTTTACTTCCAAATCTGTAATTTCGTACATATAGTGGTCAGATGTTTCTATTTTACGTTTATTTTCGACTGAGTATATGGTCAAATCAATTTCATATCCAGGATTTTTATCAATTCGATTAAAAGTCCAAGCATTATCATACCAAATAATACGATTATTTGGATATGCATAATAATTTCCAGTCTCAACCTTGAATAAATGAGCGCATTTATGTTCTGGAGTCTCTGAAAAATTTAAATCTGGAACACCTTTATTTTCCCATGACCAGTCTAAGGTAAACATATAAGTCCCAACAACTTTTTTTCCATCAGGACGAATAAGTTGTGCTTGTAACCCAGAAAGACGAGCACGTTTTTGGACATCAATATATGGAGAGAAGCAGTCCCAGTACATGATATCTTCTAAAGGTTCAATAGGAGCATCTGGTTTCCAACAAAAGGCGTGAAGAGGACGCCGAGTCCAATTCACGCCATTTTCTAAAAATGCCTCAAATAGAGGAACTCTTTTTTCAAGACTTGCAACACAATGCACGTCACATTTGGTTACTTCACCATGTCCTTTTTGTTTATTAAACAGAAACTCATTACGAATATAACAAGACCAATCTGGTAGACTATGGTTTAAGTATGCCATTTATCCCTTACCTTGTCCTCTATATTTCTTTCGAGCTCCGTTGCGAGAAGACGCGGCATACTTCGTTCCCATTCCCGCGCCTTGGCGAGATTTCTTAGGAGAACCAGGAATATAAGAGCTATTCTTATTCAGTCCACCCTTTACTTTTGCAGCCATACATTATTCTCCAATAAAATTTCAGTTTCAAGTTCTTCAGGACTTGGAGAACCTGTCTGATAAAACTCTATCGACAGATCCTCCATGATATTGAAATATTCTTCTTCTGTAAGACTTGTATAAATTCGTCTTCCTTTACAAAGAATATTATAGCGTTCGTTAGCCATCTCAAATGATTCTTGTCTTCTCGTGACCAACGCGAACGCGAGGATCACACCAGATTTCAAAACCTGCTTCCTTTGCATCCAAACAGAATGATACGTCTTCTCCACACATGTCCTGAACCTCACCAGATTCAAAGACTTGCATCTTCGGTGCAAACCAAGGATACTTCATTTCAGAATGTTCAAAGACTCCATGTTTAATCAGCAACCAACCAAAACCTGCATAATCTACAGTGAAAGGTTTCCGACGCTTTGAAATACTTTCAACGGTTTCATGATTCATCACACCACCATTGTTACGGAAATCATCCTCTTCCATCCAATGAGCAACTGAAGTTGTATGACCATCTTCGGTAGCATACCAACCAGAAGCAATGTCTGTATCCATGAGAACCAGTTGCCAAAACTTCTCAGTATTGAATACAATATCACTATCAATCCATAGTTGCCAGTCATAGTTCAGTTTTCCATCCCAAGGAACCTGATCAGGTCCACGTAGAACGTTCGCACCAAGACATTTACAACGTGCGAAGTTCACCATTGAAGAGTAGTCTTGAGAGATCTGAATACTTGCACCTGCTTGCACTAGGTCAAAACACAGTTGTACAAAGTTCTTTAGATAAGTGTAAGAAACACCTCTACCAGGTAAACAAAAGACAACAGACTTGCCTTTGACCATTTCTCTAGCCAGGTTGTAGTCCCATTCAGGTTCTTTTGCTACAACGGGCGTTTTTGCTTTTACGGTAAATCCTTTAGCCATATGGTTAATAATTTTACATTCATATCATACAGTATTATCTAGTCCTTGTCAAGATATGATGATTCACTCATCACGTTCGGTTAAGACTACATCCGTACCTTCAATCTTAAAAGTTATCTCAGTATCTTCATACCATGATAACTCATTGACTATTGTTTCTGGAATAACCAAAAAGTATTCCCCTGTAATTGGATCGACTTGTAGGGGTTGAAAAATTTCTCCGGAGTTTTTTTTCATTTACGGTAATATAAGATCTTATTTTGTTTTTTTATATAGAACAATAATGATCTCGCTATCGTAACACTTTATAGCCTACAGGGACCCATCGATTTTATAAACGCGGCGCCGCACCCTTATAACCCCCCACGCGCCCCGCGCCACGGCGGGCGACGGCGACGGGGGACTGCTGCCCACGAACGCACGCATAAGGTAGGGGGGTCACCCCATGCGCTCTGCCAGACGCTCACGGGCGGCGGCGATGCGGTCTGCTTTTGCCTGACCAGCGAAGCGGGCAGCGTTGGCGGTCTTATCGCCAACCCACTGGCGCCCCAGAGACTGAACAGGGTTCAGAGTGCCCATGCGACCCGCGCCGATGGCAATGTCGGTGCCGCTCACGAATGAACCCTTGCCAGTGTCGTGAGTGCCCAGGGCGGAACGACCCGAAGAACCATCACGGAACCACAGTTCGCCCTTACGGGGACCACGGGTCTTGAGGCGGGTCACGGTGTAGGTCACGGTCATGGGTTGGGGTTGGTTGCTGTGTGTATTGTACAGGGTCGGCGGCAGGGGGTCAACCCCACTGCGCTTGCCGAACGTCGTTGCGGTGTGCCTCAGCATACTGGGCGGCGATGACGGTAGCGGGCAGTCCCCAGTGAATGTAGGCGGAGGGGCGGGAACCGTTCTTCAGTTGGTCGGCACGGGAGATCCATTTGATCTGACGGGTCTGGAGGTCAGAGCAGGCAGCGAGGGGGAAGCGCATCGGGTTGGTTGCGGTTGAGAGTATTGTAGCACGTATGGGGTCACATCCCCAGTGCCTCCTTCAGGTCGTTGTAGGCGCTCAACCAGTGGGCGGCATCCTTGTGGTTGCCCTTCAGACTCTCATCAGCGGAGATGCAGAGCAGAGCGGTTCGGACGGTTCCCCAGGTTGCTTCTGGCAGAGTGACGGTGGTCAGGGTCTCAGGGTTCCAGGGTGCGGCGGTCATCGGTTCGGTTCGTTTGTCCCCTTATGATAAACCCCCCACCAGCGACAGCGGGCAGGGGGTGTGCGGTTTCAGAATTGGATGGGGTCGGCAGTCGGTTGGGGGGAGTCGCTCTCCTGGGCGACGCGCTGACCGTCAGAGAGTCCCTCCAGGATGCTCAGAATCTGGGAACCGTTGCGACCCTGGCGGAGCAGGGAGAGGGCAAGGTCAAGGCTCATGGGTTGTTTGAATCAGTGTGGTTTGGTGTGGGCGTCTTTCAGGGCGCACCCGCTCCCATTGTATCAGGCAGCGATCAGCAGGTCATCCTCCCAGCGGGCAAACTCCAGAACCTCATCATGGGTGCAGGGGGCAGGTTCGTGTGCTTTCATGATAGCAGCGCGGCACTGAGCGGCAATCTCATCAATGCTCAGGGCACGGTCGGTTGCGGGGTTGTAGCGCATGGGTCGTTTGCGGTTGACTTGTTAAGTGTAAGGGGTCAGGGGGTCGGTGGTGACCCCCAGTGTGCCAGTGCCTCAGGCGGCATAGTCGGCAATGAAGTCCTCCAGGAACTCCCGTGCCTGATCGCCGCTCATCTGGGAGATCATCTCACGGGCGACGGTCTCCCAGGAGAAATCGTCTGCCAGGTCAATGATGGCGGACCGTGCCTGAGAGGCGGAGAGTTCGGCGGCAGTGATCTGAGCGTAGGTCATGGTCGGTTCGCTTGTGAACTGAGAGTATTGTAAGGGGTCGGAGGGGGCAGAGTCGCCCCCCAGTGGACACTCAGTAGACTGTCACATCGGCACCGACCTGCTGCAGGAGATTTGCTACCTTGTCCTGCTGCAACTTCATGACAACTTGTGAGTTACGGTTTGCCTTACTGGTTCCCAGAAATGCATTGATTCCGTTGTTACTGGTGACGCGCAAACGCAGACCACAGTCATACACATTCCCATCGGCATCTACAAAGTAGACCATGCGGGAAGACTTGCCGTTGCCCTTGAGAACAATGTTGTATCCCTTGGAGATGTAATCAACTGCAGGATGTTGCACTGCAGAGAACTTATACAGTTCGGAAGTCTTGGTGTCGTTGATCACAACATCAAAACCAGCGTTAGCATCAATCAGACCGCGACGCAGGATGTCAGTAACTTGTGCAGAGGTCAGAGTATCCAATGCCAGTTCACAAAGGTTGTTGAAACTGTCGCGGATCTTCAGCACAAACTGTTCATCAGAGCGCAGCGATTCGGGCATCTGACGCAACTCCCTCATGTTGGAAATGAAGTGAGTGAAAGTATCACCCAGCGCATCATTGTAGGCGCTGGTGTTGAACCAATCGAACGAACCGTTGGTGATACCTTCCTTGCGCTTAATGCTGATCAGTTGATCACCAGCGACGGCATCTTCTTTTACTTTAGTTCCGCCACGCTTTTCTACAGCGGAAGAATAGATCTTAAGTTCGTTCAGAATACGAACAGTTTGATCCTCATTCTTCACACCACCGTGGTGAACAGAACCGTCAGTCTTGTAAGTCATTTAAATTACCGTGATCGACACGGGCGATAGAGTGGTGGAGTCTTTAGGGCGCTGCCGTTCCCTTGTGATCTAATTGTACAGGGTCTGGGGTCAGAAGGCAACCAACTGATCCAGATCCCATTGTGGCACAGTCAGCACGTCTCCGCCGCAGTTCTTCCGCAACCAAGCGTTGACATGCTTGGTGGTGGTGGCACTGTGCTTGAAAGCGGAGCGGATCCACCCCTTACCAGGCACGATGGCAGCAACGGGGACGGAATAGGAGAACAGGATCTCAGTCCCGTTTGCCAGGGTCACTTCGGTCTGGTTGCTGCCGATGGGTTGGACTTTCATGGGTTCGCTTGTGAACTGAGATCAGTATAAGGGGTCAGCGGCGCAGTTGGTCGGCAGTGAGTGCCAGTAAGTCTGCTGTCACATAGCGGACGGGGGCAAGCGGACTCCAGAGTAGGAAGGTCACGCCAGCGACTGCCAGAAGTTTGAGCATGGTAGCACGGTGGAAGTCTGCAGAGCGGGAGCGGGTTAGGGTTCTCATCAGGGTGCCAAGTGAGCAGGGGAACCACAGGAGCGGTAGAAGTCTACCATGCGTTCCGCCTCTGCCAGGGTGGGGAACCATTGCGACCGCCACTCACAGGCATTGTAGGGGACCTGGTAGCGGACTTCGTAGCGGGTCAGTGCCATGGGGTCGGTTCGTTTGGTATGAAACCAGTATAAGGGGTCAGCAGGCAGGTCTGGGGGTGCCAGTGTGCCAGTGCCTCAGGCGGCACACTGAAAGCGTTGGTTGTTGAAGTTAGCGTTAGAAAAGACCTCACGATTCACCAGTTTGAACATACCAAACTCATTGGTCATCACATAACCTTCTGCATCAATCCTGTTGCCGTAGAGATAAGCAGCAGGACCATCATTGCGGCAGAGGAAGAGACAATCATCTTTGATTGACTTCACCAGTGCCCACAGACGCAGCAGGTTAGCATCACAATCAAAGTCATCAGGATTCACTTCTTCACCAGCACGAATGCAGGCATTGATCTGTTGTTTGATCTTTGCTGCTTCCTTATCAGAAACAAACTCACAGGCAGTAGACATTTGACGGGCAAAGTTGCAGACTTCTTCTACATCAGCGAACGACGTTTGACCGTGCTGAATGTATGCTTGAGGTTGCACAAACTTCACATGTTCAGTATCATTCCAGATAGAACGGTCAGGCATTGCAACAGCATCACGAAGATCGCTCTCGGCATAATAGCAAGTGTGAGGAGCGATGATGATGCTTTGCTCTACAATCTCAGGGAACAGGTATGTAATAGTATTGGGAGTGTACTCCGAAAGTCCACCAAACCCGATAAAGTCTCCCTGATAGATTGTCTTCACACGGGGCAGACTATCAAAGCAGCAGTGAAGAATCTGCGCTACATTACCCTCATGGTTAGCATCAATGTCCTCATGCGATTCGTTGATCTTAATCTTTACTTTGTTGAAGACACTTTTGGTCCCCACGAAGAAGTTACCAGTGGCAGGGTTGGTTCCCCAAACAATAGCGGGAGCACCATCAATCTTCACGCTGAGAGTACCCTCAGTCACGAACCAATCAAGAATAGAGAGGTCACCCGTGAGGATGGTATCTTCGGGGTGTTCGAGGTGTGTGTTTTTCATACTGTTAGTATTGCACGAAAAAAGGGGAGTCGCAACCCCCCTTGTGCCACTTACTCAACCGTCACATCCTCCAGCAGGTCGGGATAGTATTCTTCACATTCAGTGAGCAATTCTTCGTCAGAATACTTATCATAACCCTCCATCAGATAATCATAACAGAGGCAGGTCATTGTCTTGAGGTCCATGTCATCAATCATCTGCTGGACCAGTTGATCTTGAAGTTCAGAACGGTTCATTTTCAGTAGGTCACCAATGCGGAAACTTTATCATAAAGAGCAGCAACATCTACGCCAAGTTGTTCACTACATTCATCCCAATCATCATGAAACTCAATGAGATCCAACAGAGCACGAATCTCTGCTTGGTTTAGTTCAAGAACTTCAGGCATTGTTATCAGTAATCGTAGGAAGCGTTCAGGTACTCATTCATGTCGAACTTCTCAGTATCACGAAGTTCGGGAATGTCGAGGTCAAAAATCTCACCAGGCATGTCTTGGATTTCAGACCAGAGTTCATCAAACATGGTGTGTCTCTCAGGAACGAATGTAATGTAGAACGAATCGGGGGGCATTGCAACCCCCCTTGTGCCACTTATCCGACTGTCACACGAACTCCTGCAGATAGTAATCCAATGGCAGTTCAAGTTCTGCTGCTTTGTTTTCCCATTCCGCCCATTCTTCGGGGGAAGCATCATTCAGGAAATCTTCGAAACTGTAATCGTAAACAGGACCACACATTGACAACAATTGTGACGACCTGAGTAACATAAACCATCACGTGGCAGAATTCAACCCCCCTTGTGACACTTCACGAACTGGCACAAGACCCCTTGCAATTGGTCTGGGGTCCTGATATCTTACGTATACAACCAGATGAGGGGAGAGGTATCCCTGTAGACGACAATACATCGCCACTCATCCTACCATAAAATAGTCATTCTCAATAAGAAACCTTTATTGAGAATAGGGAGGATTGTGCCAATTTATAAACTGGCACATTACTCGAAGGGGTCCAACTCCTGGATGGTAGGATAGACTTCCTCGTCACCTTCGAGTTGTAATATCTCACGCCAATTAATATGATCTAGATCTAGATCATCATAACACTCGATATCTAATGTAACACGTACTGTACGTTTTTGTGCTAACATGGGTATCTCGTTGTGTTATTATGCGTAGTGTCGATATGCTAGTGATTCGTAGTCTTGCCCATCTCGTGCATAGTCCTCGTCGAGATCATGTGCATAGAATGCATCCTCGTCGAGAGTATAATCGTTTGCAAATGAATAGTCGAGATCGTAATCGTCGTACATAGCTCGTCGAGTTTCGTAACGCTAGTGTATTGTAACACAAAGCTCGACGAGTTTGCAAGCCCTATGCCCACCTAGTCTCGTCGAGTTTCATAAGAGTATATATGTATTCTCGTTTAGATTTGTGTGTTTCTCGTAACATAAGTCTCGTCGAGTTCTGTTTCGAGTATGATGCAAATCTCGTTATGTTCTCGTCGATATTCTACCACGAACTCATAAGACTGTCAAGTTTTTTATGTGTGGGTCCTGGGAAATTTGCGGGCGCCGCACTTGACAAACTGCGCGTCTTATGATACGCTCGCTTAGGTCACAAGACTAGGAGGGGTTTATAAGGACTAGGAGGGGTTTATAAAGACTAGGAGACCTTTATAAGACTAGGTTTATAAAGACTAAGAGACCTTTATAAAGACTACTATTCTCAATAATAACCCTTATTGATTCTCAATAAAACAATACTTATTGAGAACCAAATAAATCATTAATTAATGTTTTTAAATACATTTTTTTATTAAATTAACCTATTTTTTACCTTTTTGACCTGTTTTTACCTCCGTATAAGGTATTTTACCAGTCTCTTGATACATCACCATATCATACTTGAACTTACACTCTAATGGACGTTGATTACACATCTTCAAAGTATTGTTAATAGTTGATTGTGTATAAGCATTTGACCCTACTGCGAATGAAATAATACCTGTAAGAATAAGTATAGGATAATAAACTAATGGTTGAAGACTGGTACGATTTCGCTGTTCAGATAACCCTGTTTCTGTACGTGTTGTTCCCATAATGATGCATCCTCAATGCTATAGAATATTGCCGTCAGGCGTGCTGCAGTTTTTTTCTTTTTGTTCTTGTAGTAGATAACCTGGTACTTCATAATGATCATTCCAATGTCTTATGATGCCTGCGATAATGAATAGATTAGTAATGAGATAAGTACCAAATATAACAGTCCGTATATGAGCAATGTGGTCTGCTTCTCTGTCATTTTTCGTCGCTTTCTGTCCTAATGCTTTCGCCCACAGTCTCCACATAAACCTTCTCTTTCTCATACACAGACTCTCTTGACTTTACATAGGTCAGTTCTTTCCATTGATCATGATAAC
>Ga0255065_1000328_pt1 | contig 11966 bp, 10 predicted proteins | sample Colum_Cont_RepC__2_FD_188441 | JGI IMG/M metagenome (GOLD analysis project Ga0255065, IMG submission 188441) | Freshwater microbial communities from Columbia River, Oregon, United States - Colum_Cont_RepC_0h | ecosystem: Environmental > Aquatic > Freshwater > River | place: USA: Oregon...
GTTATCAGCTGCCGGAGATTATGAAGGTGCGCAGCGTTGGAGTGCGCCATGTGATCTGCCAGGTAAAGGCTTCTGGTTCGCACCAACAATCTTTACTGGTGTGACTCAAGCCCACCGCATTGCCCGTGAAGAGATCTTTGGTCCAGTGCTTTCAGTATTAACTTTTAGAACTCCTCAAGAAGCTGTAGATAAAGCCAATAACACTCCTTTTGGACTCTCTGCGGGTATCTGGAGTGAAAAGGGATCAAAGGTCTTATGGGCATCTCAGCAACTTCGTGCTGGTGTGATTTGGGCAAATACCTTCAATAAATTTGATCCTACTTCCCCATTTGGTGGTTACAAGGAATCTGGTTGGGGTCGTGAAGGCGGACGACATGGTTTATCTGCATATTTGAAGGGAGTCTCACATGAGTAATCGAATTGATGTGAAAAAGACTTACAAACTATTTATTAATGGTGCATTCCCTCGCACAGAATCTGGTCGCACCTATGAAGTCAAGAACGCTAAAGGTGTCTTTATTGCAAACCCATGCCTAGCATCTCGTAAAGACCTAAAAGATGCAGTTGTAGCAGCTCGTGCAGCCCAACATGGATGGAACAAAGCTACTGCATATAACAAGGGACAAATTCTTTACCGACTTGCAGAAATGCTTGAAGGTCGTCGCGCGCAGTTTGTAGATGAGATTGTTACTGTTACTGGTGCATCAAAAGCTAAAGCTGAGAAAGAAGTAACAGATTCTGTAGATCGACTCGTTTGGTATGCGGGATGGAGCGACAAGATCTCTTCACTTTCAGGTGCTCTCAACTCTGTTGCTGGTCCTTATTACAACTTCACCATTCCTGAGAGCATGGGCGTAATTGCAGCAATTGCTCCAGAGACACCTTCTCTGCTTGGTTTAATTGATTCAATCGCACCCATCATTGTTGGTGGAAATACAGTGGTTGTTCTTGCTAGCACCAAAGCTCCACTTTCTGCGATGAGTTTTGCTGAAGTCATTGCCACAAGTGATGTTCCAGCCGGTGTGATTAACATTTTGACTGGAAAGAAAGATGAGATCTCCCCATGGATGGCTTCACACATGGATATTGATGGCTTAGATATCTCTGGTTTAGGTGCTAAAAAGCATGCAGAAGTTAAAACAGCTGGAACTGAAAACCTAAAGAGAATCTATAGCTTTAAGAGCGCTGATCCTGGACGCATTCTGGCATTCATGGAGAACAAGACAGTTTGGCACCCAATAGGGCTATAGCCAGCCTTTATCAATGGTTTTAAACCATAACTGCTCAACTGCTGCTACATCTAAGTCTAGAACTACTCGGACTGCAGCCGAATCAGTTAAATCATTAGGTTCGATGGACTTTAGAAATGGTGCTCTGCGATCACAGATTGTTTGACCGCGGGCTGGGCCTTGAGATGTGTCGACAACAACGTCAAAGACTTCAGTTGTAAATAGCTCTGGATGAATCACACATGCAACTGCCCCATAGTCGCCCAAAGTAATGGGAGAGACATGCAAGCGCTCAATAAATGCTTGAATCAAAGTGGCAGCAAATTGAGGTGCTGGTTCTGAAGATTTCAATAACTGTGCAGCGTTTTCACTTGTTGCACCCGGGCGCATAAAGACATCTAGTCCATACATCGTTATTGGGACACCGCTTTGGAAAACAATTGCGGCTGCTTCCGGATCGTGCCAAACGTTAAATTCGGCTGCAGCTGTTGCATTACCAGCTGATGCTGATCCGCCCATTAAAACAATTCGATGTAGTTTCTTCGCAGTTTCTGGAAATGCTCGCAAGAACAAAGCAATGTTTGTAAGCGGAGCAATTGGAACAAGAGTTACTGGCTCTTTTGATTCTTCAATCAAATCGCGAAGGAGTTCAATGGCAGAGCGAGAATCAACTTTTCGATGAGAGGGCGTAATCCCAAGATCACCCATTCCATCCGCGCCATGCACATATTCGGCATACTCAGATTTACCAAGTAGCGGACGAACAGCGCCTCTAGCAACTGGAATATCTCCAGCACCGGCTGCATCTAAAACTTTCAAAGTGTTGGCAATAACCTGGTCAACATTTGTGTTGCCGTCCACGCAGGTAACTCCAAGTAAGTTGATTGCTGGATGCATTGCGGCAAAAAGGACTGCAAAGGCATCATCAACGCCGGTATCAACATCAAGAATGATTGAAGTTTTTTCCATAAGCGATAGCCTAGCGGTATGAGCAAAGCAGTAATAGCGGTAGTTGGCAGTGCAATGATTGATTTAACTGCCTATGCCACAGTGATTCCGGCTCCAGGGCAAACCTTAGAAGGTGATCTATTTACTACTGGTTTTGGCGGCAAAGGAGCCAATCAAGCCGTTATTGCCGCCCATTGTGGAGCCGAAGTTCACTTTGTTGGAAAGCTAGGACGAGATCTATTCGGTGACTCAATTGCTGAAAATTTCAAAAAGCTTGGTATTGATTCAGAATATATAGAACGTAGTGATACTCCAAATGGTGTGGCACATATCTGGGTCGATGCCAATGGTGAAAATAGAATCATAATCATTCCTGGTGCAAATCATGAGATTGAATTGAAAAAGGCTGTTCAAGCAATCGAGTCAATCGCAGGCTTAGCAGTCGTTGTTGCGCAGTGTGAAATTAAACAAGAAGTGACTCTGGCTGCATTTTCTGCCGCTAAAAAGCGAGGTTGTGTAACAATCCTGAATCCAGCACCATACCAACCACTGAGTGAAGAACTCTTGGCAGTGACCGACTGGATTATTCCTAATGAAACCGAATTCAAAGAACTCCATGGTCAAGCCCCAACAAGTGATGACGTACTTATGAGTTTTAGACCGGGTAAGAATTCAATTGTGACCTTAGGGTCAGAAGGTGCCGTGTTAATTACTTCCGATGGAGATCTCACTCGAGTGAGTGCTCCAACAGTTAATCCCGTAGATACAACTGGTGCAGGTGATGCATTTGTTGGCGTTTTTGCTTTCGGCTTAGCCAGTGGAAAGAGTCCAGAGGATGCGATGAAGTTAGGAATTAAAGTTGCATCTATGAGTGTCACGCGAAAAGGTGCGCAATCCTCATATCCTTCTCAAGCAGAGATTGAAACGCTTTCATAACCTCGTAAAACAAATGTAGGTCTGCGCACTGGATTCCCAGCTAATTGCATATTTGGATACTTCTCCCATAGTGCTGGAAGTGAAACGCTCATTTCTAGGCGAGCGAGAGGTGCACCTAAGCAAAAATGAATTCCTGCCCCGAAACCAATATGTGGGTTTGGATCACGAGTTAAATCCATTTCATCAGCGTGCTCAAACACTGCAGAATCACGATTAGCAGAACCAATCAGGGCCGCAATCTTCTGCCCCTTCTCTATCTTTACTCCTCCCAGCTCCGTATCAACTGTTGCTGTGCGCTCAAATAAGTGAAGTGGGGCATCAAATCGCATGAATTCTTCAAGGGCTGTACCAGTTATTGCTCGTGAGTTTTTACGAAGAAGCTCGGCTTGATCTGGGCGCTCAAGGGCTGCAACCATCCCATTTCCAAAAGCATTCACACTTGCTTCATGCCCGGCATTGAGTAGAAGCACACACGTTGCCACTAGTTCATGAGAGTTTAGCTTTTCCCCATTTTCTTCAACCATTGCTAAATCAGTGATGAGATCTTGACCAGGATTCTTCTTACGGTGTTCAGCCAAAGAGCGCACATATTCAGCAAATTCGGCTGCTGCTTTTTTAGCTTCCATTTGATACTGCTCAGATGGATTGACTTCATACATCTTCACGATTGATTGTGACTCTGGAAAACCCAATAAGTCAGCAATTATTTTCACAGGTAGCGGTTCTGCATAATCTGCAATCAAGTCGAAGGTCTCTCCTGATTTAACCTTCTCTTCTATGACATCCAATAGTTGTTTCGTGATGCGTTCAACGGCAGGCCGCATACCTTCTATCTTGTTTCGATTAAATGCTTTTGCAACTAAGGATCGAAGGCGTGTGTGTTTAGGCGGTTCGCTATCCAAAATCGAATCTGAGTGAAGCCAGTTGAATGTTTCCCATTCAAAATCTGGCTTTTTATCTATGAATATACGTCCTAAAGATTTGTTTCTAAAAACATCATTGGCATCGCTATGGCGAGCAGCTAAAAATATCTGCATTCCCTCGTGCCAAACGGGCTTGCCAAATTCGCGAAGTTCTTTTAACTGCTCGTATGGATCAGCGACAAAAGTGGGGTTATTGAAATCAATCATTACTCAGCAGAGATTTTCGCATAGCCAGGTTTGATGACCCCATCAATGATCTTTAAACGCTCTGGATATGGAATAAAGGCGCTTTTCATCGCATTAATGGTGATGCGCTGTAGCTCTGCAAAATCCCAACCAAAAGCTTTTACGGATTCTTCCATCTCAAATGACATAGAAGTTTGGCTCATTAAGCGATTATCTGTATTGAGTGTGACTCTAAAGCGCAAGCGGGCCAAGGCTCCGATTGGATGCTCGGCATAACTCTTTGCCGCACCTGTTTGAAGATTAGAAGTTGGACATAGTTCAAGTGGAATTCTGCGATCACGAACGTAGGAAGCTAGTTGACCTAACTTCGGCTCAGGGCCTGAGAAGTCAATGTCATCGATGATTCGAACGCCATGACCTAAGCGCTCAGCACCACAGAGCTGAATTGCTTCCCAAATTGAAGGAAGCCCGTATGCCTCACCTGCGTGGATTGTGAAGTGAGCATCCTCTTTTCGTAGATAATCAAAAGATTCTTTTTGATCACTAGGTGGAAAACCATCTTCAGGACCGGCGATATCAAAGCCAACAACACCCTTATCGCGATACTTAACTACTAACTCAGCAACCTCTTGTGAAAGTTTGTTCTGGCGCATGCCACACAGCAACGAGAAGACCTGAATCTCATGACCTTCAGCTTTTGCCTCTGCCATTCCTTGCTTATAACCTTCAATTGTTGCATCAACAACATCGGCCATCGACAAACCTTTTTCAGTAAAGAGTTCTGGTGCACCGCGAACTTCAGCATAAACAACACCATCTCGTGCTAAATCCAATGCGCACTCACGAGCAACTCGAATAATGTCTTCACGTCGCTGCATCACTGCAATAGTGTGGGAAAAAGTCTCTAGATAGCGAACTAGTGAACCTGAATCACATGATTCACGGAACCATGTTGCAAGCTCGAGAGCATCATGAGTTGGAAGTGCGGTGTAACCAATTTCTTGTGCGATATCAATAATAGTTTGAGGCCGTAATCCGCCATCTAGATGATCATGTAGCAGCACTTTTGGAACGCGCTTAATCTGGGCTGGTGATGGTTTACTAGTAAGGCTCACCTTAAAGCTCTCAATCCGTAATTCGCTCGACTACTAGTGGCAATCTATCGATTTTTCCATCTTTTGGTAAATCGCCGATAGTTACTGAATTAGTTAGTGATTCTTGCGCACGGGCAAAAGCTGCTGGCGTATCGGTATGCAATGTGTAGAGCGGTGCTCCTACGGCCACAACATCGCCTGGCTTTGCGTGAATTTCAATTCCAGCCCCAGCCTGAACTGCTTCGCCCTGTCGTGATCGACCAGCTCCTAATCGCCACGCAGCCAATCCCACTTTCATTGCATCCATTGAAAGAACAGTTCCACTGGATTGCGCTGTAACAACTAAATTCTCTTTTGCGGTTGGAAGCTTTGCATCAGGATCTCCGCCTTGGGCACTAATCATCTGGCGCCAGACATCCATTGCTTTGCCATTTTTTAACATATCAGCTGGATCAACGTTTGTAATTCCAACTGTTTCTAACATCTCTCGTGCAAGTAGAACAGTGAGTTCAACGATATCTGTTGGGCCACCGCCTGCTAAAACTTCAACAGATTCTCGTACCTCTAAGGCATTACCGGCAGTTAGTCCCAATGGAATATCCATAGCCGTTACCAACGCAATTGTTTTCACGCCAGCGCGTTTTCCAAGGCCAACCATTACATGAGCTAACTCTTTAGCCTTTTGTGGATCGCTCATAAATGCACCAGCGCCAGTCTTAACATCAAGTACTAGTGCACTCGTGCCTTCGGCAATCTTCTTACTCATTATCGAGGAAGCAATCAGTGGAATTGCTTCTACTGTTGCTGTCACATCACGTAGTGCATACAACTTCTTATCTGCTGGAGCAAGCCCTGCTCCTGCTGCACAAATCACTGCTCCGCAATCTTGTAACACTTTCAGCATCTCTGCATTTGATAGCGAAGCACGCCAACCAGGAATAGATTCCAATTTGTCTAAAGTTCCACCCGTATGCCCAAGGCCGCGACCAGAAAGTTGTGGGACAGCAGCACCACAGGCAGCAACTAGTGGCGCAAGTGGCAAAGTGATCTTGTCTCCCACTCCACCTGTTGAATGCTTATCCACTGTTGGTCGTGACAATGCTGACCAGCTCATACGCTCACCACTATTGATCATTGCATCGGTCCAACGAGAAATTTCACGAGATTCCATGCCGTTGAGCAAGATTGCCATTAGTAGTGCAGACATTTGTTCATCTGCCACAGCTCCGCGAGTGTATGCATCGATGACCCAGTCAATTTGTGGATCAGTTAATGAATGTCGATCACGTTTTGCAGCAATTACTTCAGCTGCTGAGAAAGCCTCAACCTGCGACATTTAGCGCTCGTTGCGGTCTAAATCATCAGGACCAAATGCCCAAGGCAACATTGCTGCCATTGTCTGAGGTCCATCATCGGTCATCAAGAGTGCATTCGATCCACCATGTTCAAACAAAAGTTGGCGACAACGTCCACATGGTGCCAAGTGATTTCCCTGTCCATCAACGCATGAGATCGCAACTAAGCGACCTCCGCCTGTTGCAATGAGGTTTGAAACTAAACCACACTCTGCACAAAGTCCTAAACCATAACTGGCATTTTCAACATTGCACCCAGAAACGATGCGTCCATCATCAACTAGAGCTGCCACACCAACAGGAAATTTAGAATATGGAGCATATGCCGTTTTCATTGCTGCAACTGCAGCAGTGTGTAACGCATCCCAATCTATGGCCGTCATCTCAATCCGCCCCGGCGATATGGAATTCCATCGGCAGCTGGCATTCGTAGTCTCTGAGAAGCAAGTGACATCACAAGAAGAGTTGCAATATATGGGGTCATTGTTACTAGCTGTCCTGGAAGGGCGTCGACTGCTAAGTAGAACCACATAAAACCCGCTGACATTAGGCCACTAATTGATGCAGAGAGGTATTTGCCCTTACGAACATCGCGATAAACAAGGTAGGCGAGAATGACAACAATTAAAAGGATGAGAGCGTGAATAGCCGCTGAGTCACGTAATTGCAAAGCATCGGCAAACCCAAACAAACCTGCACCCATCAAAATTCCTCCTGGGCGATAATTTCCGAAAAGTAACGCTGCAAGACCAATATATCCGCGTCCTGCTACTTGATTTTCTTGATAATGATTCGCTGCAACTATCGCTAAGAAACCACCGCCTAAACCAGCTAATCCGCCAGAAATAAGCACACCTGCGTACTTCATTTTATAGACATTGACACCAAGTGACTCTGCCGCGATCGGTGCTTCTCCCGCGCTTCGCAGTCGAAGCCCGAATGAAGTTTTCCAAAGAATAAAGAAAGATATTGGAACTATTGCCACGGCAATAACTGTTACATATGAAAGATCTCCAGTTAGACCGCGAATAATTGAGGCAACATCCGAGATAAAAAACCAGTGTTTTTCAGCTATGGGTGTCAAAATATCTGGACTCTTCCAGCCGAAATATGTGCCGCCAGAAAGTACTGGCAAAGCGTTGTTTGAAATTGGTCCAATATCTGGTGATTGTGACGGCCCTGGCCATGATCCACCTTGATACAAAATTGTTGAAAGGTAGCGAACTAATCCTGCGGCGATGATGTTGATAGCTACACCAGATACAACATGATCCACACCAAAAGTAATTGTTGCTATTGCATGGACAAGTGCACCTACTGCGCCAAAGAAAATCGCAGCAGCTAATCCCAGCCAAGGTCCGTGCTTGGAGCCTATAAATCCACCAGCCCATGCACCAAGAATCATCATTCCTTCAAGACCAATGTTTACAACACCTGAGCGCTCAGAGAACAAACCGCCGAGTCCGGCTAAAACAATCGGCACCGACAGAAGTAGTGCCGCAGAAGCTGTTCCAACACTCGTTAAATCGTTTGCTCCTGTGATCAAGCGAATTATTGATACTACAAGTATTAAAAGAGTGGCATTAATAAGGAGTTTGGTGGCTTTATTTTTCATGCGGCCACCACCTTTGCCAGCTCTTTACTCTGCAGAGTTATCTTGTAACGACGAACAACTTCGTAGGCAATAACCGAGCTAAGTAAAATCGAGCCTTGCATAATCACGTAGGTTTCAGGAGCAATATCTATAAGTTCAAGTGCTCGTGAGCTCACCTCAAGAAAACCAAATAACAATGCGCTAAATGCCATGCCTATCGCGCCATTGCGGCCCAAAAGAGCTACTGCAATGGCTGAAAAGCCAATACCTGATCTAAATCCCATCGTGTAGGAATGTGTATCCCCAAGAATTGTTGGTAATCCAGAGAGTCCTGCGATTGCACCTGAAGCGACTAGTGCAATAAAAGTCATTTTCTTTGAATTAACTCCACTAACTCGTGCAGCAATTGGATTAGCACCGGAAGCGCGAAGTTCAAATCCAAAACGTGTCCGATTAACTATGAACCAGAAAGCAATTCCTAGTGCGATTGCAATTAAAAGCATGCCGTAGACACCGCCACCAGGTTGGTCTTCTACGCCTAATTTATTCAATAACGGCATTAAATCTGGAATTTGTGCAGATGCTGGAAGGGTTTTAGTCGTTAAGTTATTAGAACCTTCAGTAATTTCAGCAAAGTACTGAGAGAAAAGGAAGGAGGTCATTCCAACAGCAAGGGAGTTCAACATAATTGTTGAAATAACTTCACTCACCCCACGCTTAACTTTTAAGTAGGCCGCGATAGCTGCCCATAACCCACCTACAGTCATAGCAATTAAAAACAATGCAATTACATGAAGTACAGGTGGCAAAACAAACTTAGCTGCAAAGTATGAGCTGAAGAGGGCACCTAATCTGAGCTGGCCTTCAACGCCAATATTAAACAATCCAGCTCTAAACGTAATGGCGATGGCGATGGCCGCTATGTAATACGGAGTTGCTGTATTTAGCACTTCAAGCAATGAACCAGCTTGTGTTCCAAATTCCCACATTGTCTTGTATGCCTCTACAGGGGATTTTTTGGATGCTAAAACTGCCAAACTAGAAATAACAATTGAAACAGCGGCTGCAACTACAGGAGCCGCAAGTGCTAGAAGAAACTGTGAAATTGATGGTTTTTTCATTGTGCACCAGTCATTGCAGAACCAAGTTGTTCTGGAGTCGTCTTTTTAGGATTTAGTTCAGCTGTAATTGCACCACGTAGCATCACGAGAAGGCGATCAGACATTCCAATGAGTTCTTCTAAGTCTGCAGAAATCAAAACTACTGCCATTCCCTTTTCACGTGCACGGCGAAGTTCTTCCCAAATTGCAGCTTGTGCGCCAACATCCACGCCACGAGTTGGATGTGATGCCACAAGCAGTGCAGGTGCCTTACTCATTTCACGTCCCACAATAAATTTTTGTTGATTGCCGCCTGATAAAGCAGCTGCCAAAGTATGTGGTCCTGGTGCGCGAACATCGAACTCATCCATAATGACGCGAGTATCTGCAATTGTGGCTTTCTTATCTAGAACAAAACCGCGCATAACGGGCTTGCTTCTTTGGTGTCCGAGAATTCTATTTTCCCAAAGTGGTGAAGCCATCATTAAAGCCTGGCGTTGGCGGTCTTCTGGAATCAACCCAATTCCAGCATCATGGCGATGAGCCACGGTGTAGTGATCTATATTTTCGCCTTTAAATTCAATCTCGCCGGTGTAATCACGCAGACCCATGATCGCTTCAACTAGCTCGGCTTGCCCGTTTCCTTCGACTCCGGCTATTCCAATCACTTCGCCAGCACGTAAGTCAAAAGAGATATGTGAAATCAAGTCACGGCCAGATTTAGTCGGAACCGAAACATCCTTGAGTGAAAGCGTCACTTCGGGACGGCGTGTATCACCATGGGTAGTTGGCTGTGGAAGTTCGCTGCCAACCATCAGTTCAGCTAACTGCTTTGCGGTAACATCTTTAGATTTTACTTCGGCGACAGTTGAGCCTGCACGAACTACCGTTACGTCATCGGCAACGCGCAATACCTCATCAAGTTTATGTGAGATGAAAATAATAGCCATTCCTTCAGCACGAAGACCTTTGAGCGCGTTAAATAGATCATCAACTTCCTGGGGAACTAACACCGCTGTTGGTTCATCAAAAATCAAAATTCGAGCACCACGATAAAGCACTTTCAAGATTTCAACGCGTTGGCGTTGTCCAACACCTAACTCTTCAACTAAAACATCTGGATCAACATCTAAACCATAAGCCGCAGACATGTCAGCAACTTTCTTACGTGCTGCAGTAAAGTCGATTGTCATGCCCTGCTTTGGTTCTGCACCTAAAATGATGTTTTCAAGAACCGTGAAGTTATCTGCCAGCATGAAATGCTGGTGAACCATGCCGATATTTGCTTCGATTGCATCGTTTGGATTCTTAAAATTTACGCTCTGGCCGTTCACCAAAATTTCGCCGCCATCAGGGCGTTGCATTCCATACAAAATCTTCATAACGGTGGATTTACCTGCACCGTTTTCACCAACTAGAGCGTGGACAGTCCCAGTTTCAACTTTCATAGAAACATCTTTATTTGCGATTACGCCTGGGAAGCGCTTGGAGATGTGTCGCAGTTCAACAGCTACAGACACTTTTTTACTCTCCTTTGAGTTGATTGTTAAAAGCATTTGGCCCAACAAGGAGATTTAACTCCATTGTTGGGCCAAATACCACTATTTAGTGAGCGATTATGGCTTGGTTGGAACCTTAATCTTGCCAGACTTAATCGCTGCTGCAGCCTTGTCGATTGCAGCCTTGTACTTGGTGATGTATCCGCCAGAATATGAAACTCCAACGCCATCTAGTGCCAAGTTGTACTGACGACCATAGATACCAGCCTTGGCATCTAGAACGTCGTTAACTGAAGAACCTGCAACAGAAGTTGCAATTACGTCATAAACAGCACGGTCAACGCGCTTGATCATTGATGTTAGCATGTTCTTCTTCTCATCAGCTGAAGCTGTTAGGTATTGATCAGAGTCAACTCCGATAGTCCAAACCTTCTTGCCTGCCTTTGCTGCATCAGTTGCAGCTGCGAAGTTACCCGCACCTGATCCACCAGCAGCAGAATAAATAACATCTGTGCCCTTATCGATCATTCCCTTCGCAATAACCTTGGCCTTAGCTGGGTCATTGAAACCAGAGAAATCTGGGAACTCAGTTACGTACTTAACATCAACTGTTGCAGACTTCTTTGTTGCCTTAACACCTGCAACGAATCCTGCTTCAAACTTCTGAAGTAGTGGAATACGAACACCACCGATGTAACCGATCTTTCCTGACTTTGATGCAAGTGCTGCTGCGACACCAGCTAGGTATGAACCCTGCTCTTCAGCAAATACAAGACCTGCAACGTTAAGAAGATCTACTGATGCATCATCAACAATTCCAAATTGAACTTCAGGATAATCTGATGCAACGGCCTTAAGTGGGCCGGCATATAAGAATCCAACTGCGATGATTGGGTTGTATCCAGCTTTTGCGAGCAAGCGAAGCTTGTCTTCGCGCTCTGAATCTGAACCAGTTGTAACTGTTACTTCTTTAGCAGTAACGCCAAACTTCTTTTTGGCAGCATCTAGACCAGCTGCAGCAGAGTCATTGAAAGACTTGTCTCCGCGGCCACCGATGTCATAAGCAAGTCCAACTTTTACCTTTGATGCTGCAGTAGCTGAT